>Ga0315285_10000199_pt1 | contig 59112 bp, 55 predicted proteins | sample YL17G09_36_MG_FD_203698 | JGI IMG/M metagenome (GOLD analysis project Ga0315285, IMG submission 203698) | Sediment microbial communities from Yellowstone Lake, YNP, Wyoming, USA - YL17G09_36 | ecosystem: Environmental > Aquatic > Freshwater > Lake > Sediment | place: USA: Wyoming | collected... | reverse complement strand
CGAAACTCCAATTGAAGTCTCTGATAGAGAACACATTCGAATTCTGTCATAAGAATCCGATGATCTTTGATTTCATGATGACATTCCTGGAAGGACCATTGGTTCTGCAATCCAAGATGAGGAAGAAAGTGATCAACGGTTATGCTGATGATCGGTCGATTATCGCGGGTATCATCTCAGATGGAATCAGACAGGGGCAATTCAAGAATGTGGATCCGACGACCTTCGCCACCTTCCTGGTAGGAGCAACCGACGGGATTCTCATTCAATGGTCATTAGACCGGTCTAGCGTAGATTTGGATTTGGAAGCATCTGTAATACTCCGCGTCCTCTTTGAGGGGCTGGAGGAGGGTTCAAAACAATGATGGAGGGATGATGATGTCGTCAAATTCGGTCGAATCGAAGTACATCGAAGCGTTAGAAGCCTGCAGCCGATGCTACTGCGGATGCTGCAAGGACGGATGCCCAATCTATGCGACGATGATGGAGGAGCAGGTCTCTGCGCGAGGCAGGAATGCAATCATATTAGCGTACTTGAGGGGGAAAATCGAGCCGGACCAGAGGATAGCGAGAGTAGTCTATTCGTGCTTGCTTTGCCGTCTTGATGAGGAGAGTTGCCTCGCAAGGATCCCGAATGCAGAAATATACGAGCACATAAGGCAGGACCTCTTTTCCCGCGGAATGGGTCCATTGCCCGAGCATGAGACCCTCATCGCGAGCCTGAAGAACTACGGTAACCCATGGATGCAGCCAAAATCCGCAAGAGAGCGCTGGGCACGGCAGATAAAAGCATCCAAAGATGAAAAAGGGAAGTCGTTGTACTTCGCGGGATGCACATTCTCATTGTCCCCAGACATCACCGCAGTTCCCGTCGCGGCGGCGAAGCTCCTGATGAAAGCGGGGGTGGATTTCTCGCTCCTCGGCAAGGATGAGCTGTGTTGCGGTTCGACGGCACTGAGGCTCGGAGATCGAAAGCTCTTCGAGGAGCTCTCCAAGGAGAACGCGAAGAAGCTCGCCGGGTACGAGCAGGTCGTGACCTCTTGCGCGGGCTGCTTCAAGACCATGAGCCAGGATTATCCCTCCGAAGAGGGATCGCCAGCCATAGTCCATCTGTCACAACTGCTCTCGGAACTGCTGGATTCGGGAAGATTGAAGCCGCACGCGCTCGATGCTAAAGTGACATACCACGATCCATGTCACTTGGGGAGACATTCGAAGGTCTACGATCCTCCAAGGAAAGTCATAACTTCCATCCCGGGCGTGAAGCTCATCGAGATGAAGAACAGCCGGGAGCTTTCAAGGTGCTGCGGGGCCGGCGCCGGGGTCAAGACGGCGAATCCCCAGATCTCTCTGGAGATAGCGAAGCGGCGCGTGGCTGAAGCTGAGGAGACGGGAGCAGAGATACTGGTGTCGTCATGCCCCTTCTGCGAACAGAACCTCAAGGAGGCTGCCAACTCCCTTGGGAGCAAGATAAAAGTCATGGACATCGCCGAATTGCTGCTCACAGCCTGTGAATAGTCCGGGGAGCGGATATGAACACCCAGGAATCGGGCCAATCTCCAGTGAAAAGGAGCTATCTGGTCGACAGGCTGGGCTTGTACATCGGTCTCGTTGCTCTATTGTTCCTCGTATCGTTCATTATCTTGTCCCTCCCGTTCGAGAACACATACATCAGGGAATCAGGCGTCAGCGATTATTACGTTAGGATTTTCGCTGTAATGGCGGTCGCGACCGTCGTGATCCTCATCGTAGGGCTGTTCTACAATGCAATGATCTGGATGGAGGGGAAGGTCAGCGACGACAACCGAGAACTCACGAGGAGCAGGAAGCTCCTGATATCCATGGGCAAGCTCGCCAAGGCGATATTCAGCAGAGATTTCGGAAGGCATCTGAAGGTGTTCATCGTCGATTCGCTGATCCTCAGGAAGCTATGGGGAATCAGCAAGATGCGATGGTTCATGCATGCGATGATCCTCTTCGGGTTCATCGGCATGTTTATCCTCGATCTGATTGCGACAGCGGCGCTCGAGATATTCAATATCGATGCGTTCATCGATCCGAACGGCTGGGGGAAGCTCTGGATAAGGGACTTCGGATTCGAGCTGTTCGGCCTAATGGTTCTGATTGGCCTCGTCGGTGCGACTGCAAGAAGATTTGTCTTCAGGCCGAAGCAGGTGATGACCGGGCAGGAGGACTTCCTTGCGATAGTCCTGCTGCTGATCGTCATCGTCGGCGGCTTCGTGCAGGAAGGGATCGGAATGACCAGCGACCTGCCGAGCCACGCCTCGCCTGACGCGTACTCATTCGTAGGAGCGTTCTTCGCGAGCTTCCTTCCGGCGGTCTCGAGCGCCACATACTCGCAGCTTTGGTTCATACATGCCATCGCGAGCCTCGCGCTGATCGCATACATCCCCTTCAGCAAGCTGTTCCATCTCTTCGCCGCGCCTCTGGCCAACCAGATAGACGAGATAATCCGAAGGAGGGAGAAAGCCTCTGCCCGCTAAGAAGAAGCTGGACCTCTCAAAGGTCCCGGTCAGCAGCATCGTCGAGTTCGATGCGTGCTCGCGATGCGGGGAGTGTTCCATCTACTGCCCGACCGGCGGAGAGGCCGAGGAGAAAGAGGAGAGGACTCCCCGGGGAAAGATCCGCGCGATAAAGAAAGTGATCAGGACCCAAAGGAATCCGATTAGAATGGCTATCACCGGGGAAGATAAGCTGGACCGCATGACTTCGGATCTGGCGAAGACCATCTACGAATGCTCGATCTGCGGGATGTGCGGCGAAGCTTGTCCCTTGTCTCTCAGGACAATTGAGATGTGGGAATCGCTGCGAGAGGCGATGGTCGCAAACGGCCTGGGCCCGATGGAACCCCACACCTCGTTGATCAAGAGCATCGAGAATTACGATAATCCATGGATGCAGCCTCGCACGCAGAGGGCACGCTGGGCGAAAAGGCACGCGAACATCATAGACGCGACAAAGGAGCAGGTCGATCTGCTGTACTACGTGGGCTGCACCGCTTCCTATGACCCGGAGATCAACGTGGTCGCCAACAATCTGGCTGAGATATTCGCGGCGGCCGGCCTAAAGATAGGCATCCTGGGGAAGGACGAGAAGTGCTGCGGCTCGACGCTTCTGAGATTGGGGGAGAAGGAGAAGGCGAAGGCGCTCGCGCTCGAGAACGTGAAGCTGTTCAAGAAGACAGGCGCAAAGAGGATCGTCACGGCATGCGCCGGATGCTACAAGATGCTCTTCCAGGACTATCCAAAGCTTACAGGAGAGAAGCTGCCTGTCGTGCATGTGACGCAGCTCCTAGCGGAGCTGATCGAGGAGGGCAAGATTCCGTTGATTAAAGAGGCGGAGACGCTGACGGTGACATACCACGATCCCTGCCACCTCGGCAGGCATACCGGGATGTACGACTGGCCCAGAAAGATATTGATGAATCTGCCCGGGATCAAGATGGCCGAGATGGAACGCACCAGGGAAAAATCAAGATGTTGTGGCGCAGGAGGAGGCTTAAAGACGCTCGACCGGGACCTTGTCGGCAAGATCGCAGACAAACGCATCGACGATGCGTGCATGACGGGCGCCTCCATAATCGTCACATCGTGCCCCTTCTGCGAACAGACCCTCTCCGAGGCGACAAAGGCGAAAGGCGACAAGGTGAAGGTGTTGGACATTACGGAATTGATCGTAAGATTCTTGGTGTGATGGACACATCAGTTCCTGATCATTTCCTGATGCCATAATGCCACCATCAATTTGTGAACCATCGGGTCACACCTCGTATCTTCCAACCGCCGGTGTTCCTCTAATAATCGTAATCAGGCCGGTCTGCTCGTATTACGCGCATCCTTGATCAAAGGTCAGAGAGGGATGAATTCCTCCCTGATCTCCAGCCCCTTTGCCTTAAGCCGCGCTAGGTAGCTCCCGAAAGGCAGCTGCTCGGGAATCACGAGCCCTTTCTCCTTGACCTCACCGTCGATGAGCATCTCGGTCGCAACGGCCCCGCCGGTACCGACCATATATCCTGTTGCATTGGTCCTGAGCGTCCTATACGCCTCTTCGTATGATGTCATCGTCCAGATCTTCACCTTGGACCTCTTGCCCCCCTTCTCGCCGATGACCTCGACCACGAAGCAGGCGTCCCCCTTTATCTGGTCGGCGAGATTGACGGGGGACGGGAGCATCGCGGCCATCAGGTCCATGGGTTTGACGCTTACGCCTTTCACATTGACGGGCTCTTTCCTGAGCAGGCCGAACCTGCGGAGGATGTCCGCCGCATGCGCGAAGTTGTCGTCGATGTGGATGTTGAATGAGGCGTTCTTCAGCGTCTTGATGCCCATCGGCATGAAATAGGTCTCGTCGTGGTTCGTCTTGTAGACGGGGCGGCGGCCCACTGGCTCTGGGAAATCGTACATCTCCCTCGCGCTCAACGGGGGGATGAACTCGATCTTGCCGTTCCTGAACACCGCGGCGGGGACGCTCATCTCGTCGAAAAGGTCCACGGGGGACCACGTCGAGAAGAACTCGACCCCTTCGACGGCGCCCGAGTCCCCGTCATAGACATGCGCCTCATCGGCCCTGTCCAGCTTGCTCGCGCCGTACATCGCGAAGACATCCGATATGCCCGGCTCCATGCCCATGCCGACCATGCCGGCGGTGCCTGCGTCCCTGCACATCTGGGAGAGTCTGTCGAACTCCGGCCCCGTACTGTCCAGGGGCATCCCGAAATCCACGTAGTCCGTCCCGACCTCCGCTGAGATTTCCAGGACGATTTTGTTGAGATGCCACGGCATCGTGGCAACGACGATGTCGCATTTCTTGAGAAGGTTTCTGACAGCCTTCGGGTCCGTCCCGTCCACCTTCTTGACTGTGACCTTGTCATCCTTCAACCGGTCCGCCAGCCTCTCGGCCGCGTCGACCTTCAGATCGGCCAGCACGAGATCGTCCACCTTGGGATTCTTGGCAAGGTGCTCTGCGCACACGAGCCCGCACACTCCGCATCCTAGCTGAACAACCCTCATCTTCTCACCACTGTCTATCGCTTCACTCCTTCCATCTTCTCGACTTCTGAGATGACATCCACGAAAATCTCGATGCCCTTTGTCAGCTGCTCCGACGAGATGACCAGGGGCGGCGCCACCCTGAAAACGTTGAATTCCATCCCAGCGGTTATCATCATCAACCCCTTGCGCCAGGCCAACTCCTGCAGCTTCCTCACGTGATAGGGTTCCTTCGTCTTCTGGTCCTTGATTATCTCGACCCCCATCATCAGACCCTTTCCTCGCACGTCCCCGATCATCGGATGGTCTTCCTGGGCTTCCTTCAGCTGCTTCATTGCCTCCCTGCCAAGGTCGGCCGAACGCTTCGAGAGGTTCTTGTCAAGTATCTCCTTCAGATGTGCATATCCAGCTGCGCAGCTCAGCCCGTTCCCGCCAAAAGTGGTCGAATGCGATCCCGGCACCCAATTCTCCATTATCTCCGATTTTGCGACGATCCCACCGAACGGAACGCCGCCACCAGCTGCCTTGCCGATCACTAGGATGTCAGGGATGACATTGAAATGCTCGCATGCCCACATCTTGCCGCTCCTGCCGCATCCGGATTGAACCTCGTCCACGACAAGCAAGCATTCGAGGTTGTCGCATATCTTCCGCAACCTAGGGAGGAATTCCTTTGGCGGGACGATGTACCCACCCTCCCCGAGGATCGGTTCGACGAAGATGGAAGCGATGTCGCCCGCGGATCCGCCGTATCCGAGAAATGTGTGCTCGAAGAATTCCATGCACAGTAAATTGCAGGAAGGATATTCCTGCCCAAAAGCGCATCTGTAACAGTATGGATAAGGGGCGTGGTATATGCCTGGCATCATCGGCCCGTGCTTGTACTTGTACCCCTTCTTGCTCGTAAGGGTAAGGGCCGTGCCCGTCCGTCCGTGATATGCCCCCATGAATGCGATATGCTCGGTCTTACCCGTGTGGAATCGGGACAATTTGACGGCGGCTTCGACCCCTTCCGCGCCTGAGTTGCCAAAGAAGGTCTTGCCAAGAGCTTTTCCTGGCGATGACTTTGCAAGCAACTCGCCGAATTTTGCTTGATATTCGAAGTATGCATCGTTCGCGAGGGAATGGATCAACCTTTCCGCCTGTTCCTGAATCATGCTCACAACGCGTGGGTTTGCCCAGCCGGCATTAACGACGCCGATCCCGGATGAGAAATCGATGTAGATGTTCCCATCGGCGTCCATGATGCTCGCGCCAGCCGCCTTATGCATGACGAACTTGAATAGGCGATCATAGGACGGCGAGACGTACTTCTCGTCGAGATTGATTATCTTCTGGCTTTTCGGACCGGGAGGTGCGACCTTAAGAAGAGGAGCTTTTCTCGCCCAATCCGGAACCCAATCAGGAAGAAGGTATTTTTTTCCATTACCGCTCACGTCATCACCTTTGGTTATTCCCTTCAATTCAACTAGCCACAATCATTTTTTTCATGTCTCTTGGCAGGTCATCGCCCTGCTTCATTATAATTCTGATGATTTTGGAGGCATCGCGAGGTATAAGAGCGAGTTGGCTGAATCGGGTATCGAGCTAAGCCCGAGATCCGTTTAAGGAGGATCTGCACTTGACGATTAATGAGGCTGGATTGTTCAACATCGCGCTCGCTCAAATGACGATATCGCCTGATTTGAAGGCCAACATCGCTTCTGCCAAACGCGCGATAGGGGCGGCGGCGAGGAAAAATGCAGACCTCTGCGTCCTCCCGGAGCTGTTCACGAACCGATACGTCGGTCAATTCGAAGATGTGAGGTCCGTTATGGCACAACTGCCGGACCACGAACTCCTCGTCGAGCAATTCAAGGAAACATCGAAAGACGAATCGATTGCCACCGTCGTCCCTTATGTTGAAATCCTGGACGAAGACTCCTGCTATAACTCCGAAGTACTCATCGACAAGAAAGGCAGAGTCATAGCTCACTATCGGAAGCTGCACATACCAGATGGAGTTGGCTATCGCGAGGACCGTTATTTCAAGCTGGGCGATCGGGGATATGCCGTCGCCGACCTGGACGGAGTCAAGATCGGCCTGGGCATCTGCTGGGATCAGTGGTTCCCAGAGTTCTCGAGGACACTAGCGTTGAAAGGAGCGCAGTTGATCGTGTACCCCAGCGCCATAGGCTCTGAGATCGTGGAGCCGGATTACGATTCGCATCCGTCATGGGAGCATGTGATGAGGGCGCAGGCGATCATGAATAGGGTGTTCATCGCCGCTGTGAACCGCGTCGGGCAGGAGGAGGTCATAAAATTCTATGGCGGGAGCTTCGTATCCGACCCGTGGGGGAACGTGATGAGGCGCGCCTCCCTGACGAAGCCCGGGATCGTTTTTGCGAGTATGGACCTGTCTCAGATTTCAAAGGCGAGAGGATTCTTCGGATTCCTCGATTCGCGCAGACCTGACATGTATGACGATCTTACGAAGGATAAGCAAGTGAAAGGTGATTGAAATGACAAAATCTCGCACGCCATCGGAGGACGGGCTCGTAATGCCGGCCGAATGGACCCCCCATGCGGGGTGCTACATAACATGGCCCTGCAAGGAGGAGACGTGGCACGGATACATCCAGGAGGCGAAGAAATCTTATGCCGAAGTGATAAATGCGGTGAATCGGTTCGAGCCTGTCACCGTTTTAGCGGATCCCTCCGTCGCGGCCGAGGCGCGCAAGAAACTCGGAAAGAAGATCGAGATAACGGAGGTCAGGCTGGATGATTCGTGGTCGAGGGACAACGGCCCGATATTCGTGACTTCTAAGGACGGCGGCGTTGCTCTCGTCAACTTCCGGTTCAACGGCTGGGGGAAGTTCACGCCTTACGAACATGATAACGAACTGCCCATCTTCCTTTCCGAACGTCTCAAGATGAAACGATACGACGCTCCGATGGTGCTCGAGGGCGGTTCGATAACCGTCGACGGTGAAGGTACGCTCATCGCCACCGAGCAATGCCTGCTGAACCCCAACCGCAACCCCCAGCTGACGAGGGAGGGCATCGAAAGGAACCTCGCTAGCTATCTCGGCGCCAAGAAGGTTATCTGGCTCGGGCGCGGCCTCATCGGGGACCTCACCGACGGCCATGTCGACGCGATCGCATCGTTCGTCAGCCCGAAGCTCGCAATCGCGGCATACACCGAAGATGAATCCGATCTGAATTCCGGCGCTCTCAGGGAGAACATGGACCGCCTCCTGTCGGCCACGGATGCGAAGGGGCGGTCGATAGAGATCGTCAAGATAAAGCAGCCGAAGGAGTTCGATTTCCAGGGCCACCGCATGACTCCATACTACTGCAACAATTACATAGCGAACGGAGGCGTGGTCGCGCCGATATTCGGCATCCCGGAGGATAAGCTGGCCCTCGATATGCTCAAATCAGTCTATCCCGGGAGGGAAGTGGTCGGAATCAAAGCTGGATACCTCGAGATCGGAGGGGGAGCCGCGCATTGCATCACCCAACAGAGGCCGAAGGGGCGCACGATACCGTCGTGACTAGGTCAGAATCTGAGGTTGTTTCTCTGCTCTATCGGATCGTGCTCCCGTGTATCTCTGAGCAAGTCCGGACTCTCGTCAGAAAATTATATAGTGCGGAAACCACAATCCGCTTTACGATGGGGGGTTCGAAGTGGCGTCACATGGAATCGAGCCTACTCAAGGCCCCGGCATCACGAAGGCGGACTGATTGAAATGGACATCTTAATTGTCTTGATTATTGTGGCATTTTTGTTGATTGTGTTTTTGTTGATCCCCGGTCTGAAACTGATCGGCGATTACGAGGTCGGCATCCTCACGAAGAGGATGTTCGGCAGGAAGATGCCGCAGGGTCAGGTCGTCGCGCGAAACGGCGAGATCGGCGTCCAGGCGGACACGCTCATGCCCGGACTGTACTGGAGGATCCCGATCATCTGGAAGATACAGAAGGTAGCTGTCACCGAGATACTTCCGACAGAGGTGGGCATCATCGAGTCCATCGACGGCGTACCGATCCCGAAGGGGAGGCTGCTCGGAGGCGAGATCGAGTGCAACCATTTCCAGAACGCGAAGATGTTCCTGAGCAACGGGGGGATGAAGGGGCCGCAGGTCGCCATCCTGATGCCCGGCATATACAGGATAAACAAATATGCGTTCAAGGTCACCAAGGCGCCGATCACGGAGGTCCCTGCTGAGAATATCGGGGTAGTCATCGCGAACGATGGACTTCCGCTTACGTCAGGATTCATTGTCGCCCCAAGGCCTCTAGAAGTGCCGACGCCAAAGGTCCCGAACGTCAAGAACCACCAGTACTTCCAGGACGGCCAGGCCTTCCTCAACAGTGCCGGATCAAGGGGCCCGCAGCTCGACACCTTGCAGCCTGGCAGGTACTACATCAACCCACTGCTTTTCAAGGTCGATCTGTATACGGTCGCCGAGGTCCCGCCTGGTTACGTAGCGGTCCTGAGGTCGAACGTGGGGATGGAACTCGAGAAGAAGGTCGGCTTCCCGATACCCAACGTCGGCGCGGTCGGGCCGGTATCACCGGCTGCGCCGGCGAAGCAGCTCGTCGATCTCGCACAGCCGATACACGAGGAGGCGGAGACGCTCCTGATACTGGACAAGAACATGAGGGGGATCTGGAAAGAGCCGATGGCCCCAGGGAAATACAACATCAACCCATTGGCCTTCACCGCATATCTGGTCCCGACGAGCGCCGTCACGATCGACTGGGCTTCGGGCTTTGACCAGAGGGCTCAGCACGCGACCCCGGCTATTGCGCAGATGAGCGGGCTCAAGACCAGCAGCGAGGCCTATGACGAGACCGACAGCGACAAGGCGATGGAGTTCTTCAAGTTCTCTCAGCTCCGGGTCACCTCGATGGACGGTTTCCAGCTCGAGGTCGATGTCAGGATGATCATCCGCATCAGGCCGCAGAACGCCGCATTCATCATCGCCAGATTCGGTTCCGTCAAGAACCTCATCGAGCAGATCGTCCACCCGCTGATCGATTCGTCATTCAGGAACAAGGCGGGCGAGGAGAAGGCGATCAACTTCATCATGAGCAGGACGGAGCTCCAACGCTCGGCGCTAGAGAAAGCGCAGCAGCAGTTCGAAGTGTACCATGTCGAGGCGCAGAACCTCCTGATTGCATACATCAAGGTTGACCAGGCGCTCCTTGACACGCAGACGAAGAGGGAGATCGCCCTCCAGCAGCAGGCGCAGTACCAACAGGAGGCGCTCGCGCAGGAGAAGCGCATCGAGGTACAGTCGAAGGCCGCGAACGCCGACAAGCAGCCGGAGGTCGTCGCAGCCATGCTGTCGATCCAGATCGAGAACAACAAGGCGGACGCGAAGAGGATGCTGGCTGGCGGCGACAGGGACCTGAATAAGATAACAGCAGACGGCCAGAAATACAGGATTCAGGCGATAGCCGAGGCGGAGGCGTACAAGCTCGAGAGGATCGGAGAGGGTACCTCGCACCAGATACAGTCCATCGCGGACGGTAAAGCGTACGAGCAGCGCGAGGTCGGCAAGGGTATTGCTGATGCATATCAAGCGCAGGCTCAGGTCCTCGGACCGACCGCAACGGCGGCGATCAAGCTGATGGACGAGGTAGGCGTGAACGGAGTGAAGATCACCCCGGACATCCTGATCTCGGCGGCTGGCGGTGACTCAGGTGCAACGTCGTTGCTTTCGACATGGCTCGCCCAGGCGGTGGCCAAGGGACTACTAGACGGCAAGAAGGATGCTCCGACGACATCGAGCCGGTCGAAGGAGCATGCTGCCGAAGACCAGAAGAGATGATGATCGCCGGATAAAGATCCCGATGATGCCCCTTTCCACTCCCCCGTTACCGTGCGAGAATGCAATATAGTCACTCTCAGCGGACCGATAATTCAAAGCTGTCCAACCAAATGACCTGCTCAAGTGAAAGAATGAATCGTGCGGTCAAGATTGAGAAAGTGAATCATGGCAATATGAAGGATTTCCTCCTTTTGATCGACGGATTCGCGCGTTATGAGGACTCTGCACCTCCGGATGATGCGGCGAGACGCAGGATCGAGATTGACACCTTGTCTAAGAATCCGCCCTTTCATGCTTTCGTGGCCTATCTGGGAGATAAGCCAGTGGGCTACATCATCTATTATCACACCTATTCCACCTACGACGGGAAGCGCATTCTCTTTCTCGAGGACATCTTCGTGGCGGAGGATGTACGGAAGAAAGGCGTAGGCAAGGAGCTATTCAGTTTCTGCCTAGAGGAGGCAAAGAAGCAGGGTTGCTGCGAGCTTCAGTGGGCGGTTCTAACTTGGAACGAAGATGCAATCGCATTCTACAAGAAGATGGGGGGCAAACGCCAGGATCTCCACATCTACGGCATCGATGAGAAGGATTTCGGAAGGAGTCAGTAGAACGATCCCTTAACAAGCGTTTATTCTGCGAGGTTTATTGCGATCTCCGCTATGTCGGAAGAGTAGCCGCCAGTCCTCTCGATGCTCTCCGCGATGAAGGCCAGTCCGACCGCGGTCTCCCCCTTCTGCTTCATGGCCTCCTCGAGGAAGGAGTTGGTCTTATCCCTCAAATGGACCGTTTCCTCTATACATCGGTTGGCAGCGGTCGAGTCTCTTCTGAAGAATGCCTCAATACTCCCGTCCAGAATGGAGATTGCATCCTTGCCTAACTCGTCGAGCCGCTCTATCGTCGATCCGGATATCTTCGATAAGCGGAGCATGCTGACGGCGTGAGCTATCCTCGTGGCATGGTCGGCTATCCTCTCAAGAGCCTTCGATGCGGCCAGCATCGCGTTCGATTCCAGGAGGTCCGTCTTCATCTTAGCCGCGAACGAGGGGTTCCTGCTGATCATCGAATGCTGCTTCTCAACGAACCAGTGCAACCTGTCGACCTCGTCATCCCTGTCGATAATGTCTTTAGCCAGGTCAATATCGAGATCCTTCACCGACTGAAGAGCCTCCGAGATCATGTTGCGCGCCATGAGATGCATCCTCCTCACTATCTTCCTCATGGCGAGGTCCGCGTGATCCGCGACATCCTGTATGATGATCGACTCCGAACCCTCTTCGATTATCTCCGGACCGATCACCCGGCGCGTGAAATCGTGTATTGTGCGCTTGAGTTGAGGGCTGATTCGTTTCTTCGACCTGATCTCTATAACGTCGTATCCAGACACGTAGCAGCCTATCAACTCTCTGAGAATGGCCTTCGGGTCGTCCGAATCCCCTATCTCCATTCTCTTGACTAGCTTCTCCGGTTTCTGGTTCAATCCAGGAGAGATGCAAAGAAGGCCATCTGATCGTATGTCTATCTCAACCTCATCACCCTTCTTGAGCTTGGAGTCAATGACCCAGCGCTTTGGAACAGAGACGATGTAAGTCGAACCGCCGGTCTTTTGAATTTTTCTCTTCTCTGACATCTTCCCCCCCTCCGATGTATGTATACTCTATAATGTCCGACCTGATAGTTCTCAATTTCTATATATTCAATATAGTTATAAATAGAGAGCCGTTCGACAACGATTGTCTAGGATTTCTATTTGGGCAACGAGGAAGCACTTCGATCCCAATTGTTCTACGCAGAGACTGAGAAATATGGGATTCAAGGAATGGATAATACCCCAGGAGCATCACTTCTTTGATTTGCTGGCGAGCCAGGCAAACGTGGTGCTGAAAAGCGCAAACGCGATATCCGAGATGGTTAAGGACCCCGCGCATGTGGTCGAACGATCACTAATGATACACAAGATCGAGAACGAAGGCGACGCGTTGGTTCACGATGTGATCGAGCTCCTGAACAGGACTTTCGTCACACCGATAGATCACGACGATATTTCGAGGCTCACCTCGAAGATGGATGACATACTCGACTTCATTGACGCTGCGGCGACGCGGATGAGGCTTTACGAGATATCCGAGTTCCCTCCGAAAATGGTGCAGCTCATCGACATCCTCACAAAGCAGGTTCAGATTGTTCATACATCCATCATAATGCTGGGGAATCGGGCTGATAGGCCGCAGCTCCTGGAAAAAGCCGTCGAGATCAACAGGCTCGAGAATGTCGCGGACGAGATCACGCACTCTGCTTTGGCAGATCTGTTCAAGCTAGATGACATCAAGTTGATAATGAAGCTAAAGGAGATCTACGAGCAGCTGGAGACGGCCACCGATCGATGCGAAGATGTCGCCGACATCGTGAAAGACGTCGTGATAAAGAATTCGTGAGGGGATCAAATGGCTGATATTTTCGGGCTGACCCTTCTCGCGATAGCGACGATTGTGATTGTCTGGATTTTCGACTTCGTCAACGGTTTTCACGATTCCGCGAATTCGATAGCGACGGTGATCGCGACAAAAGTCCTGACGCCGATCCAAGCTGTCACGATGGCGGCATTCTTCAATTTCATCGGCATTCTTATGGGCGGCGCGGTCGCCGCGACCATCCAGAAGGGGATAATCGACCAGCAAATCGTGGTGGATTACGGGCTGCCGCTCGTACTCTCGGCGCTTCTCGGGGCCATTATCTGGGACCTCATTACGTGGTGGTTAGGGATCCCCACGTCCAGTAGCCATGCTCTCGTGGGTGGATTGTTGGGAGCGGGCGGAGCGGTTGCTGGCCTCGCGGCGGTCAGCTGGGCGGGCACATCCAAGACAATCATATTCATCGTCGTCTCGCCCGTTGTAGGTCTCGTCGTTGGATTTCTCATGGTTGCATTGGTCATAAGGCTCATGCTGAGGTCCAATCATGCGAAATCCAATAAATGGTTCAGGAAGCTCCAGCTCATATCTTCAGCGTTCTACTCGTTCACGCACGGCACTAACGACGCTCAGAAGGGGATGGGAATGATCATGATGGTTCTCGTAATCTCAGGTGCAGCCGGTGTGAATGACCACGTCTTTCTGTGGGTGGCAATCTCCTGCCACGCCTCAATCGCGCTCGGCACGTTCTTCGGCGGTTGGCGGATCGTCAAGACGATGGCTTCCAGGATAACGAAGCTTGAACCATACCAAGGTTTCAGCGCAGAGACAGCCGCCGCAACCGTGCTCGCCGCGACGGCCCAATTTGGCATACCAGTGAGCACGACTCACACGATATCGGGTTCAATAATGGGAGTTGGCGCAGCCAAGAGGATGTCAGCCGTAAGATGGGGTCTGGGAAGAAAGATTGTCTGGGCCTGGGTATTTACAATCCCAGCTTCCGCGACAATTGCCGGAGCGATCTTCTGGTCGTATATGAATTTCCTTACTTAGTCCGACTTATTGACTATCGAAGGTCTCGAATCCCCTTTCCGGCAAGCGAACTCCCATTGGACTGAGAGCACTTGTCTTCACGGGAATGTGAAGAAGAAAAAGCTCTATCTCGACTTGCGACGAAAACTCTAATAGCTTAGGCAACCCAACGTATACGTCTGATGCCACTTCGCATATGGGTCTGCAAGGCTTGCGATATAGTCAGATGCGAACAGGCAGATTTCGGAGAAAAGCCAACAGAATGCAATCAACCTGGAATAAACGAAAAATGCATCGAGCCCCAATGGATTCTCGATGAATTGGACATCACGAAAACTCGGAAGTAGACCAAGGCGCATGGTTAAGTCTCTTCAGAAAAAGCCTTGAAAGGGTTGGAATCCTCTCTCGCCCGCATTCGTGCTCACAAGCAAATGGGAACTCAGATATCCTTTCATCGGAGATTGTTAAATCGACACAAAGAATGTTCTGATCTTGCATACATGTAGCAGTCATCCATATTCTCCTCGAAGCACATCGTCGTGCGTGTCCAGAATCTTCGTCTTCATCGACGAGAGCGGAAATCCGTTTGAGAATGAGGTTGTCTTCTCGACGGCCGCGGCATGGTGCGTCGTTACAAGGTCTGAAGATAGGGGGAAGCCTCTTAAATCCACGGTCGATTCGATGAAGCAATATCTCGTCGAATTAGGGAAAGGTAAGTGGGCCAGAGAAATTCGTCACCATGAACTCCCCGATGATCTCGCAGAATATCTTCTCTTCCTTGCAGCAGACAAGGCAAAATCTGATGAGACGATCTCAAGGGAGGAGGTTTTCTGGAGCGGTCCTCCTCTTACATTCACTACTACAAGTCAGAACCCTTCCGCGGTCAAGGTTCTGATTCCCGATATGAATCCGCAGCTACTCGGTAATTACATCCGCCTTAATGCGCTTGGCAACCTCTTGCGACCATTGTCCATCTACGAGGGGATTAGTGAGATCTGGGTCGACATAAGTCTCGACTCTCGAATATGGTCGAAATGCATCGAGCGCTATGATCCAGACCTCAAAAGAATAATCAGAAGTAGGGAAGTGCATCGTAGAATTCGGTTCTGTAACAGTGCAGTCACTCCCGGACTTCAAATTGCCGACCTCGCGGCTGGCATCAACCGGAAATTTCTTATCGAGTCCAGGCAAAAGAACGGTTTTAGATTCCTCCAGTCAAACGCATTGAATGCTCTCTCTCCAAACAATGTTCGCTGATGTAGCGGAGTCTGGTGGGAAGGAAGGTGAGACAAAAGGAAAGGTTTCGGGCCCGCTTACCGCGGGGTCATCAACCCTACCGTCGCCTCAGATTATTCATTATGATGCCTTCTTATTAACTTTTTCTATAGAATCAGTCAGATGGTTGGTTCAATAGATTCGTCGAAGGCTCCCACTGTCCTGGGAGCCTGGAACGAGATCATGCATCGGGCGGCGGCGGAGGTTCAAATTGCGGATAGGTTGGTTGCGGCGGTTGAGACCGAAGCGCGGGCTGATTGTACTGGGGATACGCGGTCTGCGGCGGCGCCATCGGCTGCTGCATCGCTGGATAGGCAGTCTCCGCCATCGCTTCCAAGTTCGGCGGGCAAGTTATGCGCCCGCCGCGCTCCAATCCGACGTTGTTCACTGATAGGGCGGCCTTCATCTTCGGGATGCAGAGGACGCTAGTATGCGCGCCCTCTTGGATGAGGTGCAATACCTCCGGCGTCGCGATCAGTGTGATCGGTCCGATCGTGAACGAAGGCATGTTCTTCGCGGCGCGGCCCTTGTAGGCAGGTGCCTGGATCTCGATCGCGGTCCCGTTCTTCAGGACTTCCGTCATCTTCTGGCGAATCACGATGGCGTTGGCGGACATGCCCAGCGCCAGGGCGCCGATGATGATTGTCAGCAAGGTGAGCACGAATGAGAAGGTCGGGTCCACCGCCACCCCGGATAGCAGGAATGTGATGGCAACGAGCGCAAGGGAGGCGATCGCGATCCCTCTCAAAGCCCTCTGGAGGCTCCGGTAGGACTTGGCGGCGAACCCCCTCTCTATGTCGGTCAAGGGTCGTTTGATGATCCTTGTGATCGTCGGAGTCATCTGCTGTGGGTATCCGTAGGCCATCCTCTCATCTCCATTGCCTGGTGAGGCATGCGGACGCGGGGATTTGCGTCAAGGTTGCCTCCACGTCATGTCGTTGTATTGGTGATGGGTTCCGCCTTGGAAGTTCCCCCGGCGCGCCGGGCACATCGCATTCGTGCAGAACCAGCCAGTGGCGAACGGCGATAGCGTCGGCATCCCGCAGAACGGGCAGTTCATCGACGCGCTGGTTCCCTGCGGATGCGGGTAGTTCGGCGGGTATCCGTTGGGCGGGGCCTGCATCGGGGCGTCTGCTGGCACGAGGTGGCTGCCGGATGTGGTCCCTGGTGGCTGGAGTGGCATCTGGAGTGAAAGAGGCGGAGGGAGCAATGATGCGGCGAGACCGACGACTCCCCCTGCGATTGCTATTCCCGCAGCAGGAGCCGACAGTGAGGACAGGTCCGGCAATCCGAGATCGCCGCTGCCTCCGCCTCCACCGCCTCCGCCGAGCGTGAGGTCCATGGCCCAGTTGTTCGTGACGTAACCCTCATCCACATACGAGCCGCTCCCGGTCATCCTATTGCCGGACACTGTCAAGGGGAACGTGTAGGTCCCTCCCATGGTGCTGTGTACAACTAGGGTGACGCTCGAACCGGACGTCGTGTAGTCGACATTGACCGTAGTAGTCTTGCCAACCCCGGTATAGGCGCTCTCCCAGCCGGGCTGGACGCTGGTCACGCTCGTACATGTCAGTTTGAAGGTGCCAGTGCCGCCGGAATAGAGGGTGAGCCATGCGTTATAGTGGAAATCCGCCGGCCAGGTGTCGTCGAAATATCCATCACTTCCGGCCGTCGAGCTCCAAGTACCTGTCACGCTGGCCGCTCTCGCGCCGCCGCTTGCGATGAGCATGAACGACATTATGATCAGAGCAGTCGCCGGAATCAGGAGCGCCAGATACTTGCTGCTTGACATGGTTTCGCCTCAGCCACTAGGCTATCGATAAATATTGGCTGAATTGAAACAGCATGAGGGGATATTTAGAAATGTCACTTCAACTGGCTATTTATGATAACGACTAAATAACGGCGAGGAAGGCCAAGTGGTGTAGGTCGACCCTATCTTTAGACTACTGGCTGAAATTCAATCAGGCGGAATTGATTTTCAGGAGAACGCATCAACCCCCTTTCAAGGCTTTTTCGGCTTATTTTCGCCCTTGGCTTCCCCTTTCTTCTTTCTCTTTCTCATGAAAACGACTGCGCCCGCCGCCGCTACCGCCCCAATCGCTCCGACCGCGACGACCAGCCCCCACTGTGGCGTCATCTGACCTGGATTCTGACCTTGATTGTTGTCTGTGACCCGGTCGTGGTAGACGGTGATCTCGGGGTCGCTCTTCATCGATTGAGTGTCCTTGTAGGTCAGGTTCGGGAATCCATGAACGACTTGGGCCTGTCCACCGTATATCTTCATGGATGAATTGCCCACCGAGGCATGGGCGCCGCTCTCGTTGTAAATCATGAAGCTGTCCCTCATCTCCATTTTCGAGACAACCAGGGGAGCACCGCTATCAAGCGTCATATTGTACTCCAGGGTCGTGTTTGTGTGTCCCGACGGCATGATCGGCCCGCTAGTCGATTGCGTATTTGGGTCCGTCAGCATCATCATGTAATGCATTTCCGCGGAGAAGGGCTCACCTGCACCGAACTCGGAATCGTTCGATGTATTGATGAATCTCGTATGGTTGAAATTGAATTGTGCTTCGACCTTGATGTCCGTGTCGGTCCAATTCCCGGCGATATGATGGATCAGGGTAAGGTCAAATGACGAGTTCTTGGCGGCGGTCGAATAAGTCTTGATGTTCTCAAAGGTGATGTTGCAGTACATCGTGGGCACGGTCCCATTGTACTTGATTGGAGAATATGTCAATTCGAGATCATCGCAGGTTTTCAAAGGAGCGAATATCGTTGTGCCTCCAATGACAAACGCCACCTGCATTATCATGAATTGAGCGATGTAAAGAGTGCCTCCGATCTTATAGTGGATATTCATCGTGTAGTCGACATCGGTCGTTACATTGTTGTCCTGAGTGATGTTCCTGGCCATGATGAGCGTCATCACATCCCCGTGCTGGACCTCGATTGACCACTTTTCCTTGGCCCAAAATCCCTGACCATGCGCGGGGTCCGTATCTCCTTGCACGTTGAATTCATGGGTTTCGTGGACCCAAGGTTCAGGGACTATGTCGGAGCCTGATTCTGCTGCCTGGGAAGAAGGAATGAAATTCAAGCTCCCGATGATCAGCAGACCGACAACCGTAAAGATAATGGCAGATTTCTGTGCGGAACTCCTCATCTCTTTCCTCTCGTCCGGTCATCCCCTCAGCAGGAGATAAGACTATTTCCGATCCCTCATGAAGTTGCACATGCCACCTTATCCCCGCTCCCAATCGTAAACGATAGGTGGATTAGAAGATCGACGGATAGCCTTCCTCTAAAGAGATAAAAAAGGGGTTTGGTGCATTCATCCAGTTCCCAAAACCCGCTGATTAGAAAATGGCCAGTAAGTCGAAAGTGGGGTAGGTCGGATTTGAACCGACGGCCTCGTGGTCCCGAACCACGAATCATAGCCAAACTAGACCACTACCCCAAAGTAGCGAGTCAATGGTAATCCGGGGACCGTATTTGATGATTCCTAAATTGAGGAAACGGCGCTCTCGACAAGCATCGAATTTGGGAATTCAATCGCGATTATTACTCTCTCTGTGGCATCGTCGAATGACGATAAACTCATACGACATATTTTTATATGGAAAAATCGGTCAAGCCAGTCATGAAAGAGGCACTACGCGAGAAGATGGCTGGCGAGATTACCCTGTCGGAGGAACCCGGCAAGACCATCCGGAAATGGCGCGAGCAGTTCAGGGTCTCGCAGCAGGACCTCGCAAGGCACCTCGACGTATCGCCCTCGGTCATCAGCGACTACGAGGCAGGTAGGAGGAAGTCCCCCGGCATCGTGACGGTCAGGAAGATCGTCGACGCGCTCATCGGGATAGATGAGATAACCGGCGGGACGATAATGAAGCAGTACTCGCTGGCGAACGCCTCGGAGTGCGTGATGGCGATCCGCGAGTTCCCTGAGGACATCCTCGAGAGCAAGTTCATAATGGCGATCGAGGGAGAGAACCTTACGCCGCAAGTCATGACCGACAGGCATCTACACGGTTATACTGTAATAGACAGCATCAAGGCGATCACTTCGCTCGATTCATATGACTACCTGAAGATATACGGCTGGAGCAGCCAGAGGGCGCTGATATTCACCGGCGTGAAGTTCGGCCGCTCGCCGATGATCGCGATACGCGCGCACCCGCTGAAGCCGGCGATGGTCGTCTACCACAGGCCGGAGAAGGTCGACGAGCTCGCGGTGAAGCTTGCGGAGATAGAGAACATTCCGCTGATAAGGACGAACCTGGACGTCAACGTCCTGATAGAGAGGTTGGGCAGACTGTAGGACAGCTGGTGAATGGGATGGATGTTGGAATTGTCAGCTATGGTGCATACGTGCCGAGGTACAGGATCACCCCGAAGGAGATCGGGCGCGTCTGGGGGCTGGACGGTGCCGGATACGGGAAGGGACTGATGATCGAAATGAAGTCGGTCGCCGGTCCGGACGAGGATGTCATCACGATCTCCGTCGAGGCTGCCAGGAGCGCGCTCAGGAGGGCGAAGATCTCGCCGCAGAAGATCGGCGCGATCTATGTCGGATCTGAATCTCACCCTTATACGGTCAAGCCGAGCGGGACCGTCGTCGCCGAGGCGATAGAGGCTACGCCGAACCTTATGTGCGCGGATTATGAATTCGCATGCAAGGCCGGGACCGCGGCGATCCAGACCTGCATGGGGCTCGTAAAGTCGGAGATGATCGAATACGGGCTGGCGATCGGGGCCGACACCTCCCAGGGCGCCCCAGGCGACGCGCTGGAGTTCTCCGCATCCGCAGGAGGGGCCGCATTGCTGATCGGCTCCAAGGACGTCATCGCGAGGATCGACGCCACGCTCTCGTACACGACCGACACGCCTGACTTCTGGAGGCGCGAGGGGCAGATGTACCCGACCCACGGCGGCAGGTTCACCGGCGAGCCGGCTTACTTCAAACACATCAACTCATGCGCGAAGATGCTGTTCGAGAGATGCGGGACAAAGCCCTCGGATTACAAATACGCAGTATTTCACCAGCCGAACGGCAAGTTCCCCCAGAAGGTCGCGAAGCAGCTCGGCTTCACCACGGAGCAGATAACGACCGGCCTGCTGACCCCGCAGATCGGGAACACTTACTCGGGAGCCGTGCCTCTTGGTCTTTCGGCAATCCTGGACGAGGCGAGCCCAGGGGACAGGATATTCGCGATCGCATACGGATCCGGCGCCGGTTCGGACGGCTTCGACATCACGGTGACGCCGGCAATCGAGAAGTTCGACAGGGCCGCAGCGCCGAGCGTCAAGCAGCTGTTCCAGAACCTGAAGCAGCTGGACTACGGGACCTACGCGAAATTCCGCGGCAAGATACATCTCCAGGGGGAGTGAAGATGAGAAGGGTAGCGATCATCGGGACAGGCATGACCGAATTCGGCGAGCTCTGGGACCTCTCCTTCAGGGACATGGGGATCCTGGCGGGCTTCGAGGCCCTGCACGATGCGAACGTCACCTCCGAGAAGATCGACGCGATGTTCGTCGGCAACATGTCCGCCGGAAGGTTCATCGACCAGGAGCACGTCGGCGCGCTCATCGCGGACTACGCCGGACTGGCCAAGACCCATATCCCGTCCACCAGGGTGGAGGCGGGAGGGGCGAGCGGCTCGCTCGCGATCCGACAAGGGTTCCTATCGATCGCATCCGGAATGCACGACATCGTCGTGGTCGGAGGGGCCGAGAAGATGACCGACGTCGGGGACGACGAGGTCATGAACATCCAGTCCGCGGCGGCGGATCAGGAGTGGGAAACCGTCTTCGGCGCGACCTATCCCAGCCTCTTCGCCCTGATGGCGCACCGCCACATGCACGAATACGGCACGACGAGGGAGATGATGTCGTCGGTCGCCGTAAAGAACCACAAGCACGGCTCGCTCAACCCGAAGGCCCAGTTCAAGAGGGAGATCAGGCCGGAGGATGTTGAGAGATCGCCGCCTGTATCGCTCCCGATAAGGACGCTCGACTGCGCGCCGATATCCGATGGCGCCGCAGCTGTCGTGATGTGCCCTCTGGACATGGCGAAGAACTTCACCGACAGGCCTATCGAGATAATCGCCTCCGCGCAGGCCAGCGACACGCTCGCGCTCAACCAGAGGAAGAGCATAACGGAGATGGCGGCGACCAGGGTCGCGGCGAAGAGGGCGTACGAGATGGCGAAGATCCAGCCGAAGGACGTCGACGTAGCCGAGGTGCACGACAACTTCACGATAACGGAGATAATGGCGATCGAGGACCTCGGTTTCTTCGAGAAGGGTCACGGCGGCAGGGCTTCCCTAGAAGGGAAGACCGGTCTGCAGGGCGAGATAGCTGTGAACACCTCCGGAGGACTGAAGTCAAGAGGCGACCCGATCGGCGCCACCGGTGTGGCTCAGATAGTCGAGCTCGTCCAACAGCTGAGGGGGAAGGCAGATAAGAGGCAGGTGCCTGACGCGAAGATCGGCCTGGCCCAGAACGTCGGAGGGACGGGCGCAACCGTGATCATTCATGTCCTGGGGGTGGGGCGATGACGAAGACCCCGAGGTACTGGCGGGAGAACCAGAGCAGATACAACATGATCGGCGCGAAGTGCGCGAACTGCGGGAAGGCCTATTTCCCGCCGAGGACGATGTGCCCCGACTGCGGCAGGAAGAGCATCGGCAAGATGGAGGAGTTCAAGTTCTCCGGAGCGGGGAAGATCTATTCGACCACGGTCGTGCACGAGGCGCACGAGCAGTACGACATGCAGAAGCCGTACATCATCGCGCTGATTGAGCTGGACGAAGGCGCAAAGATCCTTGGGCAGATCATAGATTCGGAGCCCGAGGAAGTCAAGATCGGCGACCGGGTGAGGTCGACGCTCAGGAAGCTCGGAGAGGAAGGAAAGGCCGGCATCATCTACTACGGATACAAGTTCGCGAAGGAGTAGTTCTAGAATTCCAGCGCGGCCCCGCAGCTGCCGCACTTCTTCGTCCGCTTCGCACACGCAAGGTGCTCCGTGCCGTTGCACTTCAGGCAGACAGCGATGTCGAAGCCTGGCTTCACCTTCCCGTTGCATGACGAGCATGTGGTCGGCTCGGTCGCGCGGGCGGTCCTCGCCGTCGGCTCCTTCGGGACCACCTTGATCGGGGTCTTCGCAGTGAATTCGAAACTCTTGCCGTCGAAAACTCTCTTTGCGGCGATGGCGATCGTGACCTCTATCTCGCCGGACTGCTTGGGGAGGACCGGTATGCTGACGCTCCTCGTCTCCCCGGGCTTCAGACCGGGTATGTCCGGGACCGACTCGACCTCGATGTTCCCGCCGTGGAACTCCATCTTCAAGTCCTTCGCGAGCGCCTTGCCCTTGTTCGTGACGTCGAATAGGATCATGCCGCGCTGCTCGTGCTTGAGCTCGACCGGCTTGATGACGATCGCGATCTCTGGGCTGAACTTGTCCAGGCTCCCCTTGGTGAGCTCCGCGGCCTCGCCCAACATCCCTATCGCGGAGGGATAGTCTTTGTCGCGTTCGATCTCCGCCATCGCGACCAGCCTGTCGCTCTCCTTCGTCGGCAGGCCGAACTTCTTAGCAACCGTGATCGCGCTCTCGGCGGCGTACTTCGTGTCCAGGTATTCCCTGTGGAGCGCCTCTATCTTGGAGAGGAGGTTATCCGCGTCCAGCACCGTCCGGAACGCGTCGTCGAACTGTCCATCGTCCATCTTCAGCTCGACGCTCTTCAGCTCCTCGTCGACCAGCTTAGTGGCCGCACCGCTCTTCGCGATGACGCTCATCTTCGCGCGGACTTCGTCTATCGCCTCATGGATCTTCTCTCTCAGCGCCTGCTCGATCCTGACGACGACCTTCTGGGTCTGCTCGTAGGCAAAGTCCCAGAGCCCCTCCTTCGCCGATGTCTGGGCGACATCAAGCAAATCGCGGAGTTCCTTCTCCGGAAGGCCGAGGTGCCTGCCCGAGTCCAGCAGACCCTCGGCCTGCCGCAGCTTCTCGGTGATGATCCTCTCGAGATCGATGGAAACGGCCCTCTCCGCCTCGATGCAGGTCTTCCTGCACGTGTCGAACTCGGCGGCCTGAAGCGCCTGGTCGGCCGTCTGCTTCATCATGTCGACGGCCGGGATTTCCAGCCCGATCCGGTTGAGCCTCGCGATCCTGTCGTCGAGCGAGTTCAGGTCGAGGCGGCAGTCGTCTATCTGCCGCCGCACCCGCTCTATCTCGTCGCCTAGCGAGATGGAAAGCTCTATGACCTCCGCGAATTTCTTCTTCTTCATCGCTGACTCGGCACTGGCGAATATCCTCTCGGCCCTGGACACCACCAGCATGTCCTTCTCCGCGTCCTCGAGCCTCTTCTTCGCCACCGCGAGCGAGTTCCCTGCGATGCTGTGCTGCAGGTCCGCCCGGTCGAGCTCCTGCTCGCACTGCATGATGAACCTGATCGCCCCCTGGAACTCCATCGTGCCGTAGGCCTTCTTCGCCTCGGTCAGGAGAGAGTTCGCGGTCTCGATCTCCGCGCCGTCCTTCTCGGCCGCCTCGATCCTCTTGACAAGCTTGTCGAAGAGCCTGTCGAGGTCCTTCTTGATGACATCGAGGGTCTGGGTCGATATCTTCCTCGCGAACTCGAATGAAATTGCATACTTGTGGCTGTTCAGTGCGTCGATCGCCTGTTCGAGCAGAGATCTGGGCTCCGCCATGTCGAGGCCGATCGCTTCGGCGTCCCTGATCCGCTCCCTCGCGATCCTGATCTCCATCGCGCTCTTCGAGCTGAGGTCCCTGATCTGGTCAATCTCGTCCTTCGCAAGCAGCGCGCTCTTCAGGCTCGTCTCGTAGTCAGTCTGCTCGTACTCGGCCTGCGCCTGCTCCAGGAGCTTCTCCGGCCTCGAAGCGTCCACTCCGACGTTCTTCGCGTCCGCGATGAGCGCCCTTATCTCGGTTATCTCGCTGGTGACTCTCACCTTGAACGCTTCTGTAATAGTCGCCTGGGCCCTCTTCGCGGCGACGAGCGCGGCGTCGTACTTCCGTTCCTTCATCGCCGCCTTTGACTCGTCGAGCGCCTTGCTCATGTCGCCGGCGTCGACCTTCTCCCTCTCGGCGAACTCCAGGCTTGATTTTAAAACAAGAATCATCTTGGCGGCGAGGTACATGCCCATTGTGTTCTCGATGCTCTTCTCCGCATCGGCGACCATCGAGCTCACCTGGTCGATTTCCAGTGAGTTCATCGCATCCTTCGCTTCGTTGAGAAGTTTCATCGGGGCGGTGACATCCAGCCTGTTCTTCGAGGCGTCCGCAAGGAGCTCCTCGCATTTCTTCATCTTGGACAGGACGACCTGGCGTTCCTTCGAGAACCTGTTTATCTCGTCGAGGATGCGCTTCGATGTCTGGTAGGAGGATGAGTAATTGCCGGCGTCCAGCATGTCCTTCGACTGCTTGAACAGCCCCCGCCACTTGGTCGTGTCCATCGATTCCTGCTTCGCTTCCTCAAGGACAGACTTAAGCGCGAAGAGCGTCTTCTTCGAGATGTCCTCGAGCGTCGCATCGGCATCGTGGATCGCCTCTTTCGCTGTCGCGACCGCGTTCTCCAAATGCCCTTCGCCGACCGACTGGTCGGCCTTGGAAATCATCAGGCGCAGGTCCGCCGCGTCTATCCCGGCGGCTTCGAGCTCGCCGAGCTTGACCTCGGCGTCGCCGATGAGCCTCTTGCATTCCTCGGCGCCTCTCTTCTCCACCCCGCTCTTGATGTCGGTGATGAGCTCCAGTGCGTCGACGAACTTTGACGCCTCGGCGAGATCCTTCGCGCTGTAGAGCTCGGCCTTGTATTCCGTGACATCGAACGATTTCGTGCATTCATCCAGGAACGCCTCCATGCTGGAAATCGTATCCATGATGAAATCGTGGCTCGCGGCATTGGAGATCTCGATGCTCTCCTGAGCGGCCTTGTAAGCATCGGCGGCATTCAGCTCGGCCAGATGGTCGTTCGCCGACTTCAGCAGGTCCTTGGCACCGGAGACGTCGGCCTTGAGCTGGACCGCGATCTGCAGGATGTTCTCGGCATCGAGGACCTTCTCCTGCGCGATGTTCTTGAAGTGTCTGTCCAGCGCCTCGACCCCCGCGGACGCTTTCTCCGCGGCGAGGACGAAATCCTTCTCCGACAGGGCGCCCCTCGCCTCCTGGAAAAACGTCATGTTATCCGGGATGCTGATGCCTAGATCTTCGAGCGCCTTGATCTGGTTAGAGAGGTTCTCAACTCCTTCCTGGGCATGCCTGAAGGCGCCCAGAGAGTTCTCGATCTCCTTCTCCGCCTCCTCGGCGGCGTTTATCGCCTCTTCGAAGGACCCCTTCTGCAGCTTCTCCCTGGATGAGTTCAGCAGGTTGATGGCGTCAGTGATGTCGACGCCGAGCTTCTTGGCAAGGACGAAGTTGTCCTTTGATTTGGAAATTGACGCCAGCACGAGCTTGAACTGAGTCTCCTTCAACAGCGTCCTCGCCTTGTCGAGGTTCCTGCTGGCCTCAGCGACCTCGTGATCCTTGATGAGCTTCGCGCTTGCGTCGACGAGCGACAGGATCGGGTCGACCTCCCCGCCGTGCCTCTTCGTAGTCCTGGCATCTTCCCTCAGCCTGCGGGTCTCCTCGTGTATCCTTCCAGATACGGACTTCTCGCACTCGCTCTGCGCGCGCCTCGCATAGCTCATCGCCTCGTCGAACTCCTTTGCTTCGAGCAGTTCGCGCGCCTTGGAGATGTACTCCTTGAGCTTGACCGTGTCCGCGCCCAGATCCTCGGCAGACAGCACGCTGTCCTCTATCGAGTCTATGTCGGAGACAATGCGCGTCCGCAGCATGTCGGCGGCCGCCTCCATGACCGTCTTGACGGAAGTTATGGCGGTCGTGTAATCCTCCGACTCGATCATCTGTTTCGTGCTCTGGAGGTCCTTCTGGAGGTCGTCGACGTTCTCGCCGAGCTCCTTCGTCTTCAGGGTGATCTGCTGGGCCCTGGAGTACGCCTTCGCATACTGCTCGTGCAGGGCCTTTTGGGAGGAGTCGTAGGTCTGCTCGGCGAGCCTGATCGCTCCGTCGAAGTCGTCCTTATCGAGGGCGGCCTTCGTGTCGGTCATGAGCTGCTTCAGTGGCGCCGACTCATCGCCCACTTCGACAATGATTTTCACGATCTCGTCGGCGGTGGCGAGTATCGAATGGATGCGCTCGACGAAGACGCTCTTCGCGACACCGGCGGCCTTCTCGGATTTCTCAAGCGCAAGGTCGTAGTCCTTCCCATCCAGTGCCGCTACCGCCTCGGCGATCGCCTTCTCGATGGCGCTGACATCGGCGTTGACGCTCTCGCAGTGCCCGAGTATGGCTTCCGCTGACTGGAGTCGCGCCTCTGCGTCGCCCTTCTTCTTAGAAGCTTCCTTGGCCTTCTGCTCAAGCTGCTTTGCTAGCTGAAGGCTCTTGATATAACTGCCTGCCAATGTGATTCATCCCATCTTTTGGTAGAGATTACCCCATCTGAATGGAGCTAGAGCTCCGTCTAAGGCATGCATCTGGACTTTAGACGGGCATTTCAGGTCTCCCTGACTTTATAAATATATCGAGGAAGGCGACAAATAATGATACAACCTCATTGAGAAAGATTCTAATACCGGAGCCTGAAGGAGAGATATTTCTTAGGCGACCAATGTATTTTCTGGCTTCTCGATCCGCCGGAGCAGATAGGCCGTCACCTTCTCCGTGAGCTGAGATACCACTATCTTGCCTTTCAGACAATCACTCAAGGCATCTGTGAGTTCTACTGGCAATGCCTGAGTAACTTCCATCCTAGGGCATACGAAGCCTATCGGTCCGTATGGAAGCACTCTCGCCTGCTCTTCGAGTATGTCTATGTCCTGAGGGTTGTCGTATCTCTCTCCCTGGTTCTCGCCATTGAATTTGTGGCCCTGCAGCGCATTCCTTGCCGCCAAGGACAGATCTGCCTTTCTGCAGGTCGTTGCGACCCAATGCCGCAAATCAACGGGTCTCAGGCGATTGAGCATATGCTTCCTTTCGAATCGTCGCCACTGGATCGAAAGGAGCGCAGACTTCATTGCTATGCTTTGCTCGAATTGTCCGTTTTTCTTCCGGTGAGGCAGTATTGGATCCTCGGGCATCGCGTTAGGAACGACCTTCTTGAATTCTATCAGAGCCTCGGCTAAATCAGATGGCAACCGTGCCTTGATCGGGGTCATTCGCTTATTGCCTGGTTCTCTTCCAGTTGTGATGATTGCCTCTGGTTTTCCATCCAGTCCAAATGTGATATGCTTCCATCTGAACAGACAGGCGTGGCTCGGACGGATCCCGAGCTGGAAGATCATCAGGACCAATGCCTTCAGATATGGCTCTTCTTCGCGCTCAAGCGCATTGATCCATGGAAGCACATCAGAATCCCTCGGGCTTTGCCGTCTCTGTACTTCGGGCAATTCTCCCAGATGCCTTCTTGCATCTATCGGGTATGGTATCGAAAGCCCTTCTATCCAGACGCATTTCAAGGCGACATTCTGCGCCCTTACGGATGGTGCAGGAACCTCATTCCTGTTGAGCAGGTACTGAAGCAATAACTCCTTTCCCTGGTGTCCCTGCAATCTCCTTCGAGAATAGACTTCGAGATTCACCGATCTGGCGAATCTTCTGAAGATCAGCTCGTATATTCTCGGCGTATGTCCTCGTAGTCGCCCTCCGGCCAGTTTCTTGAAGTTCTCGATCACCTGATTGACATTCACCAACGAATCGCCGTCGATAACGTCAATCTGGCCAACCGATCCGCTCTCGTCTTCCCCGAGCTGGGTGTATGGTTCGGGTTCATGTTTCTTCCCCTGATTCAGAAGCGAGTTGTCCCCATAGTCCTCGCTCCCAGTAAGGGTATGGCTCTCTGCGGGTATTAAATCGACCGTTTTGTAAGCCCCTATCTGGGCGGCCTTCTCGAATTCGACTAGCTTCATTTCGCTTTTTCCGCCCTGTTTTGTAGTCGCGTCTCCTGAACCGCTGCCTCATACTCCCAATGCGATATTGCCTGAATTTATCCAGGAAAGAGGTTTGCCCTGCTCCCCGCAACCCGATAGGGGCAGGGAAGCCGCGCAGGGAGCGGCTGAGGCCAAAGATACTTCAATTTCCCTCCCCATCTGAGGGATCTTGGCCTTCCTCTTCTTCGGCATCAATCAGGTCTTCGAGGTCCTCCTCCAGTTGGTCGATGATTTCCTCGACCTTTGCAGGGTCGATGCCTGCCTCAAGAAGAGCATCCTCGAGAGCCGACAATGCCTGTCCGATTCTCCGTTTCTTCCTCATCGAAAAATAATAAGCTCGATGGAAGTATTCTATGGTCTGGAAAGCGCTCACCGATGACGCGATCATTGAGCGAGTAAGGAAAATCAGGAAATCTTATCATCTTCCGAACTAATCACATTGGGAGAATATGCCAGCAAAACCGCGGTTATCCTATCGTATTGGAATACTGTCAGTATTCCTCAGGAATGGAAATCAACTGCTTCATGTCACTGGGATTTGCAGGGAAATTAAGCAAATGGATTTATGGAGATTTGAGAAACGGGAAACAAAGCGGGTGACCATCTCAACAGCCAGAATATCTAAGATTTGCAGAGAAATGGAAAATGACCATCTTCTCGAGCACATGGATGACAGACCGCCGAGACACCGTCTCGAAACTCCCCATTATAGGTTGCCGGTGAGCGATGAATCGAAAGCCATTGATGCATCTAGATTTCTTCTCGAAAAAGGGCTGGGAGAAGAGCTCATCAAATCAGAGTATGGCAAATATCTAATTCAGGAGATAGTCATGGCATGGCTGGAGACCTATCTCGGCGTAAAGATGAGTGAAGAAGAAGCAAAAGCAATCAGAAATGCCTGCTCGCAATCACCTGATGCCCTGAAACGCATGCTGGATCCGAAATTGGGTTTGGTCGTAAAGGCCCTATTCCACAACCAGAGCTCGGATGGCTCAATTCCCGAATTCCTGGTCGAGTATTCAAACAGTGCAATGGTCTTGGATCGAGTCGATTCTCTCGTCTTCACGAATCGCATTCGAGAGGTTTGAATAACCCTTTCGCATGGAGCAGATACTCAGAAGAGCCTTTCGATGCGTTTCGGATGCATAGCCTGCAAGGGATGCACTTTTGGAAACGGATCTCGAGGGTGCCCCTTCCATTTAGAACGAAATCGACTTGTCGAGCAGGAGGGAGCGACCGGATCGGGTTGACTAGAGCCCTTGGAACCGCTCAAGGAGCGAAATTCGAATGCGTTAATGATAAAAAGGCTGCAGATGTCCTCATATCTCTTAGAGATGCCTCGAATAGCCCCGAGGGGAAGCCCGAAGCCCGTCCCGAGTAGCTCCCGAGTGATGTCCCGAGTAGATTCGGGGCTTTCAATCTTCCGAGTAATCCCGAGTAGCTCCCGAGTAGCTCCCGAGTGACAAAAATCGCCAAAATCACTCGGGAGGCATTCGGGAAAAACGGCTCCCGAGTAATTCCCGAGTGTCCCGAGTAATGAAGTTTGGGCAAAAGGGGTGTCGAAAACGCCAAATCCGATAGGAAAATGGGTTCGAAAAGTAGGGGCAAGTCCGAACCGGAGCAGAAAGTTAACTCGCCCGCTCCCGCGCCCCCGAGGGAGGAGTTAACTCGTCCTGCGCCGATGCCTACATCGACCCCTATATCATCAGGAGATGAGGAGTTAACTGCCGAAGAGCGAGCGGACCTTGAGCTTCAATGGGGCCACGGCCTTTCAGCCGTGGATATCGAACCCTACGAGCGTGAAAATCTCCAAGGAAGCGTATGTGAAGGTGTTTGATGTGAGTTTCATGGACGATATTAAGGTCTATGAACTCGTAGATGCGATAATCTTGCACACGAATTGGGAGAGAAAGCAGGACGAGCTGCTCAATATAGTCCGAGAAAACCGAGAAAAGAAGAAGGCCGATTCGAATAAGGGTGACGGAAAGCCCGTATCCCGTCCCGTATAATCTCCCGTATAATTCGGAGGAATCAAAGTTGCCGTATAATCCCGTATCTTTCCCGTATCCGTCCCGTATAATTGCTGCATCCAAATTATACGGGCCCGTATTCCTCCCGTATTCTCCCGTATGTTTCCCGTATTCCCGAGCCGCTTCCGAAGATCGAAATTATACGGGCCCGTATTCTCCCGTATCGATCAAGGGTGCCGATATATAAGGATCGGGCGTCGATTATTCGAGAGCCGCCCGCTCGAATCCCGTCTCGAATATGTCTCGGATAATCTCTCGAATAAGTTCGATGTTTCCGAAACCTCGAATAACCTCGAATAACATCGAACAATCCTCGAATAATCGAGTCGTCGGAAATGTTCGAGAGGTGTTCGAGGAAAATTCGACTCGAATAATCCTCGAATCCTCGAATAATGAAATTTCATGGAAAAAGGTCCAAAAAGGCGGCTAATTCGCTCCCAAAATGATGCGAAATGCAATGGAGGAAAGCACTCAGAGAAGGAAAAGTCAACCGAGCGCCCTTCTGAGAAATCGAGTCCTGAGATAGGGAAAGGAATCCGCCATGAAGAAGCAATTAGGAATTGCGAGGAGACCTTTGAAATGCGAATTTAGGAAGAAACGATGAAGGAGAAACATTCTCGCATCGGAAGGCGGGTCAGATAAGCAAAGGAGAAACCCGGGCTGAGAACGGAGGATCTATCGAATTGCCTACAGGCAACCTATGGGAGGATTTCTCCCGCTCCGAGACCGACATCGTTTCCTTGTCCCGAGCGAGACGGAGTCGTCTCCTAAGGAGCGAAGGCTTCACCGGTAACATCTCCGAAACCCTTCGATTTTCCCTATCGGAGGATGATGAATTAAGAAGGCATCTCATGTGCTGTTAGCGCATCTATCGAAACTTCTCCGCGACCCCAATTATTGAGCAAAAATCACTAGCGTTACCCACATATGGGAGGAACAGCCAGTAAGCCTAAATTCTCCCAAAATCTTATCACCTAGAACCCCCCTAGGAGTTCGCATGAAAAGTTCGCCGCGTAGCTCGAAATTGAAGAGAGGAGACGTCGTCGAAATCGAGTGGTTCGACTGTCATTCGAGTGACAGGCTTTCCCTTGGCGAGGTCGACGAACTCGATGACCCCGCACTCACCGTAGCCTACGGCCTCGTGCTGAGGAACGGAGGGGATTATCTCACTATCGCAAGCGAACTCGGCGCGGACCCTTTTACCGACGGGACATGGGTTGAACAGATCGCCCATGGGTCGATTAGGAAGGTCAGAGTGCTGGGCGAGAGGGAGATCGAGCCTATGCAGCCGTGATTCGCCTAATGGCAAACAGGTGAGATGGGATGAACGAGAAAAGGAAAGGATCGCAGGGCAAGCGAGCGAGGACCAGTCTGGATGTCGATTCGGTAGTGAGGGACCTGAAGGAGATCGGAATTCCGTTCGAGGATGTCGAAGATCTAAAGGATGCAAAGCCAGCGAGCATCATCATCTCCGGGATCTACTCGCCCAAGTTGGATCGATATCCGATAACGAGGCTCGATAGGAGCGCCAATGGCGGGAATTCCATCTCCATGCCGGCCGTCGAGGATGCCTCCTATTTCGACGACATCGATGAGCGAATGAAAGAAGAAATCAAGCATGGGGGGACGGACACCCTCGCATGGTACTGTCCGTTCCACAGGTTCGCGCGGAACAGCTGGGGGATATACATCCCAGATGCGAGCGTAAGCTACCTGGCCCTCAAGGTCTTCAACGATCCTCAGATGAGGCTGCCGAAAAGAGTAGTGAGGGATCCGCTCTCCTACGCCTTGGCGTTCAGGCTGCTCTTCCTGCACGAGTTCTTTCACTTCGTGACGGAGATATCAGCCTCCGCCATCGAATTCATCAAAGCGGCTCCGTGCTACGAGGATTACTTCGCGCACGAGTACTGCATGCCGGTCGACTGCGACGAGCCTCTCGAGGAGGCGCTCGCCAACGCCTTCGCCTTCAGGGGAACGATGAAGGAGATTACACTCCGGGCGAGAAAAGGGCGGTTCGACCGTCGGCCCGAAGCGCGACATGCGAAAGACCTTCCAAATTCCCCGACCTGGCAGAAAAACGCGATCCGCAAGATGAAGGCGTTCATGAGTGACCAGCCATCCGGATATTCCTCATTCCCGGAGTATCTTGCTCCAGATGCCTTTTCTGCCGGCGCAGGGAGGCTTGCCGCCGCGATTGACCAGCGGAGCAGACCGCGAAAGGAGCCCCAGCTGCTGGCGTCGTTATTCGATTGCCATCAGAGAAATGTCTTCTACGAGGATGTCCCGGTGCATCTCGTAAGGGCGATAGGGCGATCGGATGTGAGCCAGGAAATCGAAATACGGATGCCGTCGACGAGGAGATGGGGAACCGGAGATTGAATTCCGGTCTTCCGCTCAGAGCGCACGCGGCTCATTTCGACCTGCCGAGCGCCTTCGGATCCCTATCGGGAGATGCGAATTTCAGCTTCCCCCTCTCGAAGGAGAAATAGCCGATCTCCTGCAGGAAGGCAATGTCCTCCTCGATGTCGCCCGCCTTCCTCCTGATGCTCGTGATCGACCTCGAAATGCTGGTGACCGGCGTGCCGAGACCTCTGCCTATCTCGTTGACGCTCTTCCCGTCCTTGAGCCGCCTGAGTATCTCCTTCTCCCGCTCCGTGAGGTTGCCCATGTTCTCCCATATGCGGGGAAACCGGGATACCATGATTATGGTTATCAACATATGAAACGCAAATAACTCATTCGCGTTACTATTATAGCCTCGAAAGCCGGTAGTCGCAGAGAGGAAGATCCGAGCGCGAGGAGGAGGGCGATGAGGGTCGGAGACAGGGTGCGGCTGATACATTCCGACGATCCGTCGGGGATCCCTCCCGGGCTGGAGGGGACCATAGTCATGATCTCCGCGGTCAACGACGCCGACGTCCGCGCCACGCCGGACGCGGCCTTCCTTCTCGGCAGGAAGAAGGTGTGGGTGAAATGGGAGACCGGGGGGACGATGGCCGTCATAGAGGGATGCGACCGATTCGAAGTGATCCCGCAGCCGAGGAAAGGCAGGGACGGCGGAACGAGAAAATGACGGCCATGAGCCCGAATAAGAACTCATGGAAGGAGATTCCATGGCAACCATACCGGAAATACCGAAAGAACTAGAAAAGAGAATCGGGATAGTGATAGGCCCAGAGGATGAGCCTATCGAGGATATCGCGAGAAGATATCGATCGCGGCATCTCGGAGAGCGAAAGGAGGAGCCTTCTGGGCCTGGAACGAGGAAAGGGAAGGACGCGAGCGAGGAGGCCGAACCATTCAAGAACGTCATCCCGTCAGATGCGCCATCGAAATGCGCGAGAAACCTCGAGGTGTGGATCACGGATTGGCGCGACTTCCACACTCGGATGGATCAGACAAAGCATCACCTTGCGGTTCTTTGCAGGGGGATCACGGATCTCGTAGTCTTCCACTGCACCTGCTGGGATGAGAATGCCTGGCAAAGGGAATATGATGAATATTTCAAAGATATAGAAAATCAACTGCTCCAAAGCAGGATAGACGCAGGCGGTCCAACATCAGGGCTCACGATAGCCCTTAAGATATACGGAAAGAGACATCCTAAGCCAGTGGTATTGATTGACGGGACTGTGAGGCGCCTCAAGCTGAAGGATGCCGCGATTCCGGCAGCTTCCCCGATGGAGGAAATCAGCGAGAAGATTCAGGCACTGAGAGAAGAGGTTGGGGCGTACCGGGGTGCGCATCCTGAAGACGGGCGGTCGGAGATGGACATCGCCTATGCGATTGGCAAAGGCGAGGAATATCAGGAGCTGCTTAAGCAGCTCGACGAGGAGATGGCGAGGGAGAACCGAATAAGTCAGAAGAGATGATTGGAAATTGGCTGGTTCGGAAGAAATCGATACAACGGAACAATCTGGCAACCGCGACAAGAACGTTAATATTCTCAGGAAAAGCAATTGGTTCAATCGGAAAGGGCATAGTCTGATTCAAAATTGGTCTGGGAGCCCGCGCTTGCATTTGAAATCTTCCGGTCAGATGCTCATGCTAGCATGGGAGCACGAATTTTATTGGTTGAGGGCCATCCACTTTTTGTCCAGATTGACATTGGTGCAATCACATTATCGCATTAGTTTCGAGCCCATTTCATTCTTTAGATAATCCGTCATGTTTTAAGGCGAACTAGAACGTTCAAAATGCAAATAGAACAACTATAGAATCAAATGAATTAAACTTTCTACCCCCTCAATCATTGAAAGAGATTAAATCGTTCAAAGGAAATCCGGGGAACTGTATCAATTGATGTGGGTGACAGGAAATGAAGCAATCATTCTCGGGACCGATCGATGATGAAATTCTCCTTAGCTGGTTCAAGGAAAATGCAGAAGATATAAGTTTTATAGGCTTTGGCGGCGAATTTCCTACTCAGGTTGAACATTTCGAGAAGGAGACCAGGAACTTTATCGCAGATCTAGACCCAAGAAAACAGTTTCATGATCCGGAAAATGCAGAAATATTGATGAATCTGTGGAAAAACCTACTTGGCGATGCAATCATTTTTCTCAAGTCAAAGGATGAAAGGGAATTCTATCATGATGGAGAAATATTTGGAGTAGAGAATATCCATAAGATTCTAATCACCTTCAAGAATTACGAAAAGATGTTATACGGTGCAATTGGTCATTACAGGGATCATGTCGCCCATGTTTTTAGAGTGTTCTTGCTCGGTGAATTTCTGATTCGTCAGACTTTCGGATTTGAGAATATTTTCGTTCATTATGGTCTCGAAATGAACATTTTTGATAATAACAATAAGACTCCACCAGTAATTACAATCACCCCTCAAGAGAAGGAAGCGATGTGGTGCATTATCTCACTAACGCATGATATCGGATATGCACTTGAAGATATTGATAAAATAAATGAAAATATCAGAGAGATGATTAAGAAATTCGGGAAAGTAAACATACAGGAGCTGTCATATCTTTTTCCACCTCAAAAACACGCAATAGATGAATTCGTTTTGAGATTTATCTCATCAAATCTTGTTAAAGATGGGGGAAAGAAGCAAGGATTTTGGACACACCTTCAATCAAAATATTATCTGAAATTTTCTCGCGCTTGTGAGAAGTTGGACCATGGCATAATCAGTTGCACGGTTCTTATGAGAGAATTGGTCTTTTTTCTCGAATCGGATTATTTGCTCGATACCGTAAAGCCATTGGACATTGGAGAAGCGCGTCAATTTCTAATTCGCCAAACAATACTAAGATCAATCGCGGCACACAACTGCGAAGATATTTACCATCTTTCTGGCAGGAATTTTCCATTCTTATTGATGTTTTTTGATGAAATGCAGCAGTGGGGTAGGCCAAAGATGGAGGACATTTTCAAAGAGGCAGGAATCCCAATTGAAATAATCTATCTCAATAAATTCGTCGATTTTGGAAAACAGGGATTAGAAGTTTCATATAGTGCAATTTTCGAAAAACATGATGAAAGTAAAAAGGAGGCGAAGCGTTCGACAAAATCGATAAGAGATTATTTCAGACGGAAGACAAAGAAGTATATCAGAGTCCTGAGAAGTGCTGTTGACGGTCAACATCGCGAAATTAGCCTGGAGTTCATTGTAGAAGATAAAATATCCGAGATATTGGATGGGATTCATGAATACAAATTCATATTGAGGCAGCCGAAGAGCGGATCGAGAAAATTAGAGCCTGAGTTGTATATCGATAATAACAAAGTTATTAGTCTCTCTAAAGTGAACGAGATTTTCAATAGTATGGATATAGAGGGTGATATTCAAAGATAAATATTCTTAATGGAACTTCTGGATTAATCATTGAGGGGTTGCTAACTAGCAAGTTCAACAAAGAAGAAAAGCAATCGATGGATTTACATAAGACCTGTTTCATTCGTATTTAGTATTTCGTCGAATCGCATCTGGATGGAGGAATTAATAACGAAAGATATCGCTCTATTTTACTACTATTCCTCGCCACCGATGCCTGAATGTTGTTATCTACAGATGCGTCCGGATATTGCCTATAGGAATATGCTTTTTCTTCCATGCGAAAAAAAACGTATCCATTTTGAATTGCCCATGTTTGAAGATCATACATACAACACGATATGCAATCCAAATGGAGTGATGAGCCTAATCAAACGTCCAGAATCTCATGAAAAGTACGTCATTTTTAGGACTAGAAATCGAATAACGGGTGAAGGGAATGTTATCGGCTATTATCGGCTCGGGCAAGCTTATTACTGCGAATCAAAAATGTTTGATAATGACGGTTTTATATGGGGGTTTAAAGCGTCTGAATCATTTCTACTTAGGTCGGGTGATTTGAAATTTCCAATTGCTAGACCAGGTCGAAACTACCGAAAGACTTGGGATACGAAAAGTGATCGGTGGCCAAAATATTTACCTCAGGCATTGAAGCAGATTAGACGCAAACGGAATTTCTCTGACCTTTATCAGCAAGAAACAAATCGACTAGTAGCACTCTTGAAAGACGAGAAGAAGGTTGAAGAATGGCGACGGTACTGTAATTCTTGTGAGGCGAAGTTACAGTGCATGGTGTATAGGCATTACCAGCGTATTGGAACATTTGGATCAGGACGAGATATGTATACTGCAATAAATGAAATATATACTGGTACTATCTATTCTCGTAATGCGCTATCAAAAATGAAAAAGACGTTAATTCGAGGAGGTGAATAATGGCAATACGTTGTGAGAAATGCAAGTACATAATCGACGGTCCAAAGGGGATGCACACAGTCTCAGAATGTCCCAAATGTCATCAAAAGAATCCTGCTTTATTCACTCGCGTTGAGGTCGATGATGGGGATCCGTCTAAATCTGAGAAGCAAAGAAAGTGGTTAGAATCTCATAGAATATGACCAACAATGAATTTTCTGAGATTAGCATTGAACTTACGCATAACTGTTCCCTAAAATGCGTCTATTGTAGCAGTGATGCTTCAATTAAAAAGAGGATGGAACTGGATGTTGATAGAATTATTTCAATAATCGATGAGGTAAAACGGAAATACAATATCACCACAATTTCATTATCCGGCGGCGAAGCTTTTCATTATAGTAAATTCGAAAAGATTTATTCGTTTTTAAAAGAAAGAAAATTCAACATTAGGCTCTACACTTCTGGCGTTGTACAAGATCGAAATAATAAGTGTGTACCAATACCTAGACAGACGCTCGAAGAGATCTTTATTGACAAGAGCAATCCCAGTGTCATTCTGAATATTCAAGGTCATACGCCAGAACTTATTGAAAGAATCAATGGGGTTATTGGTTCATATTCAATTATCGAGGAAACAATTCATAATCTGCAGGATTTTGGATTCAGATATTGCGCACACATCGTTCCATTCAGATTAAACTATCAAAATCTGTTCCAAATTTATGAATATTGCAGAGATATGGGATTTTACGAAATTAGTTTTCTAAGATTTGTACCACAAGGTCGCGGCAGTATTGATGAAATGTATAATTCCCCGTCAGAGTTCAAAGAGATTATGAGCCAGATATCATTGATAATCAAGAGAAATAAGATAGACAATGCCATGTATATACGACTTGGATGCCCAATTAATTTCTTGTTTCTACTTAACGATAAAGATGTCTCCCCCAACGATTATCCAATGCATTGTCGAGGTGGAACGGATGCACCCTTGATCCTACCAACCGGTGATGTCATTATGTGTCCAGCCTGGAAGAATCTGGAGCAGTTCATTGCTGGGAATATCTATCATCAAAGTTTCGAAGAAATATGGAACTCAAAGACTTTTTCAGCATTCAGGAAATTCATTCAAACTGATTACCGTTCTTTGAGTACTCCCTGTCATGAATGCGGGTTTCTTGGAATTTGCCGGGGCAAATGTGTAGCTCAACGACTATTGAAGAACATAGATTCGGGTAAGAAAGACCTGAATGAATTGCTGGCATCAGCTCCAGATCCTCAATGCTTCAAGAATCTGGTATGAATATGAATTCAACTGCATTATCAGTGTTGAGGTATTGTGAAAATAGTCCTATTGCCTTTCTTAGGAACGTCCCGACTTCGTTGGTCGTTTATGATGAGCGGACATTATACAAATGCAAATATGGATGCAGGAATTATAATAGAAAACATTCTTGTCCACCTGAGTCTATTAAAATAAGAAAGATAATTAATGAAAATTATGATCGATGGGTCTTATTATATGCAACAACGGAGAAGATACCAAAAAATTATTCTAATTACAGAAAAAAATTAGAGAATTATGTTAGAGAATATGAAATACAACGCATTAGTCGTGATCTAAACAATATTTTTAATGACCAAAAAGTAGCACATTATACTCTGAGCGGTGGCTCTTGCCATCGTTGCAGATCTTGTTCAAAAATGCGTGGGAATAAATGTATTCGTCCCTCTATTATGCAAACAAGCATGGAAGCAGTAGGTATTGACTGTCAAAGAACCATGCATAAGGCCGGTTTCGATTTCCAAATGCCCAATATTGACAGCATCAATCGATGTGGATGCATTTTTCATAATGTCGATTCATTACGGGATTTGGAATATCGCTGTAAACAATCTAATCAGAGATTTGTCAATCCTACGTTAGCAAACACCAAGAAACAATGTAAAGAATTGATTCTATCATTTCCAGAATTATATGAAAGTGTTAGCATCGTCTCAGTGTCCAAACTCCCCATCAAGAAACGGTTATGCAATAATTGCTCGAACAGAGGAAAAAATTACGCCTGCCCTCCTTATTCAGGGATTATAGATCTCAATCTTTGGAGACACGCAATTATCTGGAAGTGGAGAGAGAATGAATCTAAGACCTATTCTTATAATCGCGCGCTTCTAAGATTTCATAAGAAGATTTTTTCGTTAGGATATTATCTATCACAGAGTCTTCGTGATGGACCTTGTGATGAGTGCACTCCTTGTATTTCGAACGATGGTATTCCTTCAGCCTGTCCAAACAGACGATTATTAGCTCCATCGATCCAATCTCAAAACATTGACATTGAAGAATTCGGGTCGGGAATATTTGGGATTGAATTGATTTAGGCATTGAAAGGAAGTCTATCCAAATGAAAATTGGGATATCCGAGAAAGATTACGAAGGATACGGAATCAATAAAATATTGCCATTTTCAAAGCTTGCACATTTTGCCTTTACAAATCAGATTGGAATACTGAATATTCTTGAGCATGTTAAAGCGAAGGATTGGCCTAGAAAGGAAAAACATCTGGTTAATGATCAACGGTTTACGGTCCCCCTGATATGGGGGATCTTGAGTGCTGCTTCTGAATCAATTCTACAATTGGAATATGATATTCATCCAGGAAAGTGTTTTCCAAACCTCTACAACAGAGGAAATGAGCATTCGAAGAATTACAAAATGCCAAAGATATCTGATTCAACAAATGCAGGAGGATGTGCTAGAACTTCTGTAACAATTCAAGATAATATGTATCTCGTTGCTGATTTAATTCCAAGATTTTGCTCTGTTTTCGGCTTGCCAGATGATTGTTATTCACCTTGCTTCGAGGAGCGGATGTTATCCGTAATTAAAACCTATAAACCGTATGAAATGTGGTGTTACAAGAAAACAGAGTATATCGATAAGAAAGTATGCCCAATAATAAATCTTCATTATTTACAGGAAGAAATCTTACCGAAGAAATACTTTCAATATATCGATGCTTCCGAGAATTACCTAAAAGGGATCCTTCCAGTATCAGAATTGGAAGCATTGAGAAAGAATAGTTGGTACGAAGATGGTTCCGAATTCATAACAGAGATGGATCCAGGAAACATTAATGGCTATTATAATGAAGACAATGCAGAAGTCTCAATCATAAAAAATCTACTCTTCGAATCTATCCGTTTGCTTCTCATAAGAATAAATTCGGCGGCGTACGCCTCCTTTGTGCCTAAAGAACTGCCACCATTGAACTATGAACTAATGAAAGATGTTAATGCGAGGGTCGACTCACTCATAGAATCTGTGAGAATCAATGCAGAAATCGATATCCAAAGATTATTGAAATCAATTAATAATCGGTTAGATTGGGCTTTACTCCGAAGAGTACCATTCATCATTATGGATATGGAATATCTACACGTACTTTATCCAACTGCCGCGGATCGACAATTCAATTTCCCATGCATATTTGCCAACATAGTGGTTCTGAACGAATCCGATATCTCATTAGTACTGTTTGTGACAAAATTGCCTTGTTATTACTGTAATTCGTATCCCTGCACTACAATTAAGAAAACAGGTAGTTTAAATTTCGATTGTTTATGCATCAATAGAGCTGTTATTGATGAGTATCTTGCTTTTCTTGAAAGTATGATGGCGTCCTACGAGAATCTTCGCGTATTTACTTATGGGAAGAGTGATTTTGTTGAAATCGAACACGCCTACAATTTCTTTTCAGATGAAACAGAACATCTTCGCTTTCTACGAAAAAACAGGGTACGAGCAAAACGGGTTATTGATTTATGCACAGATTTATCGATAAATGGCAAGAATCTTTCTGAAATGGAGAATGTGGTAATATCGAAATGGTTATTGAACTGGAAACGAGCACATCAAAAAGTAGATGTGAATCCGAGATTCATTACATCATTTTCTTCAGGTAGCTGGGACGAACGTTTCAAGGAGGCGTTATTGATACCAATCGACGATGCAATATCAGCACTCCTTTTATTCCTATTCTCGCGAGATTCAACTGATAAGACTCCTCGGGAATATTTAGAACAAACAGACGTCGATGGATTTTGTTAGGTTTTACTTATATTCGATCTTTTAATATGAAACTTAAGATTAATTGAAAATAGTAACTCCATTCTTTTAACTGGAGGGACGGAGATAGCATACTGAAAGAGATCATCTGGATTGAATTCCTCTTCATAATGCACAAAGGGTGGTTAAAAAATCAATATCATACTCCCTAGCGAACGAGAACAAATTTTCTTTCATGCTCCCATCTGTTTGAAAGCCCCAGATCAATATCAGAAAAGTCTTATCTCCTGACGGGGAGATGACTAGGGGAGAGAAGTGAAAGAAAGACCAACTGAGTTTACACCAATCGAAAACGAAATCCTAAGACAATACGATCAGGAATTTCGGATCTCTGAATCTCACGATTCAAAGATTGGAATCATACTGGGATTCATTTTGATCTCAATTGGATTATCAAGCGGATCTATCAGTGCGCCACAAGTAGGCGCAATCCATGCCAATCTTGTTCTAAATGTTGTCGGGTTGAGTCTCCTGCTCCTCGCTTCAATATTGGGGCTCAAGGCATTCTTTATCAGGAAGTACACCGGAGGACCCAACATAGAAGAATTGATCGCTTTATTTCGAGAAGAAGGCCTAGATAGAGATTTTGATATGGTAATCGCGAAGAGGCTTAATGATTCAATTCTAATCAATAAGGAGATCAATCAAAAGAGGGTGGAGTGGATCAAGGCAATGTTCTTTACATTCGCCCTAGCGATAATATCTATTGTTTTCTCTCGGTTATTGTATCTTGGAGGGATCTAAATGACTCAAAATGAGGACGAACAAAAGGAAAAAACCAAAGCAAAACCAGATATGAAGGACTGGGATGACCCTAAAATCAGCACAATCAGAATGGAATTTATTGAGAAAGTAGATAAGAAACAATCGAGTGGGATTTGCGCGGAGTTTGAAAAGAAATCTGTGAAGAAATAGAAGCATTCATCAGACAGATGCTCCCCGCTGATGAGTCTTAGGAGCAATCAGAAAATGCCTGCTCTCCTGAGAATAAGTCCGGAAGAGGAAAGAAAGTTCTGAGGGTAATGATAGCTAGATAGGTCAAGGCAGAGTTTGTGATAGTATAGGTTCCTTGGCCAATAGGTTTCTCAGAGTAGCAAAGCTAGACGTTCCGAGGATTGTTGCGAATGTATCATCAATAATTGCTCTAGTGGGATCAACATCAATTTTAGGCAATGGAAGCAGAGGCACTGATGCTACCCTATCCCAGACATTGTCGAGAAGTTGAAGATTATTTGAATCCAATGAAGATAGATCTGGAATCGGGAGCTGCTCGTACCAATTCTTTGGGAACTTTGACCAGGATCCTCTCGTTTCTTGGCGTCTCATGAGCATACTGAAAATGCCTAAGGTCGAGTTCAGCCACAGAACCATTCGTTTCTCCATTGCCCTTTTCTCCGACTCGCTCCCAGTGAGCCATCTCGTGGGCCACCACACATTTGATAATGCCTTAGTGGGCAGCATGGTAGATGTCACACAATTCAAAGTCAACCACATTTCTTTCGCAAGCATTAGACAACCTGCTCGCGACCAGAGGAGATTCGAATCTCTCAGAGGCCTTCCTGCTTTAGCGACAACGAGGGGAGATAAACATGCATTGGGATTTTGTGACAACGTAGTCATCAAGGTTGAATCGTAGCCCCAAAACGCTTGATATGTCGTTGTAGAATTCGATGAGGAGAAACCGTCAGCAATATCTCTGCCATCTGGACCTAGCTCCATTTTGTCACTAAGCAAAACAAATGATAAGTCGCCGATGACCCCTTGACCGGGTAAGAAAATCTTCCCTTTTGTAAATTGATAAGCAGCGCGACACAAATCTGTTTGACAGAAAGAGATCGGGAGACTCCAGGGTACATCGGGGTTGCCAACAAGATCGAGGGATGAAACTTCACAGCTCTTATCCTGACCGACTGATAGGCCTGATATGCCACTTGATGAATCGAGTCTTGCTGGGGTTGCCTGCCTAATCTGATTGACCAGGTCAAAAGCTTCAAGACCATTTTTCGGTTGCCTCCATATGTTAATGAATCTTGTTTCCTGGGTCGAACTATTGGATGTACTCTTCTGAAGAATAATCATCACTTCGCTGAGAGCTGTCGTTTCTGAAAAATTCCAATTGCCAGGTTGATGGCTTCCAATGATGAATAGAATTCGATATTTCTTAAATATGTCCCGTGTCGGTTTCCAAGATTCGCCGTCTAATACCGCCTTTGGTAGAACGAGAGCAAGGATGCCTCCGGATTTTAGTCTCTTGTCTGCAATTGCTACAAAGACTGAGCCCAGCCCTGCCGTAATACTCGCGGATAGATGTTTTGTCTTTACAATCTTCTTTAGTTCTGTCTGCAACTCTTCTCTTCGTTCAGTGTTGACATTGCCAAAAAGCAGATTTCCGTATACACTTCGCGTAAAAGGAGGATTCATTGTTACAATATCAAGCTCAGGCAACACAAGGCTTCTGGCTTCGCCACTTTCACCAGTCGCCCTTTCCGCACCGATCGATGCGCCGAGCAAAGTCCGTTGAACCTGAAGATTCCATCCTTTTGCGAATTCAATGCTGCCTAGTCTATTGCTTCTTCCTCCTAAAGGCACTGCATATAATCCCATTCTCTTAGTGCGTACCCGTGGATCGTGCATCGCTAATGCCGAGGCCGCTAAGTGGACAGCTGAACCGAGTATGTCAAATCCCCAAAGCCCATCCTCGATAAGTCCTTCATGGACCCTATCTGGATTCGGGATCTTCCCTTGTGATACGGCTGTATCAATGTGCTTATCTGCACAAGATGCAAGAGCGGCTTTGAGAAGCGTGCCTGTTCCGCAAGCCAAATCACCGATCCGTAATCGAGCAACATCATCGGCCTCAGACCAGTCAACAGGCAACTGACTTTCCTCGATCGCCAATTTCAGAAGAATTGTCGCACTCGGAATCTTCGTGTAGAATGCACCAAAGAACTTGGCGTCAGCAAGCAACTTATGAAAGATTCGTCCCATGAGGTCATGGCGAAGGGCTGCTCTACTCATCGAGATCTTAATTGACACCTCAGCCAATTCCTCTAATCCCTTTTTGGTCTCATCAGTGGAGGGGAAGCATAACAATATCTCTCTAGCAATTTTAAAAATCGGGGCAAAGTCGATTTTATCACTAATGTGTTTCCACTGTTTCTCAAATTCCCTAATTGGATCCGATGAAGCTAGAGTTTTTCTCAAAGGCTTCACAGTTGATTCTGTTTGAGAGAGTATTTCCTGAAATAGCATTGCATTTGCCAAGGTGAGACTCGCGACACGGAAAATTCTCAAATCGGGTGAAGAAGGACTAGTCGACGTCTTCCTCACCTCGTGGAACAACAAGTATTTTCCTCAATCGTTCTTCGGTCGCTGGATAACATGCAAATTTTTCGATTGATCTTTCTATTGCATCACTGAGGTCTGTGACCGCATTTTCAACAATGTTGTCCTTAATTAGTGAATCATATGCTTGTCGAAGATACCTAGCTAATCCACCCGGATCAGTATTGATCCAGCCATTTTCTTCACTTTCAGTGAATACCTTGATTTTGAGCACAGATTCCGTCATCAATCTATCGAGTTCTGATAAACTTGAAGCTTGTTTTAGATTTGAGGGGTAGATTACCCCTACCGACATAACCGCGATGCCTTCTTCGATTCTCTCTCTACAAGCCTTCTCTAGTGCTCTCTCAATCGCTGGTCCACCCTCTGTCTTACCTTCAATTATTACCCGTATTCCCCAAAGGTACGATGCAATAATGTCAGGAAGTCTTCTATTGTCCCCGTACCCATCCAAGATTCTCTCTGGAACAGATTGTGCTAAATTTCTTGATAAGATTTCGGAAAGCTTCACGTTTAGGACTTCTTCCCTGAATCGACCAGATATTGATTCACGTGGCATTCAATCCACTTCCTCTTCCAGACACTATTATCTGGGGATTAATCCTTTTGCACTATTTGTACGGTATGATCGGGAAAAACCCTTATCTCCAACAGATGAGCTGACTTATTGGGGATTTGGAACGAAGCTAAGAATCAACTTCCTTTCATTGGCCGGAGGCATGATTGGATTGTTAGCAGCGATATTCCTCCCTTGGCTCTCCGGTGAAGTTCACATTCCCTGGTATTCGCTTACAGGCTTGATGACGACCTCAAACATTGATGCCTATAGTCATAATTTACCAATGGGAGGGCAGATCTTAGTTCTTGGGATCATGTTTCTCTGCGGTGCAGTCATCTCCTTCATCACACCGCTCGGGGGAGCGCTTCAGATCGCGGGTTGCGCCATCTTCTACTCAGAAGCCAGTCCGTATCTCGGATACCTATTAAATCGCCCCAAAGGATTCCTATATACTCCCTATTTCCTTGATAACGGCTTCTGGATCTGTCTGGCCGCGGGCATACTCTGCCTTCTCTCAATTATCATCCCAATCGGTCTGAACCGACCATGGAAGAATCTTAGTCTCAAAGAAAGACTGCTGACCTTGCACAATGTCCAATGCGAGTTTTGTTTGGGATGGATTAAGAAAAAGCCTTGAAAAGGGTTTGGGTGCATTATGACTCCAATGGAAATCTACTTAAACTCATTAACCCAATTGAATACTTATGAGAAAAACCGTGCCCGTAAGGTCTCATTATAGGAGAACCAGACACGGGAAGGTTCCCGTTAGAAGGCATCAGAGAACAATTGATTCGAGAGGTCGTTCTCAGCCTTATTACCGCCCACAAAACCCACTTAGACAACGTCCTGCCACAAAGCCCATATTCAGAAAGGAAGTCGAAATTGGACCAATAAAGACTGATTTGGAGATTAATAACGATGGAATTCAAGCAGGTGCCGGGTTATCGCCAGTGAATGGCAATCTCTCTGTCGGAAAGGATGGAGTAAAGGCAGAGGCAGACCTTCAGCTTACTAAGGATAAAGGAATTGGGGTTGAAAAGAATCTTTTGACTGGAACAAAGAGAATCAAGTTAGTCGATGGGAATAAAGAAATTGAATCTCCTCCATTCCTATAAATTCTCCCAAATAAAATGAAAAAGTAAGGGGTTTGGGTGCACTTTCCCGAAATCTCAATTCGTGCTGATTGACAAATAGCCAGTAATCTGAATTCGGAGCCTGGTGGGCCCAATTTTGCATTCTGGCCAAATCCAGTTAATCATGCTCCCATTAAAGTAGGGACGTCCGCTATTCTCAAATCCGAGTATCGAAAGATATGTGATAGTCTGAAGACGGAGTCGATCTCGCTTAATCTTTTTCGACAAAACATTTATCCTCCCCCCTAAGGATGCATACGCTAACTCAGTAAGACAAAGCAATCTAAAACTTGGATTATCACTAGGCAATCGAAATTCATTATTATTCCTTTTCGATAGCATCTGTAAAATCATTTTTGTCAATTCCTGGGTATACATTGTAGGGTTCCTGAACCCATTGCGATTCCATTATCCTAATTTTAAAATAAAGGTAATAAAGGGAATTCGAGAATCCTACAACTCCTTCGGGCGATCCGTAATCCATGTCGTCGGGGGGATCATATTGACCAGGCGTAGGGGGAATGAGGATTCCATCTTTTTTCAATAAATTGATGAACTCTAGATATTTCTCAATCTCCTTTTTTGAAAAAGGAACAGAGGTTTTTTTAGTGAATGGGTTAAAAAAGAATTGATCTCCTTTAACTTCGATTATTCTTCTGACCATATTCACACCATACTTACTTCTGAGAAACGGTAGCAACTCTCTCTTTAGGTTCTTATTTTCGAACGTCTTGATGACTTCCACTAATCCCTTCATTACATCACAATGATCAATCTTACCATCAGAATCTATTCGACATATTTCTTTTCCGATTTCATGCATAAACATTGGTTGTCCTTCTGCAATGTCTGAAAGCCAGCTTTGAAAATACGTTTCAATTCTTTTTCCTGCGAGACTAAATGCTTTTTGAAAGAAAATCATAGACTCTTCTTTCGATAAGTGATTTAATTCGATATAATCAAAGATACGACCAATGGAAGGTTGTACGTCCAATAGTCTATCATGAACCTCAGGTAAACCTACCAGGACGAGGACTAAGGGAGTGGTCTTATATGCTCTCGTCATCTCTTCGACGAAGCCTTTGATATAAGGGGAGAATTCCGGGCACTCGGACAGAGAATCTATGTCATCAAGAATCAACCCTATGCCTTCGTATTCCTCCTTTATCCTGAGAAAAAGATCGCTCAAAACATATGGAAAATTGTGTGATATCCTTTCCAATTCTTCTTTCTTAGGTCTAAGATTAAAAGTAATACCAGGTATTGAAATTGAGTCGATGGACTTAAAAAAACCTTTAACGCTGGCCCAAAGTGGGCCATTGTATGTCTTTTTCAAAATTTCGTCCAATATCTTCTCTATCATTGCTTCTATGGATTTCAGATCTGAAAATGATACGTATAAACAGAATATCTGTTCATTTCGAAGTGTCACATCACAAATATGATTCGCGAAAGAACTCTTTCCAATGCCACGCTCCCCGGTAATAAATGCAGTACTCAATCCCCCCCGATTCTTAATTTGCATTACGCTTTGCTGCAATCCTTTAATTTCCTTTGATCTGCCCTGAAAAAGAGGAGCCAATACGGGAACCTCTGGAGTGAAAATTTTATCTGTCATCATTTTGAAGCCATACCACTGTACCCGATATTATGACAGAGGATATGATAGTTTTTCTCTAAAAGCGACTGTGAGACGGCCTAATTCTTTGATAATGAGTCATCTGTGAACGGACCCAATGTATTTCCTTAGAGGAATCGGAAAAGCCGTGAAAGGGGGTTTTGCCCGAAGTACGAAATCACCCCTGATTTTCACTTGACGCTGACTTACTAGCTAGGGCGAGGACCTTTTTCCTCTGCCCCTACCTCTGGGCAGCCAGTTAGATCTTCTCTGTTGAGAATTAAATGCTCACATTATAGCGAGAGCATTCATGGAATCAGAAAATGCTTTCCAGACAATAGACAGTCAGCTTTGTTTCCTTACATAGGTAGCCTGGTCTGCAGTTCTTGCACAAGATCTCCTTCAGTTCTGTCTTATTGACGCCAAGAGTACCCTTCGTCTCGTGCATTGAGTAAAGGAGCTTCAGATACTTTCCCTCGACAATTCGGGGAACCTCGTTTCTCTTATCGAGCTCGAACCATTCGTAAATTCCCTTGTCCCTTCTCGATGAGTTGCACGATTTGCATGCGAGGACGGCATTGTCCCCTGACTCCAGTCCTCCGCGAGAGCGTGGGACAAGATGATCGGTCGATAGGTCTTCTTCGGCACCGCAGTAAATGCACTGCCCGGGAACTTCCCTCTCCTTGATGTATTCCCTTATGGCGCCAGACCAGCCCACCTCGCCCGATTTCAATTTCTTGAAACGATCCATGATGAATCCGAAGTTCTTGTCGTAGCCAGCGGAACGAGCGATCAGCTTTGAGTATTGCCAGTAAATCATATCTTGAATGGTCTTGACAGCGGCTGGCGGCATAGCAATCTCAAGAATCATCTCATTCGGAGCCGAAATATCTTTCGCTCTGCAATTTCAAGAAATATTACCGGTCTGAGTTCGAACCGTGCTCAGAATGCTTCGACAACATATTCAATCATGTTCTAAGACAAAGCCAGTTCTGCGGAAATTGCATTTCCTTTTGGATCGGGTCGCGTGATCGATCATCTGATGATTTCTTCATTAACAATAGTGCGAATTTGACACCTTTGAATTCTTGTTTAAATTCACCGATTAGATTCCAAATATCGAAGGGGGGATCATTGTACAGGAAGACGAGGAGGTATCCATCCGTAAGATCCGTCTCCAGGTTCAGCTTGAGCAAATCGTTCTTAATGTGGGAGTAGAATCTATCCTTGTCATTTAAACCCGAACCTCTAGGATATTCCAATTCAATCCCGATTCTATCGGAATCCGGCATTCTAAGGACAATGTCGATTCTTCCTGGCTTGCCCTCCCCTGATTTCAATCTCAGTCCATCCGGTCTCGAATATCTCTCGGCGGTCGGATGCTCAGGGATTAATTCATATTCCATGTGCGTTTCTTCCATCGTCCTCGAGATATCCGCGAGGAAATAGCCGCGGATCTCATCCTCGCTTCTAAAAGAATAATTGCGGGAGAACTGTATCAGTCGCTGGATGGTTGTATTGATGATTGTATTTGAATCGTTCATGACTTCAGTTCCTTTGAAGCAGGATCATTCTTTGATTCCTGAATGATCCCGTCCTCTCCCAGCCTCACCGTGTTCCACCCGAAGCTCCGCTTCGCAATAGACTCCTCTATCGTCCTTATCTGCTCGTTCCTGCCGCCGACGTAGAGCAACGACACCATCCTGACGCCCCCGCTCGAGTTCATCCCCTCGAACGCGACGTAGTCGACCGGGTGCAGCAGCGTCCGCACGTCCCTCGCGTCGATCTTCTTGCACGCGAACGCCGGCGCCGCGTTCCTCAGCAGCTGCGGCAGCACCCTCCTCTCCACTCTCTCCTTCGCCTTCTTCTTCAGCGCGGAGGCTTTCTCCCCCAGCGTTGCGATCTTCTCCTCCAGTCCGTCCCTCTGATCATCAAGCTTGTCCCGCCAGTCCTTCTCGTACTTCTCCTCGAGTGTCAGGCGCAGGTCGCTCAGCCTATGAACCTCGCCGCACTCCGGGCACACGCTGAATATGCGCCTGCTCTCGTGCAGGTAGAGCGCGAAGCTATCCATCGCCGCACCTCTCCAGCCTCACGTCGCCGTCCTCGACGGCGGCCTTGATCTCCTTCTGCACGTCCTTCAGCCTGGCGTTCCCGGTCTTCACATCGATGAAATCGATCTCTCCGACGGCTCCCTTCGTGAGCCCGACGAAGGCGATGTAGTCGATCGGGTCGAAGAGCGGCCTGCAGTCCCTCGGCTCGTACGGGAACCCTTTGAGGGCGGGGAGGACTTTCTCCATCGTCTTGCCTATCTTGATCTCGACGCTCTTCTTCTCGAACCCCGTGGTGAGCTTCTTCCTCAGGCTCGATAGGTCCTCCTTGAGGCCGTAGATCTCCTCCTTGCGGCCGTCGACGTACGCCTTCGCGCACTCGGGTATCTCCCCGCCGCAGAACACGATGCTGTCGCTAAGCCTGTACGCGTGCCCGCACGGGGCCTCCGCCCTGATTTTCCTGTCCGACGAGATGCTCTTCAGAAGGGATGACCGCTCGTCGCTCTTCATTCGATATCCTCCATTCCCTGTCTTATTGAATGGCCAATCTGATATTTATCTTGTGAATGCCTCGAACCGCCCTCCCTCAATGTTGTCAACTCCAGTACTGGAACCCGCCCCTCACCTGCCCCTTCCCCGGAGCTTCGCACAGAAGTCTGCGCGAACGATTCCACGCTCCTTCCGCCGTGAATCCATGGTGCAGCACGAGGTAGTAGAAATACGCATACCAGATCGCCGCGTCATCGAAGGCCACGTCGTTCATGGGCACAATGACGGCTTCCGCTTCGGTCCGTTCCAGAAAATCGTTCATGAAATCGTTCCTCGAGAGGCTGCATGCTGAGAATGTCACCGTTCTTCCTTTGAAACAGGATTTCGGAAAGTCCTCAGGATGAACGTCGCCGGCAGGGAGCTGAAAAGACCTGGAATCAGGATCTCCGTGCCCTGATAGATGGATGAAATTGCATCCTTTGATGTTGGACTTTCTGCGCAAGTAGCTCAGAAACTCATTCTTGGAAGAGAAGTCCTTCTCCAACACTTCTCCCCGATTAGTCACTACGAGCGTCATGTTGAGAAAATCGAATAAAACCTGCCCCTCTCTGCAGTCATCTATCTTCGGTATGCACTCCATTACGAACAGCTTGTTGTGTTTCATGTGACATGCCTTCCAAAGCAGCTTACGAGCATGATATCCCCAATAGGGCCTCCATGTTCTCCTCGATATTCTTCTTCAGGAAGAGGCAGCAGCCGATGTAATCCTCGACCGGCCCGCCGAACGGGTCCTCCGTCTCCATCATGAGCATGAGGAGCTGCTTGCCCTTGAAAGATAGGTTCCTCAGGATCCCGGCGCCGAGTTCGTTGAACCTCCCGCTGTCGAGCAGGACGATCCTATCGCCTTCCTTGAAGGCAATCTCCCCGATGCCCCTCGGTCTATGCTCCTTAAGGCCGTCCACCTCGCCCATGACATTCCGCACCGCGGACTCCCTAAGGCGTCTCACTTCGTCGTTATCGCCATAGAAAGGCTCTATACCGAAGGAATCAGCCCTAACCCCCTCGATACCCCTCCCGCGGACGATCTGATTGAATATCGCGGCCGCCATGGGGCTCCTGCAGGTGTTCCCGACGCAGACGAAGTACACAGTCGGCATCTCCCTCATCCCCCCTCCTCCTTCTTTGGAATCACCCTGAAGCTGTCGTGGCCCTCGATCAGCGCCAAGACCCCGTGATTGTCCCAGTCCACCCAGACCTTCTTCCTCCCGAGGAGGAAGGAGAGCGACGGGTTCCCCGCGATGTCGTCCTCACTAACCTCGCTTATCCGCACGATTCTCCCGTACGATCCCGGGCGGAGCCCCGAGGGGTCGTCCGTATGGATCAGCCGCACTCTGTCACCTTCCTTCATGATACCATTTCCTCCAGTCTGACTATCTGTATGCCGGATCGTAATCCTTCCATAGGTCCCGGACCTTGTCCCAGTTCGCCACGCGCTCGATGATGTCGAGTTCGAGATCCTCTTCCTCGGATTCCGGTCCGGAGGATTCCTCTTCCTTGTGGACGAGCTCGAAGGGGAAGCGCTGGATCCCGCTCAAGAACTCCCCGGGGGCCGACGCCTTTCGGGTCGACCTTCTCGTAGGTCCAGGGCGTGTCGTCGATCGGGGTCTGGACGTAGTCGTCCCCGCCCTCCTCATCGCCCTCTTCGTCGCATTCCTCTTCGTCCTCCTTGTGACCTGCCATCGAATCCTCGCGCATTCTGAGATAGTTCGAGACTTCGTGAAGCCCCTCGGCTCCGAAGATTCTCTCGACAGCACTGAGCATCTCCACGGCCCCCTCCCTGTAGGACATCAGCGAGAACTGCTTGTCCCTCGAGGACAAATCATGAGCCCTGATCATCGCGAGGAACTTCGCCTCGATCCTCGAGTGGCTTTCCATGTAGACCTTCCGGAGGAAGCTCAACCGATCTCCCTTGTACTCATTCGACCTCGCCTTCCCTATTCTGTCAGAATCTCTCTTAGCTCTCATCTACCAGATCACCGTTTTGCTTCCATTCCGAGACGTTATATTACAATCTCCAGACTTATCAAAATCATCTCAAATAGTATTAAAATTCAACTTACTAGATATATTGTCCTAGTGCATCTAGTCATAGACTCATGAAAAATAGAACAAGGGCTTGCTCCTCCCTCCCCTTCTCCCAATCATCGCCGATCATAGAATCCCAAATCATCGTCTTCTTTGCTAATCAAGCATGGGAGTATGATTCCAGGAGAATCAATATAGTCTCTTGAAGAGGGTTCTTCTATATGCCAATCCTTATTTCCCGATAATGGATTGATGGATTGAGTGGAAATGGCAATACTACGACTTGGCAATGAAAGAGAAGCTGCTGTCTGGAGTTCCGAAAAATATAATGCAGCAATAAAGCGCTACATGGAACTCAATGGATTTGGCTTATTTTCAGATTCCTTTCACGAGGGACACTTGCCAGATATCATAATGATTTCTACTTGGGACGACGGATTAACAGAAGTCTGGATTGAATCAAAGAGTTCTGCGATTAGTCTTGCAGACAAAGATCTCAGGAGGGAAGTTATCGATTATTTTAAGGAATGGTTAAAGCGTAACGACAATAAAAAATTCGAACTCCGTGTTTTTGCAACCAAATATCAAAATCCGAAGAAATGGGAGCAGACGTTGGGTCCAGACCTTAATGAAGACGCCCTTACTGAGTGGTTAAGAATCTCAGCTGAAAAGATACCCCGACTTTGGATTCTAGATTCTTTGCGCGATCAGCGCGAGTCGGTAATTGAGTTCTTCTCATCGATACAACTTATGCAAGTGACAGGTGATAGACTTGAGAAAATCGCAGATGAAAGAGAGAATGAAGGTTCATTCTCATCAAGACAAATGGCAGATAGATCATATGAAAAAATGGAACAAAGAATGCAGCTTGTAAGCAGATCGGACACTATTGTCGGCAATTACCTTCAACTCTTGCCGCCCAAGGAATATCTAATTATTCAACTTGAGAGGAGTGACTACTATGAGATCCAGGCAAGGATAAAGGCTCATGAAGAACGCCTAACATCAAAGCATCAAAATAGCGGTCGAGTTCCACCATACGCCATTCTCTCTGATAGTGAGCTTCTGGTTCTGAACACAGAAGATGCATTGGATGCATTTTCATTCCTTAATCCAAAATCGAGTAAGAGTGTATCCCTGGAGGAAATCGAAAAAATTGATTCGAGGAAATTGATTACGCTTTTTAATGTTTGTATTTTAAATATATTTCTTCTGAAAGGAGCATTAATTTTTAAGCAAAGGAATAAACCAATATTCTTTTTCCCACTTGTAGATAAGACCGGTGTCAAGGAACCCTTTAGAGTCAAAGGTGATGGAGAGAGAAGAATCACTCTCGCAACACCAATGAATCGACTCAAGGACGAACAGGAATTTCAAGACGAATTAGTGAACGTTTTCCTCAGTGAAACGAAGCAACATTTAAAGGAGTTGAGTTTTGGTTTTCATCGCGGAGTTTATTCAAATGTTCGGAAGTTCTGGGGGAAATATTGGGTAATCATTGGGTACAAAAGAATCTACACATCAGACGGAGTTCATCAAATGGAATCTCAAAACGCAAGGCGTTTAGATGAGTTCTTCAGAAAACCAATGTACAATAGATCGGAGAATCAATTTCGAATTCTGAGAGCGGTTGAGGGGTTTGTATTTCATAATGTACATCGTCTTCGAGAACATCCAAATTGGCTAACTCAACTTCAATTCAGAAGACTAATGGAGCAACGAATTGAGTTCTCCCCGGTCAGGCCAATGAAGTCAATGCCTCTAATCGAATCGTATCTTGATGAGAGCGAGACCATTTTGGACGGTAAGGGTGAACATAGTGAAGATTAACCATTTGCCGGAGCCAAAATTGATTTTTGAAGATAATCAGAGATGTTATGATCCGAAATTCGGATTGCTTCTTCATGGGCCGTGTGGTTGGCGGAATGATTCAGGTAAATCGAATCATGTAATTAGTGCAGGAGTAATTGGAACAAAGGTCAGCATTGGTAGATTGAAAGCGATGCTTGAGAGAATGAGAAACAGGATAGTTTCTGAGGATAAGAATAAACCGTGGAAAAGAGAATTCCCAGGATTAGGAGTCAAATCACCGCTTCATTTTGATATTCAGATCTCATCTGCGAACGAAGAAGTGATTTCAAGACAGGAAGAAAGTCAAATACTTGCTCTTCCGAGTCGTGACGATCGAATCATCAAGGCTTGTGAAATCTATGAAGAGAAACTCAACGAACTGATTTCATCAACCCATCCAAGACCCACAATTATATTTTACCCACTTTCGCGAGAATTGGTTAATTCGACCAAGGATCCAAGATATGAGACTGAGAAAATCATCTTCTCAAGGAGAAAACCAGATGAGGAGGGGATAAGAGAATACATACCATTGTTCGATTTCCATCATTTTCTAAAAGTCATCGGTTTCCCTCACAATATCCCATCACAAGTAATCTTACCATCGACTTTAGATGGACTGAAGAAACAGGATTTTGCTACTATCGCTTGGAATTTCTCGGTGGCAGCTTACTATAAGGCCACTCATACACCCTGGAAACTCGCCGATCTTGATGAAGAGACATGCTATGTCGGCATTTCTTTCTATGATGAAGTAACGCCAAAGGGTGTTCAGAAACGAGCAGCAATGGCGCATGTATATCTGAGAACAGGTGAAAGCCAGATAATTCGGGGAAAGTCATTCTCTTGGGAAGGACCATACTGGAAATCTCCCCACCTGGATTCATCGTTATCTTCTGAGATATTATCCGACGTCGTAAATCTGTATAGGAGCCAAAAAGGTAAGGAGCCGGCTAGAGTGGTCATTCACAAATCCTCCGATTACGTTGATGAGGAGAAGGACGGATTCTCTCGAACCGTTGCTTCAGACTGCTATCTTGACCTGGTTCACATATTTCCGAAGTCTTTGATGAGATTCTATCTTCGAGGTAGTGGCTTTCCTCCACTCAGGGGGACGCTAATCTATGAAGGTACTCATGATCCGGCATATCTTTACACTACCGGATATCTTCCTGGATTCTCTACGTACATGGGAAGCGGGACTCCCTGGCCTCTGGAGTTCTTCTGTGATAGATTGGATACCGATATCGAACGTGTTGCGAACGACATCATGGCTTTGACGAAATTGGATTGGAACAATACTGACTTCTGCATATCACAGCCTGTAACGATATCCGTCTCAAGAAAGGTCGGAGAGATACTTGCGGAGAGCCGTGCAAGAGATTTTAGGGCGCCTCAGAGCTATAGCTACTACATGTAGAAATATCTCCACTCGTGACCCCATAATCCATGGAGCTGAATCCTCAGACAATCAGAAAAACTTTATCTCATGGCGAGGGGATGATTGGAGGAGGGAATCTTATGACACGGGGTCTTATCAAAGCTCGGAGGTTCGATGCCGATGGTTGACCCCGCTGCAGTAAGAAAGACTTACACTGATTATTTGTCAATACATGCCACTTTCAAAAACAGGATGGTTCTGGATGAACCTTTTCCTTTCGAACGATTCAGGGTTTACGAGGATCGGCTGCCCAAACATATGTGTCTACTTCTGTTGGCTGAGTCACCCCCTTGGAATGATCCTGCCAATTACTTCTACAACCCCGACTTCGATGGCAAATTGAGCACTGATGTATTCAATCTGCTTCACATACAGGGTGCCTCTAAGGAGAAAAAACTGTCTGATTTTAAGGAGAGAAGAAAGTGTTTCCTTATCGACACGGTGATGTGCATTTACATAAAGAAGAATGGAAAAGGACGTCCTCTGGGTACGCTGATAGATTGGAGTGCGAAAAACATCCTTCAGGACGAGATTGTGAACGTATTGAAACCGAAATGCATTCTCGTCTTGGGTGGCACGGCGCTTCGAGGCATAGCGCAGATTAAGCCCTTCAATACGAAGTTGTCGATGGATATGTCACCTATCGATGAATGTGGCAAAACATTCGAGTTTAATGATATGGCGGTAGTCGTCAGCGCTTTCCCCAATGATCGGAATCGTGGACATTGGAAGAAGATCACACAAGCTTTTGATACGGCTTTGAAGCTTGCGGATGACCAATGTAAAAGATCTCAGAAAAAGCCATGAAAAGGGTTTGAGATGCCCAGAAAGCTTATTGCGTCACAATGCTACCATTGTCAGGAGGGAAGATGGATAGAAAGGTGGCAATAATCAATGTCGGTGTAAACAGAAGTCATTGGAACAAGGGGCTCATCAGCCCATTGTTCGACGACGGGACCTATGAATATCTGCCGATACCTGAAGAGGGTTACGGCGAATATCGTGATTGCCCGAATCTTAAGACTTACGCAGAATTGTTCAAAGGCAAAAAGAATATCCTGGACATCATCCCCGAGAAATGGCATGACGTACGGACACATCATGATCCCGAGTTCGAAACCTACACTTATGGAGACAGCCCGGATAGTCCAGAGGGGAGAGTGAGAGGTCGCGCTTTAAAAGAACTCAAAGAGAAGGGGGCTCTTCTTTTCTTCTTTTGCAGATTGACCAAAACAGAGGGGGGAGAGGGCAGACCATATTTCTTCGGATTCTTTGAGATTGAAAGTTGCCAGCCTGGGGTGAAAGAAAGCTCAAGTGAACTCCTCCACATCTATGGCAAGAACGCTCATATCCTGAAGGGAGAGGCTGATCCGAGATATTTCGATGGCTTCTGGGTTTGGAAAGGGTCAGACAATAGCAAACAATTCGAGCATCCCGTTCGTTTCGACCGTGAGCTGACCAGGCAAATAATTAGAGATAAGGATGGCATGGAGATAAATTGGCCATTGGACGACACCCCTGAGTTTCGAATTTGGCAGGGACTCCATACTCGACCTTGCAAGCTCATCGAGAAAGATGACGGCAAGAAAGCACTCCTTAGAAAGGTCCTCGAAGCGCACAATGAAATCCCTCTATTCCAGCAGCTACTTCGATAAGAACTATCAGAGAGGGGTTCTGTGTTCCTTCTAGATGCACAATTTCTATAGTCCTCTAATTAGAACGGCCGGCATGAGCCAGCATACAATGCAACCGGCTCCCTGCACTTTCATCTGGACAGGTTTCGGAAAAGCCTTATCTACTACTGAGTGAATTTTCGTATGGAGGAATTGGAGATGTCAGGGGGTAATTTATCTGATAATGCGGAAAGGCAGTCTGAAGAAATTGACGCAAAGAAATATCTGGAGGGTAGGGTAAAAGAAAGAATTGATTATTATTGCAAAGATGCCAGAAAGAAAAAGCGCCTCTTCCTTTCTATGCGCTCTCTTACCGTTGTTCTTGGCGCCATTGTACCAGTTCTTATCAACATTAGTTCCCCATTTTTGACTGCAATTGCTACTATATTCAGTACAATTGTTGTTATACTCGTTGCTATCGAAAGCGTTTTTCATTTCAGAGAACGATGGAAGAATTATCGGGCCGCAGAACTAATGCTTAGACGGGAAGAATACTACTTCTTGACTCGCAGTGGACCATATGAAAAGTACTTCGAGACCCGCAGTGGACCAGATGGAAAGATTAAGGAAAAAATTGAGGGGGAAGCTTTTCATCGTCTCGTCAGGCAAATAGAGAGTACCATTGCTAGCGAAAGTACAGCCACATTGCATACTCTCACTTCTTTGGATCAGAAGGCTAACGAGTGAGAAGGAGCAGTTAGAAAAAACCTCTATGTTGAAGAGGCCCTCGCAGTATTAAGCCGATCCACTTCTCACGATTTCAACTTTCCTCCTTTCCAATCCGATCCTGTCTGGGGTCTAGCGGACAAGCCTCTATTCGCGGTTCTCCCGCACTTTGGTGCTACGTCCATTCGTCAGGGACCTGCCTCAATCCTTATCACGCGTTCATCGACGCAGCTTTTTCCACGAGGTTGAATCCTTGACAGTGAAACTTCTCCTTCGTCAGGAGCATCCAGTAGATCGTGTGAAGCAGCTTCCTCGCGGTCGCCACGGTCGCCCGCTGCTTCCCTCTCCTTTGAGCCACCTTCGCATGGAACTTCGATAGTTTCGACCCCGGGCAGTAGTTCGTGTGGACATGGACCGCCTCGATCAACATCCACCTCAGGTGAGGCGACCCGTTCTTCGTGATGCCCCCGTGATACATCGTCGAGGCGGACTGGTGAACGGTCGGCACCAGTCCAGCGTACGCACACAGCTTCTCCGGATGAGAGAACCTGCGGATGTCATCGATCTCCGCGAGTATCAGCAGCGCTCCGTAGAAACCGATCCCCGGTATCGTCGCGATGAGCTGCGCGTCCTTCCTCGAGTTATACTCCACCAGGAGGAACGACTCGACCTCTTTGATCTGCTCCTGGATGCCCTCCAGGCAGTTCAGGCTCGATGTGACCGTCAGTATCCCGAGCGAGCGCATCCATCCGACGTGCTTGAAGGTGAAGGTCTTCTT
>Ga0315285_10000197_pt1 | contig 59547 bp, 44 predicted proteins | sample YL17G09_36_MG_FD_203698 | JGI IMG/M metagenome (GOLD analysis project Ga0315285, IMG submission 203698) | Sediment microbial communities from Yellowstone Lake, YNP, Wyoming, USA - YL17G09_36 | ecosystem: Environmental > Aquatic > Freshwater > Lake > Sediment | place: USA: Wyoming | collected... | reverse complement strand
CAGGTCTCGGGGCAAGCTGTTTTACCGGTTGGCCCAGCAGGCCGTGCAGGTCGAGCCGGCCCCGTTTTCAACCCTCATCAAACCACCACCTATTGGGGGCGGTTGAGTGAAGTAAATATCCCTATTTTCGGTTGGGGCCGCCTTGGGGCTTTTTTGTGGGAGAAAACCAAGATCAAAGCCTGTCATCCTGAGCAGGGGAAGCCCCCCTCGCGGGCTTTTTTGTTACGCAAAACTAAGATCAAAGCCTGTCACCCAAAGCCCACCTCAAAGCCTGTCATCCTGAGCCCGCCCAGCCAGATACCACGACTTTTTTGACAGACAATACCTGGGCGGGCGTGAGGATCCCCTCGAACGTCGCGCTGGGCTTAGGTTTCTGAACTAAAAGTCAAGTCTTGTGCCAGCGCTCTTCGGAATGACAATAGGGAGTGGGCGAGCAAAGTGCCCTCGCTGGGAACCAGCGGCGTTCCAAGAGGTCTCCGGATGGCATTTGTAGGATTTAGACACCTCTCTCTCTGCGTCCTCACCGCCTGTGCGTTTGTTTTTCATCCTTCATCCTTGAAACCCCCAAACCCCAAACCCCTTTTATGCGCCTGAAGTACGATGTATAATGGCGCGCGTTGGGAAGTCTATTCGGGAGGTGCCGATGAACACATTGACGAGGCGCGATTTCATCACCCGCACGGCGGGCGTGGTTGCTGCGGGTCTTGCAGTGCCGGCCCTGGGGCAGCAGGCGGCTCAGCCGGGCTTGACGGCGACGACGCTGCGCCCGCTGGGCAAGACGGGCCTCGAGCCGACGCTGCTGGGCATGGGCACGGGCGTGAAAGCGTGGGGCGGCCAGAGCGCGTTGTCGCGCAAAGGCGAGGACGTTTACCTCCGGGTGGTGACCCGTGCGTACGAAGCGGGCATCCGGTATTTCGACATGGCCGACATGTACGGCGCCCACCCGTTTTTCAGCAAGCTGTTCAAGGGCGTCATCGACCGCGATAAAATCATGCTGCTCACAAAAACCACCGCCAAAGAGGCCCCCATCGCCAAGACGGACATCGAGCGGTTCCGCACCGAACTGGGCACGGACAAGCTCGACGTGGTCCTGATGCATTGCATGACCGACAAGGAATGGCCCAGTAAAATGGCGCCGGTGATGGACGTGCTCGAGGACGCCAAGGCTAAGGGCCTCATCAAGGCGCATGGCGTTTCTTGCCACACGCTCGAGGCCCTGAAACTGGCCTCGGAATTGCCGTGGGTGGACGTCATCCTGTCGCGGATCAACCCGTTCGGGATCAAGATGGACGCCGCGCCTGAGAAGGTCGTCCCGGTGCTCGAGGCGGCGCATAGGAACGGAAAAGGCGTTTTGGGGATGAAAATAGCGGGAGAAGGCCAGTGCGCCGACCGGCTCCGCGCGAGCCTCGAGTTTGTGGTGGGGCTTGGTTGCGTGGATGCGATGCCCGTCGGCTTCCTGGCCGCGGAAGAGGTCGACGACACCATCGCCAAACTGAACGAAGTGGCGGCCGCGGCCGGCGCCGCGGCAACCGCGTGAACGGTTTTGACTGTTTCTCCGGCCGTTTCTTACAATGCCGGATGAGCAGGGGTGAATAGATAGCCCGGTCAGGCGGGCACGGAGGAACGACGCGATGAAGGTTTTCAAGCCGCAGGTGCTGTTGAGCCGTGTGGGAAAGTTTTTCGAGACGTATACCGTGTCGGGGCATGTTCTGTTTCTGCTGGCGGCCGGGGCGTTGATGTTGCAGGCCTGCAACGGGAACATGCCGTGGCAGACATCCGCGCCGCCCGTCGCCCCGATCGAACCCGGCCCGCTGGCTCCCGCCGGAGGATCCTATACGGCGCCTATCGTCGAGCAGCCGGGGCTCCCGCTGTCCCCCGACCAGCGGTTCAAAGACGTCCCGCTCCCGCAGGGCGCCAAACCGGATCTCGAACGCACGTTCGTGTATGAGTCTCCCGCGATCCACGTTGGCCGCATGGTCTACACCAGCCGCGCGGGCCTCACCGACCTCGCCCAGTTCTATATCCAGGAAGCGCCCACGGGCCAATGGCAACTCCAGGACACTATCGAGGCCCAGAAGAGCGTCACGTTGCTGTTCAACAAGCCCGGCAGCCGGATGGTGGTGCAAGTCCAGGACCTGGGAATTGCAAAAGGCCGCCGGCTCATGATTACGGTTACGCCTGAAAGCGGGACCGGGGGAGGTTTATGAGGTTACTCCGGCCTGTAGGCCTTGGATTGATGTTGGCGCCGCTGGCCTTTCTGGCCGGCTGCGCCAACACCTTTGGAACCGGCCTGCCGGGACTCGAGCAGTTGGGGCAAGCCAGCGGCCTGGCGCCGTCGGATGAAGAAAAAATCGTGGCCGTCCTCGATGACGTCCACCGCGGGATGCAAAACAGGCAGATTTACAAAGTCCTTGCCAACGTGTCCCGCAACTACTATGACAGCGAAGGCCGGGATTACAACGCTCTCCAGGCCGACCTCGGGGAACTGTTCAAAAAGTACCGCGAAATCAGGATCACACGCGTCACGCCCAAGATTCAGGTGCAGGGAGATTACGCCAGGGCCATCGAGACGTTCGGCACGTTCGCCGAACCTTACGATCCCACCGCCGAGCCTCCCATCAACCTGCAGGGACAGGTTCCCGTTACACTTGAGAAGGTCGGCGGCCGCTGGCAGATCGTCGAGTGGGGCAGCATACTCTAACCACCGCCACGACGCTCGTTAAGGTAGGCGCGGTCGTCTCGCCCGCGCCGTCAACGGTCATCGCTGCCCTTCCAAGCAAAGCAACTTGACGACAAGAACCGACGATCCAGCAGCATGAGGTCCACCGCCGCCTTGGATGCTCCATCAGCCAGTGGTCTGGACGGCGCGGGCGAGACGACCGCGCCTACATAATTGTTCAATGGTGTCGTGTTTGCTACAATCGTTTTTTCACATTGGTGAGGCGTGATCTTGGGCTTGAGCGAGCGATATTTACGCAACGTGGCCATTCCCGGTTTTGGTGAGCAGGGCCAGGCCCGGCTTGCGTCGAGCCGCGTGTTGGTGGCCGGATTGGGCGGTCTTGGCAGCCCGGCGGCCTTTTACCTTGCGGCGGCGGGCGTTGGAACGCTTGGCCTGCTCGACTCGGATGTGGTTGAGGAGTCGAACCTGCAGCGCCAGTTGCTGCACGCCACGCCCGACATCGGCCGGCCAAAAACGGATTCGGCGGCGGAATCTATCGCGGCGCTCAACCCGAATGTCCGAGTCGAACTGATACGCGAGCGGATAACGGCGGAGAATGCGCGCAACGTGATACAGGATTTCGACGCGGTGGTCGAGGCCAGCGACAATTTCCCGACCAAGTTTGTTATCAACGATGCGTGCGTCCAGTTGCGGAAACCTTTTGCGACCGCCGGCATATTATGTCTTTCGGGCCAGGCCCAGTTTGTGGCGCCGGGCCTGACGGCCTGCCTGCGGTGCGCGGCGCCGGAACCGCCCCAGCCGGCCCCGGGCGTTCCGGGGGTTCTCGGAGCGGCCCCGGGCGTGATGGGGAGCCTCGAAGCGATGGAAGTGATCCGCTGGCTGGTTGGCTTATGGAGGCCCCAGCGCGACGGGGCGGCGCTGTTGCACTGCCTCGATGGCGATTCGATGCGGCTGAAGACGTTGCGCGTGTTGCCGCGCCGAGGTTGTGTCTGCGGCGCCTGGAGTAAGTTCGATGGATGACAGGCTCGTAATAGCGGGGCGGCGGTTTCGCTCGCGCCTGATGGTGGGCACGGGCAAATTCTCGTCGGCGGAAGCGTTGCGCGCCGCCTTGGAAGCATCTGGCGCGGAAATCGTGACGGTTGCGCTGCGGAGAGTCGACCTCGGCAAGCCCGACACCGGCAGCATCATGTCGGCCATCGATCGCGGCAAATACCTGCTGCTTCCCAACACGTCTGGCGCGCGCACCGCGGAAGAGGCGGTGCGGTTGGCGCGGCTGGCCAGGGCCGCCGGGCTCGATCCGTGGGTCAAACTCGAACTCACGCCCGAACCCCGATACCTCCTGCCCGACCCCGTCGAGACGCTGCGCGCCGCCGAGATGCTCATCAAAGAGGGTTTCGTGGTGCTGCCGTATATCCAGGCGGACCCAATCCTCGCCAAGCGGCTAGAAGAAGCGGGCACGGCAACCGTGATGCCGCTGGGCTCCCCGATCGGCAGCAACCGGGGCCTGAAGACGCGCGACCTCATCAAGATTATCATCGAGCAGTCGAACGTGCCGGTGGTGGTGGACGCGGGGCTCGGCGCGCCGTCTCACGCCGCCGAGGCCATGGAACTGGGAGCCGACGCCGTACTGATAAACACGGCCCTGGCGGACGCCGCGGACCCCGCCGGCATGGCCCGGGCGTTCGCCCTTGCTACAGAATCCGGCCGGCTCGCGTACCTGTCGGGGTTGGGCCCGCTGCGCGACCACGCCGAAGCCTCTTCCCCTCTGACCGGCTTCCTGGAATCCCCAAAATGACGGACGACGGCGGGCTTGAATCCAAACTGGCCGAGTGGCCGGGCGATCGGGTTCAGGAACTGATCGCCCGAGCGACGCCGGACGACGTCGAGCCGGCGATCCGGCGCGCCTCGGCCGGTGACGAACTGACCGCCGTCGAGTTTGCGGCACTTCTCTCGCCGGCGGCTCGGGGATCGGTCGAAACCATGGCGCGGGAAGCCCAGCGGCAGACGCGGCGCCATTTTGGCAGGACCATCACGCTGTACGCGCCCATTTACCTCAGCAACGTGTGTGCGGCCGACTGTCTCTACTGCGGTTTTGCGGCAAAATCGGGCGACCCGCACCAACGCCTGACGCTGGACCCGCCCGGGTTGAGGGTCGAATGTGAAGCCTTGGCAGCGCAGGGGTTCCAGACACTCTTGCTGGTGACCGGTGAGGCCCCCTCTGTCGTGACGGTAGACTATCTGGCTGAATGTGTTGAGATTGCGCGCGAATATTTTCCGTCGGTTTCGGCAGAGTTTTACAGCATGACGCAGCCCGAGTACGAAAAACTGGTCGCGTGCGGCCTCGAGGGCGTCACACTCTACATGGAAACCTACGACCGCCCGTGTTACGCCGAGGTCCATCCCAAGGGCCGGAAACAGGATTACGCGGCACGGTTGCAATCGTTAGATCGAGCAGGAGCGGCCGGGGCCCGTAAGTTGAATCTGGGGGTGTTGCTGGGTTTGTTTGACTGGCGGCTGGACGGTTTCTGGCTGGGCTTGCACGCCCGCCACGTGCAGAAAAAATGCTGGCGGAGCGCTGTGGCTGTCTCGTTCCCGCGCTTGAGGCATGTGCCGGCGCGTTTTTCCATTCCCGCGCCGGTAGGCGATGCGGACTTGGTGCAACTCATGCTTGCCTTGCGCCTGCTCCTGCCCGAAGCCGGCTTCACCCTGTCCACACGCGAGAACGCCGGCCTGCGCGACCGGCTTATTCCGCTCGGCGTCACGCAACTGAGCGCCGGTTCGTCCACCCGGCCCGGCGGGTATGCCTTGTGCGGGTCTGAAACGATCGAACAGTTCGCCACCGAAGACCGGCGGTCGCCTGCGGAAGTGGCGCGGGCTGTAGCGGCGGCCGGGTATGATCCGGTATGGAAGGATTTCGACAGGGCTTTTACCGGCTTCTGAGCCGGCTTTTACCGGCTTCTGAGCCGGCTTTTACCGGCTTCTGAGCCGGCTTTTACCGGCTTCTGAGCCGGCTTTTACCGGCTTCTGAGCCGGCTTTCACCGGCGCATGATCGCGCGGCCCCGAGTGGGGGAATTCGCCTAACCCGCTGAACGGCAGGGGGTTTTGCTTGGCGGCTAAACCCGAAAGTGTATCAAAAAAGCTGGACAAATGATTTTGGATGTGCCAGAATGAGGCCGGAGGACTAGACGGATGGGAAATGGTAATTCGCAGCCGGAAGCTCCGGGGCACCGGCTCGATGCGGATGCTTTTTGCATTGTCTGCAGCAGTGTGAACCCCGAAGGCACGCTCATTTGCAAGACGTGCGGCAACAACCTGCGCGATCAAAAAGCACAACGAGTAGCGGGGACGCTCGCGGTTGACGCCAATCTGTTGGAGCCGGAACGGACGGCGTGGCTGCCCAAAGCGCTGGTGGTGCTGGCCATTCTGGTGGTTCTTTGGACGGCAATGAATCTGGGGCATATTGAAGAGTGGCTGGTGGGTGCGCAGGCGGCCGATCTGACCGGCGGCCAGATCTACTGGGATGGATCAAACAGCGCGATCCTGGATGAAATGGCGCAGGAACTGGCTGCCAACCCCCTCACCCAAGAAGAAAAAGAGGCCGCACAGAACGCGATACAAGAAACCGCCGAAGCCGCGCCGCCCGCTGGGTCGTACGATGGCCATTATGTGCTACTTCGGACCGGCGGCATTCCGGGCGAGTACGGCGAGGCGCTGGTCCGCCAGGTAGACGACGCGCGCGTGTTGTTTGTGGCGCGCGTCAACCGGGGGAAAGCCGAAGTGCGCGGGGAAGGTTTTTTTGAAGGGGGTTCGCGCATAGCTGCGCGCGATACGGCCGGTTTGATGATCAACGGCCGCTGCTTTGGCGCGCAGGGGTTTGCCACGTACGGCGGCAACGCCTGGTACACGTGTTACGCCGCGTCGGATCTCAACGACGCCAGCTACAGCGCCATCGCCCTCCGCGTCAGATAGATCCGGCCACACAACCCAAAGTTTCACTCCCTGCGCAACAGCCGGCACGGCGCGCTTCCATCACATAACGCGTCGGTGAATCGTGCTTGGCAATGCCGGGCCAAAAAACGCGCGAATAGGGAGCCTCATGCATTAAGGCGGCTAAGAAGCCGTATTCAGAATCTTTGTTCGCGGCCTTGAACCGACATCTACGCGTCGTGCCCAGATGTCGCGAACAAAGATTCTAACGCCACCGATCGGCGGTTGTTTTTCTTGTTGCACATCGAGCGTAATGGGTGTATTTTTGTTTTGTTGTAAATGAACGTGTGCCTCCTGGGGGGAAGGGGCATGCGCGTAACTTTGCTACGAAGCCTTGTGGTGGAGGCTTTTATTTATTGTGGTTGGTGTTGTAGTGACAGACGACTGGGGAGACAAAACAATGCGTTCAGGAAAAGCGTTTGGGGAGTTTCTTTGTCTTTTTGGAGTAGTTTTGGCGATTTTAAGTGCTGGAACCGCGCATGCGATTTCGATAGTGCCGTCGGTAACGGGGCCTTCAGTGACCAACGAGTTGCGACCGGCGTGGACGTGGATGGCGTCGTCACCAGAATACACCTCGTTTCGGCATCAGTTGGACAGCGAAGCAGGGGCATGGACCGAGACAACCGATCTGAGTTGGGCGCCGGATGTGGATCTGTCGGCGGGCCCGCACACGCTGTACGTCCAAGAATGGCAGGACACGGCGTGGTTGCTCTCCGGGAGTTGGACATTAACTCTTGACGTGACCCCGCCCGAACACCCAGTCATTGCCGGCCCGGGCGTATCAACGGACCGGATCGTGACGTGGACGTGGACTTCCGGGGGAGGCGGCAACGGAACCTACCGCTACAGGTTAGACTTCCAACCCGAATACACCGAATCTACCGATACCTCTTATACGAACGTCATTCCGTTGGAAAACGGCACCTACACGTTTGAGGTATTGGAACGGGACGACGCGGGCAACTGGTCGGAGCCGGAATACTACAACACCGAGATCGCGGCCGCACCTGAGCCCCCCATCGTGTCCGGGCCTTCCGCGACCACCAACCTGCAACCCGAGTGGACTTGGACGTCGGGCGGGTTCGGCGACGGCACGTTCCAATATCAACTCGACGGCACCGGTGGAACATGGACCGAAACGACAGACACCACTTACACGCCCGACGCCCCGCTCGCGGAAGGGCCGCATGCGCTTTGCGTCCAGGAGTCGAATGAGGTCGGCTGGTCGGTCGAAGGCTGTTGGACGATCGAGGTTGACGTGACGGCCCCGTCGCCACCGGTGATGGACGATGCGTCGGTGGCAGGTCGTTTCGTGACTTGGACGTGGACTTCGGGGGGCGGTGGGAACGGAACCTACCAGTACAAGTTGGACGATGCCGCGGAATGGACGGAGATTACCGACGCCACGTTCACCAACGTCGACCCGCTCGCTGACGGCACCCACACGCTGGAGGTCCAGGAGCGTGACGACGCCGGCAACTGGTCCGAATCGAGCGAAGACAGTGCGGAGGTCGACAGCAGCCCCGATGCGCCCGTGGTGAGCGGGCCGACAGTTACCAACAACACCCAACCTCAATGGACATGGGAGTCGGGCGGGTTTGGAAGCGGGACGTTCCGGTACATGATGACCGGAATCGTTAAAGTGGACTGGACGGAAACCACCGACACCAGCTACACGCCTGAAACCCCGCTGGGCGAAGAAATCTACACGCTCTACGTTCAGGAAACGGACGGGGTCGACTGGTCATCAAGTGGAGATTGGACGATCGAAATCGATCTTACCAGCCCGAGTGCGCCAACGGTGATGGGGCCAGCGGTAGCGCAACAGCCCTGGTGGTACTGGACACCCAACGGTGGCGGCAACGGCACATATCGGGTGAACCTCGACCCCGACGTGAAAAACGGCATGCTCGAGACCGACGACACCTACTTCCCGTCGCGGACCTATCTGTACTTTGATGGGGCGTATCACGCGGAGCGGGCTTTTGAGTTTAGCACCGACTACTTGACGGTAGAAGCGTGGGTGTTGGCCGAAGCGGTGAACGGAACCCGCCCGATCATAGCGATCGACTGGGGCAATGAGTTGTTTTCCGTGAAAGACGGCCGCTTGTCCTTCGGCAGCCCGGGGAATTATGAAATCATTACGGCGGACGCCGTAATCCAGACGAACGTCTGGACACATGTGGCTTACTCCTTCAACAAAGACACGTACCCGCAGTGGGGCCGGCTATATGTGAACGGGGAAGAAGTGGCCGGGGGCTATGTGGGAATGACCGGGGTGGGTTCGGGCACCAGCTATGTCGGGTCCGATGCGAACAAGACGGTCCACTGGCAAGGCGGGATCGCCGACTTGCGCATATGGCATGAAGCCAGGACGCGGGAACAAATCCGCGACGGGATGTACGGAGAGATCACCGGGGACGAGCCGAATCTGCGCGTATGCTGGCCCTTGGACGAGGGCAGCGGCGTCACCGGATACGACCTGAGCCCGAATGAGTACGACTTGACGCTCGATCCGGGCAGCTTGACGCCGACCTGGCGGCACGGCGTGGGCTGGCCGCTCGACCTTCCTGAAGGCAATCACACACTTTACGTCCAAGAACGTGACGAGGCGGGCAACTGGTCGGACGCGGGGTCCTTTACCGTAACGGTCGACCTGACAGCCCCTGAACCGCCCGTGGTCAGTTGCACCGAATATCCTGCCTGGTCGGTGGACTGGGACTGGATCTCCGGCGGGGGGGGCGGCAACGGGTCGTTCCGCTATAGGCTGGACAATTCCGACCTGACAGTAGGAGCCACAGTAACAACCGATACATCCTTGTCTCTCGATGCTCCGGCGTACGCCCAATTCAACGGGACCTCTGCATTTGAATATGAATGGGATCTATGGTTAGAGGAAGGGTATACGGTCGAGGCGTGGGTCCTGCCGGACAACCTCGTGGGCCGGAAGACAGTGATAGTGCCCATGAGTTGGGAATATGACGAGGATTTGGGCGAAGACATCTACTATGACTTTTGCCTCGGAATCAACGATGGCTCCCCGTTCCTGGAAGATACAGATCACAACATTATTTTTTCGCCGACCACCGTGTTGCCCGAGGGAGAGTGGTCGCATCTCGCTATGACGTTCGACCCCGAACTGGGTGAGGCGCGCTTGCTGGTCAATGGGAAGACGGTAGCCGAGGGGCCGTTTGAGGGAGTGCTCGATCCGTGGGATATGTTCCTGGTTGGAGCAAGTTTTGACGACGAAGGGGACATAACGGATGGGTGGATCGGCGGTATCCGGGAGTTGCGTATTTGGGACAACGCCATGCCGGACTTGGAATTGCGCCGCCGGATGTACGTCCCGCTTGAGTACGCGGAAGGTCTTGTTGGGCGTTGGGCTATAGACGACGGATCGGGTTTTTACGCGGCAGGCTTTCCCGACAATCTTGAGGTGTATGATTTTAGGAATCCGCCGGAGTGGCGAGGCATCCGTGGCGGGGAGCACACGCTGTATGTGCAAGAACGCGACGAAGCCGGCAACTGGTCAGGGTCCGGCTCCTGCACCGCTACGGTGGACACCACCGCCCCGAATGCGCCGATCTTCGGCGATCTGCCCACGGGTTCGAGCGACTTGACGCCAACGTGGTCGTGGGTGTCGGGGGGCGGAAAAGGCGGCCCGACATACTGGTGCAGTTTCGATGGCGGTGAATGGTTCTCGGTGGGAGTCCCGAACTGGACGCCGACGGAAGATTTGTCCGAAGGCCTGCACACTCTCGAGGTGCTCGAACAGGACCCCCTGGGCAACTGGTCGGAGATCGCCCACCATTCGATCTACGTAAGCGAGAGCATCACGACGCTGGAAATTACCACCGACAGCACGCTCCCCGATGCGTCCGTAGGCGATTTCTACTTGTACGAGACGCTGGGTGCGCAGGGCGGTACCGCGCCGTACGCCTGGATGGACTTGACGGGCTCCCCCTATACGGCGCAGGCCCTGCCGACGCCGCAATGGATTGCCGGGGGCGAGCCCCTCGTCTTGGAAAATGGCTGGGCGTTTGTCGAGTTGCCGTGGCCGTTGCACTTCTTCGGTAACCGCCAATATTACGTCAACGTTGATAATGCGGGCCATCTGAGTTTTCACGGCGGCTTCGCTTCTCTTTACGGAGGCACTCTCACAATGGATGGGCCGGACGACGGCATATTCATGGCGAGCACACCCGACACGGTAGCGTTCCGTTGGAAAGGGACAAACGATTACAGGCAGGATGCCGTGGAATTCGAGACGGTGTTCTACCGCGACGGCCGCATCATCTGCAGTTACCTTGACGGCACGGACAACTACGGCGGCTGCAACTACCTGTGGCAGCAGGAGTTGGACATTTACGTCGAAGGTCCCTGGGATTATCGTGAGGCGCCAGGGCCAGCCTCGATGCAGTTCACGCCGCGGATGACGCTGGAACTTCTTGACCTGGAATTGTCCGAGGATGGCGTGATCGATGGATGGCCGCAATCGCCCGGCTATTTTGAACTTCGGCTCGGTGTCGAGGACTCGGCGGCCCCGCCCGCACAGCAGGCGCGCAGCCGGGTCTTTACCCTGTTCGTCGAGTTGTCGCCGCCGGTGTTGGAAGACGAGCCAGCGTATACGGCCGGCACGTCCAACACCATCGAGTGGTGGGGCTATGCCGACGAGTACTATGTGGAATGCGCCACGGATCCCGACTTCATCGATGTGGTGTCGTCCAGCGGCTGGTTCTTCGACAACGAGGAAGACAAGAGCTACGAGTTCGTCGACCTGGACAATGAGGCGACCTATTACTACCGCGTGAAAGGCCGGATGTACGACACCGGCCAGGAGAGCGAGTGGTCGGATACGGAGCAGAGCGCTCAAGACACCGGGGCGCCCACAGGCACCGTGGTTATTAACGGCGCCGATCCGTTTACGAACGACGCCCACGTCGTGTTGCAGTCTACGGTAGACGATTTTTCGGGCGTGGCTCAGGTTATGTTCAGCAACGATGGGCTGGACTGGACCGATTGGGAAGACTTCGATGAATTCATGGAATGGGACTTGGCCGGCGATGACGGATCCAAGACCGTCCAGGCCCAATTCATGGACTGGGCGGGCAACGTCTCGGACGTGGTGACCTCGCCATCCATCTACCTGGACCGGCTGCCCCCGATCGGCAATGTTGTTATCAATGACCACGCCTCGTACACCACAACGCCGGTCGTGTCGATTCACTGCTACGTGGACTACGAAGGCGGCTCCGGCATGAGGCAGATGCGCCTGAAGGTCAACGGCGTCTGGGAAGAATGGATGGATTACGCCGACACGACCCTCTCCCGCACACTAACCGGACCCGACGGTGAGAGTTACATCTATGTCGAATACACCGACAACGCCGGGAATGTCGGGGAAGGCTTTGACACGATCATTCTCGATACGACCCCGCCGGTGATCATGCTGCTGGGCGAGCCGGAGGTCACAACGCTCCTGGGCGAGCCTTATGACGACGCCGGGGCGACCGCCGAAGACAACCTCGACGGCAACATCACCTCCAACATCATCGTCACCAGCGACGTCGACACCAATACGCTCGGCAATTACACCGTCTCATACGATGTCGCTGACACCGCGGGCAACCCCGCCGTGTCGAAAGTGCGGACGGTTGAGGTCGTTGAATCCGGCGAAGGTGAGGGCGAGGGCGAGGGTGAGGGCGAGGGCGAGGGCGAAGGTGAGGGCGAGGGTGAAGGCGAGGGCGAGGGCGAGGGTGAGGGTGAAGGCGAGGGTGAGGGCGAAGGCGAGGGTGAAGGCGAGGGTGAGGGTGAAGGCGAGGGTGAAGGCGAAGGCGAGGGCGAGGGTGAAGGCGAGGGCGAGGGTGAAGGCGAGGGCGAGGGTGAAGGCGAAGGCGAGGGTGAAGGCGAGGGCGAGGGCGGCGGATTCTATTTCAACTCGTTCGCGGACGGCGCAACCGTCTACGTCAGTTCGTCGGCAGGGCCGATTCCGCTTGTCTTCACCGTGACGGCACCCGCCGGAACCGAATCGGTTACGTACGAAGACAACGGCACGGAGTTGACGCTGGAGGAGCCGCCGTACCGGTTTGTGAGTTGGATGAACGTGGACTCGCTGGCCTGGGGTACCCACGACTTCTCGATCACGGCGCTGTTGGCCGACGACACAGAGGTCTCGAGTGTAATCACCTTCACGCTTGCGCCTCCTCCCATCAATTCCGACCTGGACGCAAATGGCCTCCCGGACTATCCCTTCGACTTGCTCGAAGACGGCGACCTGTGGCTGAACCAGGCCTACGTGCACGAAATGCATTCCGCCCGGGTGACCGCCGTGCGCCGCGTCGAAGCCGAGTCCGTCACGGGACACGTGCGCACCGAGGTGTTGAGCTGGGAGGCGCCGGAGGCCGGAGTGGCCGTGTCGGTGCCGGGCGACGTGCTGGATGAGGGCGAGACCGGCCTCATCATCGTGTCCACCGCCGTCGACCTGTACACGCTGCTGGGTGAAAACGTGGACCTTATGGCGGCCGCCGCGCCCGAAGGCTACGTCCTGCCGGAAGGCGGCATGTACACCGAGGTGAGCGTGCTGACAACGTTCGACGACTTCAACTACGAGGAACTTTCCGATGAAGTCCTGGCCGTCAACCCCGTAGACATCACCATCAGCCTGCCGTTCGCCCCTGGCGCATCAACGGGCCTCTACGCGCACCCGACGGAGGTCCTCAGCGACTCATTGACAGGCCTGTTTATCAGCCCCGCCGGCGATGGATGGGCCACGGATAACGTGACCGGCCTTTCCGTTGACGGCACGCAGATCAACGCGCGGCTGACGGCCCTGTCTCTCATTGCACCTTTCGTGATCGAGCCGGCGGAAGGCGAGGGCGAAGGCGAAGAGGGGGAAGGTGAGGGTGAAGGGGAAGGCGAAGGGGAAGAGCCGCCTCCTGCCTGCTTCAACACGGACAAGCTGGCCAGCCAAGCCCGTATCGATCTTATCCCGCTGGCCATCGCGGTCGCCTACTTGATGGTTGGCCAAGCGGTGAGAGGCCGGCGCGAATAACCCTGAACTCGCAATCGCGGCCCTGGAATCCGTTTCCGGGGCCGTTTTCTCGTTCGGGAAGGCACGAAAAAACAGCCCCGGCAAACGAGCCGGGGCTGCGGTGTATCTAATTGGTGGAGATGAACGGGATCGAACCGTCGACCTCATGACTGCCAGTCATGCGCTCTCCCAACTGAGCTACATCCCCACGAAAGTTTTCAATTGCAACGGCCGACTGAACCGCCGCGCCTCTTCAGGAACCATTATTCAATTATAGACGATACCCGGGGGAGATTCAACCGAAACACGGGGTGTTCAGCCGTTCCCGTTGAGGCAGGCTAGCGTCTTCTCAAGGTTATTCATGGCGCCGCGATGGTTTGGTTCGTATTGGAGGCACATCTCAAACGCCTGCTTGGCCTTGTCGTACAGTTTCTCCCGATAAAGCACGACACCCAGGTTGTTGTAGGCGGCGCCGCTCCCCGCCTGACCCGCCAGGACAAATTGCTCTTTGGCTTCTTCGAGCAGGTCGTCGTAGTAATATAGCTCCCCCAGCACGTTGTGAAACTCGCTGTTCCCGCCGCTCCGGCCGATCAAACCCGCGATGACCGACCGCGCCTCCGCTCGTCGCTCGAGGCGCAACATCTGGTGAACGTACAACTTCAGCGACTCCGACGTCATCCCCGCCTCGAGGGCTTTCCGCGAAGCTTCGGCGGCTTGCGGCAGCAGGCCCGCCCCCTCGAGGGCCACGCTCAGGTACCTGTGCCCGTCCACCCACCCCGGGTCCAGTTCCAGCGCGCGCTCAAAACACCCCATGCTCGCCGGCCAGTCTTTCTCGTCGGCATGGATCACGCCAAGGTTCCGCCAGGCCTCCGCCAGGCTCGGGTCCAACTGAACGGCCAGCCGAAGCGCGTGTTTGGCGTCGTCGCTCCGCCGGATAAGATGAAGCGCCCCGCCAAGGTCTTTGAGTACCTGGGCGTTGGACGGGTCGAGCATGAGGGCCTGACGATACGCGCCCACGGCGTTCGTGTAGTCGCGAACCTCGGCGTACTGGTTGCCAAGCTCGATAAACGCCTTGGGATCACTGGGGTTTTCCTGGATTTTCTTGTAGCCCAACTGCAGATACAGTTCCTGCTTGGCCTGGATGCGGGCCGGCGGCCTCATGAATGCGTAATGGTGAATCGGAATGTCGCTGTTGACGGGCCGAATCCCGTTTTGCTCCAACGACTCGTTGACCAGTTCGTGAACCGTACCCGTAAACCGGGCACCCGAATTGTTGGGAAACAGCCGCACTTTGCTGCTCGGGTACCACCCGGCAAAACCCCGCCGGTGCGGGTCGTCAGGCCTGCACCGGTGGAACTCCGCCACGGATTCGGTGTTGGTGTAGTTGCGCGTCTCGAACCGGTAGCAGACGTTTGCCGGCCCCTCGACCAGTTGGCGCAACTGCGCAAAATCTTCCGGCGCCACCCGCTCGTCCGCGTCCAGAACGAAGATCCAGTCCTTGGTGCACTTCCGCAGCGACTCATTGCGCGCCGCTGCAAAATCGTCGCACCAGATGAAAAAAGTGACTTTAGCTTTGTGCTGGCGGGCGATTTCGACCGTGTTGTCGCGGGAACCCGTGTCGACCAGGCAGATCTCATCGGCAAACCCGGCTATCCCGGACAGACACTCCGCAAGTTGGGCCGACTCGTCTTTGACGATCATGGCCACCGATATCGAACGCGCCACTCCTTCCTCCTCAGGACGTATTACTGGTTCCCGGGCGAAAGGCCGGCCGCCTTGCGGGCTGCATCCAAGGTACCTGGCGCATCGGCCCGGATCGCGCCTGCCGCCAAAAGCGCCTCGTAAGTCTCCCGGTCAACCACGTCGCCGCTGGTTACCAGCCGCGTCGCCCCGTTGACCGTGACCCCAAATTGACGGATTGTCTTTTTGCGCCTCTTGCAGAAGCTGCCCTTGAGCATCATCTCCAAGTCAATGTGATAAAACTGCGGCCGTTCCGGCGTTTCGGAAGAGTCGGCACACGGGGGGCGTTTCTCACGCTTGCGAAATAGCACTGCAACGACACCTCTCAACAGGTCGAGTCAATGATCCGTTTGTTGTAAACCTGCCCACAACAAAACCATAACCACGATTATACCGGAGCCGGCCCGTTTTGAAAAGAGGCTGTCCAGCCGGGATTTACGCCGGTTACTGCAGCGGCAGCGTCAACTGATTTTGCGCACTTACCTGGGCATTCAACTGGATCAATGCTTCCTGGGCCGCCGCCCGAACCTTTTCACTCGGATCGCTTTGCGAATACGTGGTCAGCACGGGCACCTGCTCCGCCTTGCCAATCTGGCCCAGCGTTGCAATGGCCATGACACGAACGCCCTCATTCAATTCAGTAGCCGCCGCCGCTTCCTGCATCAGCGCCACATCCTCAACCGCCGGCATCTGCGACAGCGCGTCAATGATGGTTCCCTTTTCATCCGCGGTCGTCTCCGGTTTGCGCCATAGCGCGTACACTTCCTGCCGCTCTTTGGGATCCCGGGTGGCCAGGCCGATTTGCGCGTACAGCCGGACACGCGGCTCGCTGTCTGTCTTCAACTGCCGCAGTACCGCCGTCACTTCTTCTGTGGGGATCTGCCGGAGCATGTTGGTCGCGCACGCGCGCGTGGTGCTCTCTTTCTCCGATTTGGTCATTTCGATAAGCCGCGGGGCCACGTGCTGGCCCACCACCGGCGTCACGCTCAGCGTCGCCAGGATCTTTACATAAGGCGTCGACTGGTCATCATCCACCAAATCCAGCAGCGACAGCAAGGCGTGCGGATCCCGGATAGCGATCTCTTCGGCCAGAGCGCCCGTCTCATTTAAAAGCGGGTTTTCCCGCGTGGCCGTTTTGGCCAACTGTTTCCACCGTTCCACCATCTGCTCAACCGTCTCCGCGCCCGGCGGCGTCTGGCCCGGCAGAACGGGCTGGCCCGCCGCGGGTGCACCCGGTTGCGTGGTTGGCGGCGCAGTCTGTTGGGCCTCACGGTTGCAGCCGTACAACAAGACTGCCGCCAAGCAGATTCCAATCACCAATGCTGTCGCTCGCATAATGCGTCTCCCTGTTCTTATATACCGCGCCAGCTCGAGCCGGCGATGCAGACCCACATCAGGCCAGAAGTTAACAGAGTATATCACAAAAGCAAAAACCGATTTCCCTCCCGCCGCTTTGATTTTCAAGCCCCCGCCCGTCTATCATGTGGTATACATCTGATGAATTGGGATTGCCGGCCCGTCTCCGATACCCTTGTGGGCGTTTTCTGGAGCATGCTCCATCGGCAACGGGGCGGCAACTGCTTTTATCGACCGAATGGCTTTTTATTCGACCGAATGGCTTTTCATTCGACCGAATGGCTTTTTATTCGACCGAATGGCTTTTTATTCGACCGAATGGCTTTTCATTCGACCGAATCGGACGCATCATGAGACGTGACATTGTACATCAAGGCGCCGGAAGCCTCAGCTACGAGATCCGCGAAATCGTAGCCGTCGCCCACGAGATCCGCGACATCGGCCAGCCGCTCACTTGGGAAAATATCGGCGACCCCATCGAAAAAGGCGAGCGCGTCCCCGACTGGATCCGCGGCATCGTCCACGACCTGCTCGATCAGCCCCGGTCCTGGGGCTACTGCGACACCGCGGGCGTCGCTGAAACCCGCGAGTTCTTGGCGGACCGGGTCAACGAGCGGCCCGGCGGCGTCAAAGTCAGCCCCGATGACATCATCTTTTTCAACGGCCTCGGCGATGCCGTCGCGAAGGTGTACGGGTTTCTGCGGCGGGAGGCGCGCGTCCTTGGGCCGTCGCCGGCTTACAGCACCCACTCGAGCGCCGAGGCCGCCCACTCGGGTTATGGCCACGTCACTTACGAACTGGACCCGTATCGGGGCTGGATGCCCGACCTCGATGACATCCGCAACAAGGTCAAGTACAACGACTCGATTGCCGGCATCCTGCTGCTTTCGCCCGACAACCCCACGGGCGCCGTTTATCCCCGTGAAACCCTCGAGCAGATCGCCGAGATCGCCCGTGAGTACCGCCTGTTCCTGATTGCCGACGAAATCTACGCCCACATCGTCTACAACGGCTGCCCGCGGCTGCACATGAGCCAGTGGGTCGGCGACGTGCCGGCGCTCGCCATGCGCGGGATCAGCAAAGAATACCCCTGGCCCGGCTCGAGATGCGGCTGGCTCGAAGTCCTCAACAAAGGCCAAGACGAAAACTTTGCCACCTATGCTAACAGCCTCCTCGCTGCCAAGCGGCTCGAGGTCTCCTCAACCACTCTCCCCCAAATGTCCATACCGCGCGTCGTTGGCGATCCCCGTTATCAGGGCCACCTCGACCAGCGGGCCGCCATGTTCTGCTCGAGGGCCGATGAAGCCTGCAAATACTTCGATGGTTGCGACGCCGTCATCGTCAACAAGCCCAGCGGCGCGTTCTACATGACCGTCATGTTCAAAGAAGGCGTCCTCAACAACAACCAGACCCTGCCCATAGAAAACACCGCGATCCGAACCCGGATCGAGGCCCTCGCCAAAGGCGTCTCGCCCGACAAACGGTTCGTTTACTACCTCATGGGCGCCACGGGCGTTGTGGTTGTACCCCTCACGGGATTCCATTGTCGCCACAACGGATTCCGGGTAACCCTGCTTGAATCCGACAACACAAAGCGTGCCTGGATCTTCAAAACGCTCCGCGAAATGATTGATACCTACCTCGCCGGCTAGCGAAAAACAGGGACTGACTCGATTTCGGCAGTTTGAAATCGTATCTGTCCCTGCTTTTCGCGGGCCTCCAGTTCAACAGCCTGACTTTTTCACCAGCTCCCAATTGTGGGATTAGCGGGCTAGGCCGTTTCTCTGCAGACCTGGCGTGTCGGATAGCGTTTGCGCCGGACTTTTTCGAGTTCGTTGAGCGCGTCGGCTATTTCGGGGAAGACTTTGCGTTCACAGCACAACTTGCGCAGTTTCTGTATGGCGCCTCCGACGGTTTTGTTGTTCCGGGAGGTCCCGAACAGGTGGCGGCTGACGGTGGACTGGGAGACGTTCATGCGGTTGGCGACCTCCTGCTGGGGAAGCTGGCAGAAAAAGTGAAGGACGATGACTTCCCGCTGCCGGTCGGTCAGTGGGCTCTCCTGCCCGTTCACGAGGTCAACCACGACGGGCTTCACCCGCGAGTAGAAGTCGTCAAGGGCCTGTTTCCATTCCGCGTCTTCCTCGCCGTCCTCCTCCCAAAGGGTTCTAACCGGGAGGTTCTGCAAGATCCGGGGATCCGTTGGGTACTCCCGCAAGTAGTAACTCATTTCCTGATCCTCCTCGAGTTGGCCGTTCACCGTTTGTTTCTCCCTTGAATCCGTACTTGCTTGCGTGCATTCGCAGTCGCATTTGGCTCGTGATTCGTACCATTTGAATTTCCTCCTTTTGTGGTTACGTGCGCTCCGGTTGACTGTTAAAAAACCAAGCGCCGCAGGTTCTTGTTTGCTTTACCTGCGGCGCCTTCTAAGTCTAAATCTGGTGTTCCGGAAACCTCAGGACGCGCTGGGCAGGTAAATGCCGCCGATTCGCAGCATCGCCTTGACAAGACGCACACCGGCGTGCGAGCGCTGGTGCGCCCACGCGTTGGCGTGCATCTCTGTCGCTCGCGTCCTCATTTCGGGTCTCCAAAACTTATGACTTATTTTACTACTGCCCCTGCGTGCCTTGCAACTTCTTAGCCAAATTCCGCCACTAAAAAATCGTGGCTTTTCCCGATATAGGGGATATGCATACTTTTATTGCAACGGTCTTGCGGTTTTTTTGTAGTTTGGTTCTTGTACAAATTTGAACGCAGCCGGGCTGAGAGGGTTGCTGTGTTCAAAAATGTACGAGGGCTCGTAGTGGCGGAAGTTGGTGTAAGTCAATGGAAGTGAGCGGGTTAGATGGGCCTGGGGCCATTGGCACACTCGTTGCTTCTCTTATTCCCACGGAAGGAGATATGCACACATGAGGGCGGAGTTAGTCGCATTGCAGAAATCATCCACATCAATAAAAGAAGATATGCAGGCCATTGGGCACGGGGAGAAGGCTCGTATTCTCGTCGTTGACGACGAGAATGGCCCGCGACAGGCGTTGCGGATGCTGCTGAAGGAAGAACACGAGGTCCGGTTGGCGGGGGACGTGCCCAGCGCATTGAAGATCCTCGAGCAGGAACCGATCAACCTGGTAATAACCGACCTTCGGATGCCTCAGCGGTCGGGTGTGGAACTTCTGCAGATTGTGAAGCAGCTTTATCCGGAAACCCAGGTGATCATCCTGACGGGCTACGCGCACCTGGATTCGGCGATGCAGGCGGTGCAGTTCGGTGCGTTTGCCTATATTGAGAAGCCGTTTGACAACACGCTGATGCTGCAGCGGGTGCAGGAGAGCCTGGCCAAGTACCGGGAGGAACACGAGCACCGTGTGCTGGAGCATCTGGCGATCGAGGCGAACCGGTTTGAAACGCTTGGGCGGCTGGTGGCGGGCATCATTCATGATATGGGGACGCCGCTGAGCGTGGTGGGCAGCCAGATTGAACTGATTCTGGCGAACCCCGGCCGCAGCGACATTGAAGACCGGCTGAAGACGATGCAGTTGCAGGTCAGGCACTGCAGCGAGATGGTTCGGGCGGCGATGAATTTCCTTCGCTACGACCAGCAGCCGCTGGCCCCGTTTTCCCTGAACCACCTGGTCGAGGCGTGCCTGGAGGTGGCGCAGCCCGTGTTGCGCAACCAGGGTGTCGAGGTGGTGCGCAAGTTGGCGGAAAACCTGCCGTCGGCCATCGGCGATCTTGTGCTGGTGCGGCAGGCGGTGCTGAACCTGATCACCAACGCGTGCCACGCGATGGCCGGCCAGGAACCGCCCCAGGAAATCAGGCTCGAGACGTGGGTGGACGGCGACAGCGTGTGCCTGGCCGTCGAAGACAACGGCCCGGGGATCCCGGTCGAGTACCGATCACGCATCTATGACACGTTTTTCACAACCAAGGGCCGGAAAGGCACGGGCCTTGGGCTGGCGGTGGTCAAAAACGTTATGAACCGCCACAAAGGGTCGATTACGCTGGTGGAGAAAGAGGGGCGGGGCGCCCGGTTCGAGCTGGCGTTTCCCGAAGCCAACAGCAGGGCTATCCGACAGTTGTACGAGGGGAGCGTCGAGCCCGAACAGACGGAATGCGGGAGCCCGGCGCGGTTGTAACAGTCTTGGGTGAGGCGTACACTGAACCCGGAGGCCCATCTCGATGATCACGTACCACTGCGACGGGTGCGGGCGCGTCATCGCCCAGAAAGACCTGCGATATACCGTCGATATCTCTGTCCGGGCGGCCTATGACAAACTCGAGGTGGGGTTGTCGGACTTGGTTCGGGACCACCGTGCGGAGATCCTGGCGCTGATCGAGCAGATGAAGAACCGGCCCGTGCGGGAACTCGAAGAAAGCATCTACGCCAACATCAAGCTGGACCTTTGCCCGTCGTGCCAGCGCGCCTATATCCGCAACCCGTTGCGGTTCCACCCCGAACAGGCGGTCAAAACCGACGACGAGATCGATATCGACGCGTTCCTGCGCTCGCTGGGCCTGGACCAGCACAAGCCCGAATAGGGGCCGCGGGCCGCCCGCGATCGGATCGGGAACAGGTACCGCCAAGTTATCCAAGCCCCTGATTTGACTGGACTAGCGATTGTTTGGTAAGCTTTACACTGAATCCATTGTGCGTGAAGGTGGTGTATTGTGGGAAAATTGAGCGTGCCGTTGTCGGTCATAACGGAAAGCGGCGTCATCATTGACGTTACGGTTCCGACGGCCCAGTTGCAGCCGCAGGGCGCGGCGCCGGTTCCGGCGCGGACGGTGTGTGTGGAGGGCATGTTGCAGCATGTGGGCGACGAGTACCTGTTTACGGGAACGGTGGCCGGCACGTACGAGCATCCGTGCGACCGGTGCCTGGACGAGGTATCGCAGCCGTTTGATGTCGCGGTGCTTTGGAGTTTTCACGCGGGCGGCGGGGTGGAACAGCCGTTTGGCGAGATCACGGACGAAGAGTTGGAACAAGAAGAACTGTCCACAATCGGGTTTGAGGGTACCGAGATCCGGTTGGGCCCGCAGGTGTGGGAAGAACTGGTGCTGAACGCCCCGTTAAAGTACCTTTGCAGCGAGACGTGCGCGGGTCTGTGCCCGGGTTGCGGTGCAAATTTGAACCGGGATACGTGCGCGTGCCCGAAAGGCACTGAAGAAGAAACCATGGAAAACACCGGCCTGAAATCGTTGGGTAAACTGTTTCCCAATCTCAGGCCCAAAGATCCGGAGGAGTGACTGCTGTGCCCGTACCAAAACGACGAACCGGGAAAGCCAAGCGCAACATGCGCCGTTCTCATCATGCCATGACGGCTACCAATACGATCGAATGCCCGAGTTGCGGCGAGAAGACGCTGCCGCACCGGGTGTGCCTGAAATGCGGCCATTACAAGGACCGGCTGGTGATCGGCGCAGAATCTGAGTAACCGGTCGCCTGGTGCGCGGTGTATTTTATGCGTCGCGCACGTTTCCGGGGGATTGCCGTGAGAATCGCAGTCGATGCCATGGGTTCGGATCGCGCCCCGTACGTCGAGGTGCATGGGGCCGTTGTTGCCAGCATGGCCACGGGCGTGGAGGTCGTGCTTGTGGGGGACGCGACCGAACTGAAACCCACCCTGGCCGAATACCGCAAGCCGCACCGGGTGTCGGTGATCCACGCTTCGGAAGTGGTGACGATGAGCGATTCGCCGGTGAAGGCGGTTCGGCATAAAAAAGACTCGTCGCTGGTGGTGGCGATCCGGCTGCTCAAAGAGGGGCTGGTGGACGGCGTGGTGAGCGCGGGTAACACGGGTGCGGTGATGGTAGGTGCGCGGCTGACGCTGGGGGTGATCAAGGGCGTGTCGCGGTGCGCCATCTGCCAGTGCATGCCCACGGAGAAGAACCCGGTGCTGCTGATCGACATGGGGGCGAACGTGGATTGCACGGCGCAGCACCTTTGCGAGTTTGCGGAGATGGGGATGGTTTACATGGAGCGCGCGCAGGGGGTGCTGCGGCCGCGCGTGGGCCTGCTGAACATCGGCGAGGAACGGGCGAAGGGCAATGTGGTGCTCAAGTCGGTTCAAAAAAGCCTGGCCGAGGTCGAGCACATCAATTTCATCGGCAACGTCGAGCCCAAGGCGATGTTCCAGGGCGCGGCAGACGTGGTGGTGTGCGACGGGTTCGCCGGCAACCTGGTGCTGAAGACGACGGAAGCCGTGGCGTCGCTGATTGCGAAAGAACTGAAGCGCCACCTGATGTCGACAACGATCAGCAAGCTGGGATCGGTGCTGAGCATGGGCGCGTTCCGCCGGCTCAAACACAGCATCGACCCGAACGAATATCCCGGCGCGCCGCTGCTCGGCGTCAACGGCACCGTCATCATCTGCCACGGCGCATCCTCCGCCCGCGGCATCACCAACTCCATCTACGGCGCATGCAGGGCGGTCGAGACCGGCGTCAACCACCACATCCGCGAAGGCGTCGAGAAACTGCACGGGATGGTGGAGTTGCCCGAGGCAGATGCCGACGAGGCGGGATAGAAAGAAACTGCGCGGAGGCCCCCTTTTTTCAATGTAAATAAACGGTGACTGTCCCCATTTAACCAAAAAGCGAGTCGGAATCGGCGCTACGCCGTGATTTTGGTTACCGCCGATTCTGGTCGTCTGCGTGAAAGGATTGGATAGTGAGATGGTGTTTTTTCACCGCATCGTTGCCGCAGGGATCGTGACAATCACAAGTCTAATCGTGTCCGTACCGAGTCATGGAACTGAGGATGCCCAAACAGTACTGGACGGCGCCCGAGGAAACTGGAAGGGCTTTAAATCAGTTGTATTTCACACTACCTACACTTTTGACCATAAGGATTTCGCGACGGCATCCGCACAACAGCGTGAAGTGCTCAAAACCGCCCGCTTCGAGTTCTACATAGAGGAAAATCATTTTCGAACCAACCAGCGCAATTTCAATATGAGCGGGAAAGAGTGGTTCTCGCAAGATCTGGCGAAGAACGATTCCCAGTACCAGCGATACCTTCCTGAGGGAATGGCACTCGGAGTCTCCCGTTCCGCCTTCAATCAGCAACTGCCGTATGGTGCAGTATTCACGCTGTTTGATCCGTTGCGTTTTGCACGGCCGATAGGGACGGACTATTTCAAGATAGAAGAGGTGCAGTCGGACGCATTTTGGAACCGCTTGAAGGAGAATGCAAAGATAATTGGCCACGATTCGGTGAATGGAAAACCAACAACCGTGCTCGAGTTCGCCACGCCGGAAATGATCTATTCCGGTCATCCGTATAGGGCCATCGTCCATTTCTCGGATTCGGAAGATTTCTACCCCGTTCGATACACCCTTTTTGTCGATCCCGATGGTTGGGTGCTCATCGATTATTCTGTGGAAGAAACACAAGTCGTCCCTACGGCCGATGGCGGGACGATTCGTGTTCCTGTCAGGACACGGTCCATAGAACGCGGATGGCGCGATGATTCACCAATGACGATTGAAACCCAAACCGACCTCGGGAAGCTTCAGATTAACGCTGATATCGATGACACGTGCTTCACGTTTCCGTTGAGTCAGGTTCGCGAGTATTACGACGAGGACGACCCATCTCAGAATTGGAATATCGTTATTCAAGAAACGTCGCTGGTCGCTGGTCTGTCTGAGTCGATTGACGCGGCGCAACGAGCCGAATCAACCAGCGCGGACGCCGCGCCAGCCAAACCAGCGGATAAAGCACTGGGATTGGCCAAGGACAATACCGAAGAGTCTTCAGGTTCGAGCAGCATCAGACTCGGCCTGGTGACGGCCGCCGTTGGCCTTGTCCTGCTGATGGGCGGTGCAGTTCTTCTCTTTTTTGTGCGGAAGCGCGCTTCACGAGTATGACGTTAGATGAGGTCGCTGGGTAGATGGGGACAGTCACCGTTTATTTCTATTTAAAAAGAGAACAATCAGGCCCAGTAGCGGTCGATGGTTTCTCGGGCTAGTTGGACCCATCGGGGGAGCCGGTTGGGGCGGTTGCGACGGGTGGACCATCCGCGACGGTCCTCCAACTGGATCTCGCTCCAGACCATTTACCGCCATGTCTGGGCCGATAAAGCCAATGGAGGAAGCCTTTTTCGCTATTTGCGCCGCGGGGGCAAACGTTATCGGAAAGGGCACCGCAGCGCCCGCGGCCAGATTGTCGGTCGCGTTTCAATCGACGAGCGGCCTGCCCTGGTGGACGAACGCCGGCGCGTAGGCGATTGGGAAGGCGATACGGTCGTCGGCCGCCATCATCAGGGGGTGGTGGCCGCTTTTGTGGAACGCAAGACCGGCTATTTCATCGGCCAGAAGATGGAGGACAAGCGGGCCTCGAGCCTGAATCGGGCAGCGAAAGCGGGGTTCAAGCGCGTCCCCCACCGACTCGTCCAAACCTTCACATTCGACAACGGCAAGGAGTTCGCCGGCTTCAAGGATTTGCAAAACCACTTCGACGCTTGCGCCTATTTCGCCCATCCCTACTGCGCCTGGGAACGCGCAACCAACGAGAATACCAACGGGCTTCTGCGACAGTTCCTCCACAAAAAGTCGGACTTCCGATCACTCACTCAAGCCCAATTGGACATCATCGCCCATCGTCTGAATAATAGACCCCGCAAGAGGCTCGACTACCGAACGCCATGCGAAGCTTTCCAAAAAGCCATCGTTGCACTTCGCATGTGAATCTACAGTGGGCTACAAGGGCACCGAAGGCGACACCGTCGAGTTCACGATAGCCAACCTGGAGTTGGCATCAACGCAACCGATACCATAGGAAAAGAACCGTAACAACTGCGGACATGACCATTACCCTTGTACAGCCTTACGACCCCGCGTGGCCGGAGCAGTTCCTGCAGATCAAAGCCTTTCTGGAATCGGGTCTGCGAAAAGCGGGTACAGCCACCTTTCCAAACTGCCGGAAAGGTGGCAGTCCCCGTTTTTCGATCGAGCACGTCGGCAGCACGGCTGTTCCGGGGATAGTGGCCAAACCCATCATCGATCTCGACATCGTGACCGAAGAACGATGCTTTTCGGAAATCAAGGCGCGGCTGGAGACCCTGGGCTATGTCCATCTCGGCGATCTCGGGTTGCCCGGGCGCGAGGCGTTCGAACTGGCGGACGCGGAAACCAAGAGCCGCCTCCCCGAACATCACCTTTACGTCTGTGAGGATGGCTCCTACGAGTTGCGCAAGCACCTCGCATTCCGCGATTTCATGCGCCAGCACCCCGAGTGGCGCGACCGGCTCAACCGCCTCAAGCAAGACCTGTGCATCCAGCACAACAACGCCCGCCAGGCCTACATCGACGGCAAATCAGACATGGTCGCCGAGATCACCAACCTGGCCATGGAGCCCCCCACCACTGAACTGCGTGCGAAGTAGGGTCAACGTCCTGCTCGACCGCCCCTCAAACAGACCGCCTCAGGCAGTGCAAAAAAACCTGGGGGCCGGCGGCCGCCTCTTCCTCAGCAAGCCGCCAGCCCCGCTAGTATTCCCTCCAGCCTCGAGGCTGATTAAGCCTTTCTTCCCATCACCCCACCGGATTGCCAGGCCAAGCGTAAGCCGTGATGAGCATGTTGCGGAACCCCGTGGACCCCGTGCTGATTGTTTGAGTAAGGTATGCCGAATGCAGCAGCAGGTAGTCCTCGAAACCCGGCCTGGGGCACGGGTACTGGCTGTTCACGTTCACGAGCGCATACTGGCCCGGCGCCAGGTTGAAAAACACGTACCGGTTGATATCCCATGGCGTGAACTGATGCACAACAGTCCCCAAATCCGGCTGATCGACCCGGTTTTTGTAGACGTAATCGGGCGTGAATTGCGCGCTGGTGACGGTGTTTCGCAGCGAGAGCGCGACGGCGTTCAGCATTGAGGGGTTGGACACGGAGTTGGGCGAATTGGGCGTTGCCAACCGCAGCATCACCGCTTTCTCAATCCCGAGCGCCTCGCCGACGATCGCATCCGCCGTTTGGAGGACAGCGGATTCACGCGACGGCGAAGCCAACAGGATGTCCGCGTTGTACGAGTTCCATTCGTACAGGTAAATCATCTGCGATAGCAATGCCTCCCAGTTCTGCATCAGCGCCATCATGCCTTCCACCCGCATCAGGAACAGGTTCGACTGCCCGAGCATGAACTCCCGGTAAAGGTTCACCTTATCGGCGGCGCCCACGCCGGAACTGTACTCGACGTGATACGCCTCGAGCAGCAGGTTAAGCAGGTTGATTTCCAGGCCCGCGAAATACTGGAACTGGACGTACAGGGCCTGTTCGTTGCGCTGCCCCGCGGCGTGGCGCGTCTGCAAAAAGCCCCACTTGTCGATCGCGCTCGAACCGCCGCCCTGAGTGCCCGCAAGGATGTTGTTAAACTTGCGCAGCCGCGTCTCGAGGTCAACGGGGTCGAGGTGGTTGCGCAATGAGGTTGCCAGCGTGCCGAAATCCGCATCGTTTTCGTACGTGTGCGCGCACAACACCCAGAAGTTGCTCGTCATCGTTTCGACAAACGCAATATCCTCGCTCAGCGAACTCACCAGCGTGTCGTACTGCGTCTGTTCCGTCGCGATCAGAATTTGCGTTAGCGCCTTGTTCACTTCGCTCTCAAACGCCTCCAAATCCGCCTTCAGAGCTTTCACTTCCGATCCCACCTCCTGAATTGCAGCCACCGCCGCCGCATCCGGCCGCGCTGGCGTGCCGCTCGGTCCGAAAATCTTATCCAAAACCCAGCCCGTCGCCCGCGAACCAATCTGCTCGCCCGCACCTTGAGCCAAACCCGTCACAAACGACCCCATCAGGCCCTTCTCGCCGGCTGCCGACTTGTGTTCTGCTTCGGCGGAGTAAAACGGGTGGGTCTCGCCCGCGTCAATCTCGTCCACCAACGCCGCCATAAAATCGTTCAGCGAGTCGAATTGTTGGGATGCTTCGTAAAACAACTCGCTGTCGAAATGGTCGTCGTAGAAGAGAAGATCGTGGCGCAGTTCTACCGTTTCCGGCAGCATCAGGAAATCCGACACGATATCGTGCGACTCCTCGATTGAAACTTCCTCGTGGGCCGCCCGATATGCCGCCGCAAGCGTCGAGGCAAACCCGACGTGAATCACCGGCATCAGCCCCTCGCCGGCAGGCGGCACTTCCGCGACCAGCGTCTCCTCGAAGCACCGGCCCGATATCGCCCCGCGACCGTTCCTCACAACCAGCCGCATCCCCTCGCTCAACAAAAGCACTGGAACGTCCATCACGTACGTCCCTTCCATTTGAGTCTCATCCAAGTAGCGTGCAACAAAGGTGCCACGCGGGGAATAAACTGCAATGTCCGCACCTTCAAGCGGCTCGCCAACCACCACAGCCCCCGTCACCAAAACTGTCTTATCGAGAAGCGGGCATCCCGTCAATAACACCGACACCACCACAAGACTTGCCAAAAGACACATCCGCACAACCAAGCTGTTCATGAACGTCCCCTCCAAGTTCGTGTCGCCCCAGAAACTCAATGCGCTTAATTGTATACCACAACCCCGCCAAAATGCGCAAGCTGAAGAAATCGATACCCCTGGTAAATGGTGGTAAATGGGGTAAATGGGTGCACGGTAAATGGGGACAGTCACCGTTTATTTCTATTTAATAAGAGAACAATCAGGCCCAGTAGCGGTCCGGTAAATGGGGACAGTCACCGTTTATTTCTATTTAATAAGAGAACAATCAGGCCCAGTAGCGGTCGATGGTTTCGCGCGCCAGTTGGACCCATCGGGGGAGTCGGTTTGGGTGGTTGGCGAGGGTGTGGACGTCTTTCATGATGATCTCGATGTTGCATCCTCGTGCGGCGGTGAGTGTTTCGCGGAGGTCGTTGCGGATCAGGTCTTCGTCGAAATCGGGTGTGCTGACGAGTGCGGGGTTGGGTTTGCGGGAGAATACGTAGTTATCTCCGAGGGCGTCAGCCATTGCGCGCTGGTCACACCACGGCGAGATGGAGACGCGCTTGAGGTTGGGGAGCGTCTTGATCGAGTCCCATCTGTCGTGGACGGGCTCGCAACAGCCATAGTAGGTCCGGCCGAATCTGGCGCAGATGGGGCGGTAGTAGCTGAGGACGAATTCCTCGCACTGGGCGGGGCTGCAGCCGACGGTCTCCTGCGATTCGGAAAGCACCCAGAGATCTTTGAGGCGGGCGTGGCTTCCGAGCCCGTGATCGGGTTGTGGGAGTGCGTGGGTATAGCCGATGCTGCCGGAGGAGCCGATGTAGTCGTTTTCGTTGTTCAACGTAAGCAAGCCTTCGCGCTCGGCCCATTCGGCGCAGGCGATGAAGTCTTCCTGGAGGAACTTCATGAGGCGGTGGAGCCCCTGGGGGTTGGTGCACATGTATACCATCATGTTCTCGAGGCCGACGAGGTCGATGAGCGTTTGCGTAAGGCCGGAGGTCCACCAAAACCCGCCGCGCACCTCGACGCGCAACAGGCCATCGAAGACCTCGCGCAACGCGTCGCCGTGGGCTTTAGTGGCGTCGCGGTCGACGGACGGCGTACGCGGTCGGAGTTTTTGGAAGTCGGCGTCGATGTTTTTGAGGGGCGGGTCCCACTGCCGGCTTGAGATGTTGCCGCTGACTCGATCGGCGTAATGTTGCTTGACCTCGACACCGTACCCGTCGATTTGGACGTGCCAGTTGTAGGTGACGCGGGGTTCGACGACGTGGTCGTCCTGGAGGCGTTCGAACTGGTAGAGCTCGAATCGCAGTTGGCGTTCGAGGTCCTGAGCCCATGGGGCGGTGCAGCGGGGCTGAAATTCGGGGAGAAGTTCGAACGCGGCCCAGGCTTCGGCGAGCACCATGGGGCGTTCGGCCCTCATGGCGTCGAGCGCATACCAGAGCCTGCGCCGCTCTTCGTTGAGGGGATGGTGTGCGGCTTCGAGCTTTTGGCGCGCCAGTTCGCGCAGCACCGCAGCATCCGCTGGAACTACCTGCCATTGGTTGTTGCTGCTCATACGTTCCTGTTTTATCGAACTTCAATCCCAGATCTCAAATTTCAGATCTCAAATCTCAGATCTCAAATTTCAAATTTCAAATTTCAAATTTCAGATCTCAGAGCTTGTGAATTAATTGAGCGGCACAAAATTGGGTTGTTGATATTGTTGGACTTACCATCGCCATTTCTTCACAAGCTCTCAGATCTCAAATCTCAGATCTCAAATCTCAGATCTCAGATCTCAGATTTCAGATTTCAAATTTCAGATCTCAAATCTCAGATTTCAGATTTCAAATTTCAGATCTCAGAGCTTGTGAATTAATTGAGCGGCACAAAATTGGGTTGTTGATATTGTTGGACTTACAAAGGCGAAAACAGCCCGTATTGCCATTTCTTCACAAGCTCTCAGATCTCAAATCTCAGATCTCAAATTTCAGATCTCAAATTTCAAATTTCAAATTTCAGATCACTGCTGTCCGGTTATAAGTTAAATAGTTGTAACTGGTTATCTTGCGGCTGTGGTTTGAGTGTGCGTTCAAACTCAAAAAACACCAATAGAATGGGCCTTTTTTGGCAAAGGCTCACGGTCAGCATTTATAGAATTGTGTAACGGCTGAAGTTGAAATGCAGCCATTTTGAGCTGTTTTTGCATCATTGTTCTCAAGAAGACGGCTGAATTCCAAATCGATTTCCATATCGATTACGCTCAGGGTGTGATCCAAGTGCCATGTTTTCAAGTACTTGTAAAAGACTCCCAAACAAACAACCGGACAGTAGTGATTTCAGATCTCAGATCTCAAATCTCAGATCTCAGAGCCTGTGAATCAATTGAGCGGCACAAAATTGGGTTGTTGATATTGTTGGACTTACAAAGGCGAAAACAGCCCGTATCGCCATTTCTTCACAAGCTCTCAGATCTCAAATTTCAGATCTCAAATCTCAGATTTCAGATTTCAGATTTCAGATTTCAGATCTCAGAGCTTGTGAATCAATTGAGCGGCACAAAATTGGGTTGTTGATATTGTTGGACTTGCAGAGGCGAAAACAGCCCGTATTGCCATTTCTTCACAAGCTCTCAGATCTCAGATCTCAGCGGCTTTTTGTTTTGCGCTGAGGGGGACGACGAGGACGGCGGGCAACTGATGCAGGCGGCGCCGCAGAACACGGCGGCGATCATCAGCCCCGGCATAACCAGTGGTACTTCCCATTGGTTATGCAGCCGGTGCTTTGATCATCGTTTGCAGGTCGCGGAGGAATTCTTCGCCCGGCAGGCCATTCTTTTTGCATGCATTGACGTACTCGTCGAGGATGGGTCTGACGGCGTCCACCCACTTGGCCTTTTCGTCGTCGGCCAGGGGTATGATCTGATGGCCGAGGCTCTCGACGAACGCTTTGCCTTCTTCATCGGCCGTATCCCAAGCGTCACCGTGTTTGGGCACCCATTCGGCGCTTACCTCGGTGAAGATAGCCTGGATGTCCGGGGGCAGGCTTTCCCACCGTTCCTTGTTCATGGTGACGAACATGGCGGTGGTGTAACCGATGACGGAACTGTCGGTGACGGAACTGATGACTTCGCCCTGTTTCCAGCCTTTGAGAGTTTCGATGGGGCAGAGGGTAGCGTCGACGACGCCTTTTTGCAGGGCCTCGTAGGTTTCAGCCTGACTCATTCCGACGGGCGTGCCCCCCAGCCGCTCCACAATCTTCGACGAAAGACCCGTGGCGCGGACTTTTAACCCGGCCATGTCCGCCATGGTGCGCACCGGCTTCTTGCTGGCCAGGATGCCGGGGCCGTGAGCGTGGACGTAGAGGATGTGTGTGTCGGCGACTTCCTGTGGCATGTACTTTTGCACCATGGCGTTGGCGACTTTGGTGGCGACTTTGCCGTTTGGATAGCCGAGTGGCAGGTCTAATCCTTCCAACAGGGGGAACCGGCCGCGGCTGTAGGCAAAACAGCTCATTCCGATGTCGCTGATGCCGTTGACGACACCCTCATAAACCTGGGGGGCCGCCGTCAGCGACCCGCCGGGGTGGATCTGGATCTTGATACGCCCGTTGCTGCGGGATTCGATTTCGCGCGCCCAGGCCACGGCCGTTTGGCACTGGATGTGTGTCGGCGGGAAGAAAATGCTGTAGGACAGCTCGATTCGCTTGACGGGTTCGGCAGGCGCCGGCGCTGGCGCGGGTTGTGCGGGGGCGGGCTGCGCGGGTGCGGGTGCGGGTTTTTGGGGCGGCGTAGTGGTTTGCTGGCCGCACCCCGTTACCACCATCCCCACGGCCAAGATGGCCCCCAACATCATCCGTACGGCAATGCGGTTCCCGTTCATGTTGCGTTTCCTTGTGTTTTTGCTCGTATTCGCTGGCGAGAATCGTCCGCCCACGTGGAAACGAAAGCGTCAGTATACCGCTTATTGCGGGCACGTTGCACTGTTTTACTAGCCTTCGTAGAACCAGCCGATCCCGATGCGGGCCACGTGGAGTCCATCGCGCCAGTGGTAGCTGATCAAGGCGAGATCGTTGACGAACAGGAGGCTGGGGTATCCATAATCGTCTTCGGCATCGGCGGCGATTAGGCGCTCATGGACCCAAGTTTTGCCGTCGTCTGTCGAAATTACGGAGGCGAACGGCGTGCGCCGCCCGGGCACGGACGGGGGGCTGTCGACCGACCGGACCAGGAGCAGATCGCCGGTGGAGGGGATGCGCTTAACGTTGAGTGCGGAACTGTTGCCGGGCAGGCGGAGTTCGGGTACGGGTTCGCCCTTGGACCACGATTTGCCTTTGTCTTCGGAGTAGGCTCGCGCTACATACCGGTTATAGGTCCGCATTAACATCATGAGACGTCCGTCTTTGAGTTCGACGACATGGGGTTCCTGCGCCTCGACCGGCAGCATGTTGACCCTATTGTCGCTTTCCCACCAACTGTAGCCGTTGTCGTCGGAGTAGAAGGTGTAGCTGACGTACCCGCCGTGGTCGTCGCCCTTGTCGACAAACTGATGCTCGAGCGGCGCAATGATGCGGCCGTTGGACAGTTGTACGAGCTTGTCGTTGTGCATGATGTTGTAGCCTCGATGCGGCGTAACGATCAACTGGTCGGCCCAGGTCTTGGCGTCATCATTCGACCGGCGGTAGTAGTTGTGGCCGAACAGGGGTTTCAAGGAGGAGACGTAAATGTACGACAAGAGGATCTCGCCGTTGGCGAGGCGGAGAAAACTGGGCAGGCAGTAGTAGTCGCCGGCGCGGACTTTCGGGGCCGGAATAAGAATGAACTCATCGCCCCACGTCTGGCCCGCGTCTGATGAATACCGTGCCGCAATCGAGGCGTCCCCGCGGCCTTGCTCATCCATCCGCGTATAGGCCATGAGAATCCGGCCGTCCTTCAGCGCCACCATGCTTCCGGGCATACTGCGGTAGCCGTAGGTGTTCTTGGGAAGCGGGACCACGTGCACGTCTTCGAACGTCTTATTCGCCAGCGGCGCGTTCTTGGCGTCGTCGGCAGGCGCGCAGACGGGGAAGATGGAGACTCCCGCCGCAAGACAGAGTGTAAACCACACCACGGACCTTATCGCTGGACCACGTTCGTCTTTCATTACGTTTGCTCCCAGTTTCCCGTTTTTCCGGCACGTGAGCGGCGGGCGGATCACTTGGTCAATATTCTGACACTTGCCGGGCGTACCTCACCGCAGTGACGAGCATCATAACGCCCCAGAAAAGAACCGGCCCAAACCACACCAAGCCTACCCAACGGTCGTGAACATGCGTCGCAATCCAATCAATGGTGAACCATTTGACGACGGCCGTAACGAGGAGAAATGCTGACCAGGGCAGAAGCTTTTTTGCGCCGTCCTCGTTGATCCTGTACCACAACGCCTCGGATTCGAACGCTACTGCAAAGCCTCATAAATCATGGAGATGATTATCGTCATGGCGATGCAGGCAAAAAGCGGGCCCTGCCACAGGGCGAACTGCCAAAACGGATCAAGTCGATCCATGACGAACCATTTGACGATGCCGGTGGCGACGAGAACTGTTGACCATAGCAGCAGTTGTTTTCCGCCGAACGCGTTAATGCGGTACCACAACTCGTCGGATTCAAACGCTTTTGAAAAGCGGAAGCCGTAGATGCTATTCATCGGGATTTTCCAGAAAACAAGAGGCAACGCAATGATGATGAAGACCACGCCGCAGAGGATGTCGGGCAAAATATAAATAATCCGCTCTTCAAGGTCTTCCATAGACTGTTTCCCTATCTTGTAGGTCCGAAATTATTTCGGACCTACCGTCTTCCGTAAATCGTTTCCATACCCTGTAGGTCCGAAATTATTTCGGACCTACCGCACGCCCTTTAGTTCGAGCTTTCGAATTTCATTGGCCCAGGCTTGGCGGTCCTGGTCGGTGGTATCGGGGTTGGGCAGCAGGCTTCTGCGGGTGCAGTTGACGAGCGCCTGGAGGGTTTGGTACCTGCGTGTCTCGGCGATGTCGGGCGGGATGAGGTCTTTGACGATCTTGCGGACGTCTTCCATGGCGAGCTTGCCGCCGGCCCTTTTTGTCCTGGCTTTGAGTTCGGAACGGAGCGCGGCAAAACTGGAGGAGGAGTAGCCTTTGGTAAGGGAGTCGAACTCAGCCCAATCGGCGTCGGAGAGCGAACCGACGCCGGCAGGCGCCAAGGTCCATTCCATGAAGACGCGGCGGTCGTCGCCAACGGGGTCGAGCACGGGGATGATGAGGTCGCCGGTTCTGCCGGGCCTTCGGATGTCGGGCGAGAGGAGGTGAATCCGGGCCGTCATGAGGAGCCATATGACGCGGCCGCGCAGGCGCGTGTCAGACATCATGGCCTGGATTTTTCCGGTGAGGCGTCGCTCGGTTTCGTGGGCCTCGGGCCCGACGCCGCCGAACTGGGTGTCGGCTTCGTCGACGAATATGACGACTTTTGCGAGGGCCTCGAGCACCCGGCGGAGGCGCTCGAAGATGACGTCGGTCTGGCCGAACCACTGGCTTCGGATGTTTTTCAGGACCAGCACGACGACGTCGAGTTCGGCGGCCATGGCCTCGAAGATGAACGTTTTTCCGCTGCCGATCGGGCCGCAGACGGCGGCGCCGGGCAGGGCGTCGTCTCCCCCACTCTGAAACCTTGGGATCAGGTCTTCTTTGATGAACTGTTTGAGGCGGGCGTAGCCGATGACGTCGTTGAGTGAGTGGGTAGGTTTTTTGAACTCGACGATATCCTCGCCCAACTGGCTCTGGATGTACTCCTCGACTTTGGCGATGACGTCTTGTTGTTCGAGTTTTTTGTTTTCGTGCACCGCGCCTTTGAGCAGTTGGAAGATCGCGTGAATGGAGAGGCCGGCGGTGATCACCGCGAGGTCTTCCTGGGTCGCCCACAGTTTCATTGGGCTGCCTTCATGCCGCCTGTTGAACCAGGAGATGAAATGGGCGCGGTCGGGCTGGTCGGGGAACGGCGCCTGGACCTCGAGCACCTGCGGCAGGCGCGACACGCGCTGGTTAAGCAGGCTTCGGGATTCGGTGAGCAGCGCCACGGAATCGTCGCCGTCCATGAAGCCGGGATCGGAGAACCAGTCGTGGCAGATGCTGACGCGGTGGCGGTCGACGTCGGACAGCGTATGGATTTGGCCTTCGGGGATGATGAGGTCGGCCCCTTCGATCACGATCGCCAGGTTCTCATTCAGTATTGGCTGGCCGTTGAGGACGGTGCGTGAGCACAGGCACATCTGGCGCAGGAGTTCGAGAGCCAGCGTGGGGTTGCCGACGGCCGCCTGGAGGTTGGCGTCGAAGGATTCGGCGGCGGCGGTTTCGTGGGCGGCGGCTTTAGGCCCGTCGAGCATGCGTTTGATGGCGATTTCGTCGGGCGTCAGTCCGACGCGCCACTTTGTCCAGGCCTCTCGTACCTTGGCCATGTCGGCGGCGCGTGCGCAACGGAGGGGGCCGTTGATTTCGTACACGATCAGGATGACGCCGGGCAGGTTCCATTTGGCGACGAGGAAATCGAGCAGCGAGACGTATTTGTCTTCCGGCTCGAGGTAGTAGAGGTCGTAGATGTTGCCGGTGACGACGACGGTCCGGGCCTGGCGCGAATTGAGTATCCGGCCCATCCGGGCGAGGAACTCGTATGGCGGCGGTTTCATTGTAGTACTCCCTGCCGGTTGCGGGGGTCGGCCAACTCTTCCCAGAACGTCTGCGCTTTACGCCGGTCGACGGGCGCGGGCGGGTCGAAAACGGTGGAGCGGATTTCGTGGCGTTGCCTGTCGTATGCCTCGTACTTGCGCTCGCCGCCGGGTAGTTCAACGGGCGCGGTGCGGTCGTAAACGACGGTTGCGCCGGGACAGGCGTCAAACCCCTCGGATTTCCAGTCCCAATACTGGGAGAGCCCGACGACGCGGTCGCCGACGTAGATGGCCTCGTTGAGTTCGTGTGTGACGAGCAGGATGGTGTAAGGGGGCTTTTGGTTTTGGCGGAGTGCGTCGAGGTTTTCCAGGTAGAGATTGAGGAGCATGCACTGGAGTTCTTCTCGGGTGGCTTCGTCGAGCGCGCCGAACGGTTCGTCGAGCAGGATGATTTCGGGCTTCATGATGAGAGCCTGCGCGACGGCGACGCGCTGGCGCATCCCGCCGGACATGTTGCCGGGGTAGAGGCGCATGGCGTGGCCGAGGTCGACGCGTTCGAGGAATTCGGCGGCCTGCTCCATGTGTTGCGCCCGCATTTTGCGCCACTTCGGGTACATCAACAGGCGGTATGGGATGCTGCTCTCGTCGACCATGAGGCCGAATGCCACGTTCTCCTGCGCGGTGAGGAACGGGAAAAGCGAGTACTGCTGGTAGACGATGCCCCTGTCCCTGCCCGGGCCGCGGACAAGGGCGCCGACGCCTTCGCCCGAGCAGACTCGGATCTCGCCGCCGCGGGGCGGATGGGTGCCGACGATGGCTCTGAACAACGTGGACTTGCCGCAGCCGCTGGGGCCGACGACCCCGACGATCTCGCCGCGGACGATCTCGAGGTTGACGTCGTGGAGCACCCGGTGCTTACCAAACCAGTGACCGACGCCCTTGATGGTCAGCACCATGCGGTCTTTGTAGGCTTCACTTGTCATAGGCATACCACGGGCAGATCTTGCGTTGCAGCTTCAGCAGGGCGTAGTCCATTGTGAAGCCAAAGACCGCGAGTATGACGAGATACGGGAAGACGACGTCCATGTTGAGCAGCTTGGACTGGAGCCGGATCCGGTAGCCGAACCCGACGTCGCCGACCACCATCTCCGCGGCGATCAGGTACACCATCGCGGGGCCCAGTTGGAGGCGGACGGCGTCGATGAGTTTCGGGAGGACTTGGCGGAACACGACGTTCCAGACCACCTCGAGATGGGAGGCGCCGAGCGTGTAGGCTTTGTAGAGGAACTCGTCGGGGACGTCTTTGACGGACAGGTAGACGGTCTGGGCGAGCGAGGGGAGCACGCCAAAGGCGATCATGGCGACGTACATGTTGGTGTCGGTGCCGACCAGGACGAAAAACACGGCCAGCATAGCGGTGGGCGGCAGTTTGGCAAGCAGCGCGAGCGGCGGGTGAAACACGGCCTCGACCGGCGCCAGGCACCCCATCATCATGCCGAGCAGCATGGCGCCGCCGATCCCGCACAGCAGCCCCAGGAAAAGGCGCTTGCCCGTGGCTTTTGCATCGACGACCAGCCAGCGTTCCTCGCTGCGGGCGTTGACCTCGACGATTTTCACGAAGCCATCTTTGAGCTGCGACCACGTGGGGATGGTTCTGTCGTCGGGATTGACCTGGTGCTGGTGATGCGAGAGGGCGGCATAAGCGCCCACCAGGGCCACGACGGAAACCACCCCCAGCGCCACCACCCACTTGCTGCCGATTGCCTGCCGGATCATTCTGGTTTGTAGAACTCCAAACGCTTACTTGGCCGCGCCGGCCACTTGCTGCATGAACGAGGGATCAAACCGGAGCGCCGCGTCAGCCGTTGCTTCCGCTCCATAGGCGACGACGGGCGGCTGCTCAACCATGCCGTGCTCGACACAGAACTTGACGACTTTTTTCATGGTGTCCTTGAGCACGTCGCCGGTATAGACGCCGATGCCTTCGGCGGGGGTGCCGTAGAATTTGGTCTGCTGGACGACTTTGCGCATCGAGGCGAGGTCCAGGTTTGAGAATTTCTCGCCGAGCGCGATCAGCGTGTCGTCGCGTGTGGCGGGGTTGTTCAGGCGCTTGTTGAGCTGGTAATACGCGTCGATGACGGCGAGTGCGAATTGTTTGCCGCCGGGTTTTTCGAGGCTGCGCTTGCCGACGACGACCATGTCGATGATCTCGCCGGGTATGGTGGTCGAGTCGAACAGGACGCGGCAGTCTTTGCGCTTGTTCAGGGTGTCCAGGACGAACGGGTTCCACACGATGATGGCGTCAAACCCTTCCTGGCGCTGCTGCATGGCCAGTGCGGCCGCCCCCGGATCCATGTTCACGAACTGGTATTGCTTGGGGTCCTTGCCGAGGATTTCGAGGTTGCGCGCAAAACAATATTCGGACACGCTCAGCGCCAACCCCCTGACCTTCACGGCTTTCAACTGGTCGACGTTCGCGATGGCCTGGCTCACGATAAGCGCGTCGGCGCCGAAACTGGTCGACGTGGGCAGGATGGCGACGCCGGCGCGCGACAGGGAGGGGCTGAGGATGTCCATGTTGGTGATGCAGACAGCGTCGCACTGGCCGGCGCCGTACATCGACAGGCAGGGGTCGTATTCGGCCTCTTTGAGCACGATATCGACGTTGTACTTTTCTTCGATGGGGCCAAGCTGGCCCTTTTTGCCGTTGATCAGCTTGACTTCATGGGCGACGCCGAACGCGCTCCATGACGGGTATTCGCTCCAGGCCAGCGAAAACGACGGCACGTCGGCCGCCGCCGCCAGTGGGAAAAGCGAGACACACAGCAAGCACGTCACGACCGCGCAAGCGCGGGTTCTTAAAACGGGCATTCGGGACATTGGATTCTCCTTTCGTCTGATGCGGCCGGCCGTCGCGCGTCTTCGCGCGCTTGCGCGTCTTCGCGCGCTTATTCCGGCAATGCCGCGGGTTTTTCCTGCACGGGCGCAGCGGCCGCGGGTTTTTCGACGGTTGCCGCGAGGCCGATCAGCGCGTCAAACTCGGAGTCGGACTGGGATCGCCGCGCGAACTCCATGAACTCCGCTTCCTGGACTTTGGTGTCGGTTCCGGCCAGCTCTCGGGAGATGCGTGCTTCCGCCTTGACCTCCTGCCGCAACTGCCGCATGCGCTGCAGTTCCTCGGCGGTACCGTCCTGTGCGATGCCCGAGAGGGTGTCGGCCAATTCCTTTTCTTCTCGCGACGTGATGACGTCTGCGACGGCATCGGTCTGTTCGGCCCGCAACTGGTCGAGTTCGCGCAGCAACGACTGCAGTTGGACCTTATGATCGCCGATGCGTTTGCCGTAATCGCCGACGTCGGCTTCGAGTTCTTCGATCCGGCTCTGTTTTTCGGCAAGGGTCGAAGAGAAATCCTTGTATGCGGCCTGGCACCGCAGGTAATCTTCGTCGTGCTGGATCTGCTCGGTGGTCTTGCCCGCGTGCTGCAGTTCCACGACTTTCTGCTTGGCCTTGGCCAGCGCGCCCGCCCTGAGGTTCTCGAGCCGCCCGACCTCGTCGGTGAGGGTTTTGACCTTCTGCATTTTGTTTTCCTGCTGGGCAATGAGCCCGGCCACGGCCTGTTTGTACTGGTGAATGCGGGACGTCTTCTCACGGAGGATCTCGTCGTATTTGGCCCGCATGACGTGCGGGTTCAAGTCGAGCGTCCTTCGAGCGGCGTCAATTTGCCCCGTGAGCAGGTAGCCCACGGCCGTGATCCATCTTCCCAACGCCCTGAACATAATGCGCGCCTCCTTTTCGCGTTGCCGGTCGAGCTACTCTCGCCCGCCCGATTCCAACTGGCTCTCAAAGGCTTTTACCCGCCGCTCGACCTGCCTGGCGACGGCCAGCCGCTGATCCAATTCGACTCCCACTTTCGACAACTCGGATGCGGCGCCTTCGCCCGCACCGAGGCTTTGAATGGCCACGAGCACCTGGCCCAACTGGCTCAGGCTCCTGCCGACTTCCTCGATAATAGCATCCCGCTGCTTGAGTATGGGCGTGCGCGCCGCGGGTGTCTTGAGCCGCGCCGCCGTGTGCCACAGCTTAAGCGACCGCTCGAGCGATTGCACGCACTGGTCGAACAGCGCCTTGACACCCGACGCGATCTCGACGGTGGATACGGCGCTCAGCCCGGCGCCGTTGGCGCCGGCAAGTTCGTCGAACGCCCGCATCAGGTTTCGCAAGTCGCGCAGGGCGGCTTCAGTTCGCGGGTCTTTATCCTCGCAAAGCCTGGCGTCGAGCTCATCCAGGGCGCGCTCGGATTCCGCGCGATCTTCCTGCACGGCCTCCTCGAGCGCCTCCCGCGCGAGCGTCTCGCCACCGAGAAAAATCTTCGTCAAAAACGCGCCCGCCGAACCCAGCACGCCTGCCAGCCCGGCCAACATGCCCGCCTCGGGCCGCATGCCCATCGCCCACGTCGCCACCATGGCGGTCATCCCCGCCACAAACGGCGCCACCGTCGCCGGGCCTGAGAGCGCGCGCAGCAGCATCTTCCGCCGTATCTTGTTGGAATCCGGAACGGTGCTCATACCAGTAGGGTAAACCAAACGCCTCTCGATCTGGAAATCGGAGAATCGGGAAGAGAGTGGTTTCTATTCTGCCTCCAGTCTCCGGTCTCCAGTCTAATACGGGGCTTGGCCGACAACAAACGACACGGATTGTGCGGCCGCGGTTTGGGCCGACGGTTCCGCGGCAACCGACCGGATCCTGTTAGGGTGCAGGCCGAGCCGAACCAGTGCCTGCGCCACGGATTCCGACCTCGCCCGGGCGAGCTGCCGGTTGGCCTCGAGGTCGCCGTCGGCCCTCACGTTGCCCGTCACGACCACATAGTACTGGGGGAACGCCTGCAGGCGTTTTACCAGCCCCTCGAGTTCGCGCTGGCTCTGGATGGTGAGGTCGGCGGTGCCCCGCCCGAACAGGATGGGCGCCATCCGCAACTCGCCGACGGGGGCGAGCGCGTCCCATTGGGCGTCAGTCAGGACGGGGAGGTCGGCCTGCGGGGCGAGCCGGCCGAGGCCTCGGGTTTCGGCCTCCATGCCTTTGATGATGTTGAGTTTGGCGCCGGGATGGAAGTTTTGGGCTTTCAAATCTCGGAGGAACCGGTCGTAGTAGACAGTGTTGATTTTGCCGGCGAGCGGGTCGTTTTCAAGTGCGCCCGTTTTGACGAGGACGTCGGTGACGTTGCCGATGATGTCCTCGATGTGGAGGAGGCCGCCGGCTTCGGCTTGCGCAACCAGGCCGAAATGGGCGTAGTTTTCGAGGGTATTCTTCCACTGGACGCCGGCGGCTATCTTGGTGCATTCTTCCTGCTTGAGTGCGCTTTCTCCGTAGGCCTGGGCGTCCTCCGCCACCAGACTGAGCAGACGCTGCGGGTCGGCGGTGTAGGAGTAAGCCGCCCGCAGATAGGCTTCGACGATCTGGGCGACGACGTCCGGCTGCTCGCTCAGAAAAGCACGTTCCACCACCAGCACGTCTACGATATAGCCTTTGAGTTTGCTGCTGTCGATCAAGATGTGCGCACCAGGCTCTTCGAGCGCCTTCGACACGTACGGCTCCCAAAGGACATAGGCCCGTTTCTCATCTTTTCTCGCCGCGCGGAACTGCTTGTAGACGGCGCCGGCGCCGTCGGCTTCGATGCTCCATTTTTGCGGGAGGCTGGGGAGGCTGAATTGGGCGACGACGGTGCGCGCCAGGAATTCGCTGGGCGAGTTGGGCGTGAGCACAAACCGGGCGTCGGGGCTGTCGAGCGCCCGGATGCTGCCGACGCCTTCCTTGTACGCCACGACGGCATCGGCGCCCTGGGTTTCGTCGATCACGAGCACAATCGACGCGGGGAACTGCCCGAGCCGCGCGCCGGTCAGGACGAACGAGTCAACGGTAAATACGGCCATCTGGACCCCGGCCTTCAGCGCGGCCATCCGTGCGGCGTAGTCGGCCTTGTCGTCCTGGAAATCGAGCTTGATTCGCTTGGCCTTGAGCTGGTCCTGTACGGCGGGCGATCGGAGAATGCAGTAGCCGGAGAACGAATCGAGCGCGACAGTGACGACTCGATCATACCGGGGATCGGAGACGCCCGGCTGCCGGCTCTGGAAAAACGGCTGGATCACGTAACGGTAAGACGCGCCGAGGCCGGCGATGATCACGCACCACACAATGACCACCGCCACAACCCGGCCCGCCCGACGTTCTGTATTCATCACGCCATTCTCTCGGGTTTTGCCTTGCTAGTGAAGTCAGTCATGTTAATGGCATCTTATTCTTGGGCGCGAAAAGCGGGGACAGACACGCTTTTTCCAAACCGCCGGAAAAAGCGAGTCAGTCCCCGTTTTTCGCTGTCCGCCCGACGTTCTGTATTCATCACGCCATTCTCTTCCCGTTGGAATGCGGCCCTGGCTGCCGCTTTAGAGCGCAAGCAAGCTTGCGCACTCCATAACACTCATCCTATCAAAACCGGGTTTGGTCATGTCACCGCCGCCCGCGGGTTCTTAATGCCCGCAAGAGGATCACGAAAATCACGGCGCCGACAATCAACGTCCTAAAGGGGAATTTGTCATCTCTTGCCGGCGGCGCTGGCGCTGGCTTCTGCTGCCGCTGCTGCCGCCGCTGCGCGGCCTGAGTGCGCCACTGCTCCAATTCGGCCGTGGCCTTCTGCCCGATCGGCTGATTGTTCACCTGCGCCAGCGCCTGGATCATCGAGCCGCACAGTTCCGCGGGCAGTGGGGCCAGCAGGTCAAACGCCTCGACGGCGGCGGCATCGTCGCCGGACGTGTTGACTTCGGCCAGTATTTCCGAGAGTGCCTTTTGGAGGGCCGCGGGGTCGTCGGCGCGGCGGTATGAATGTACCTTTGTGGCGAGGGTGTGATCCTGTTTCATGTTCACGCCGATCACGTCCATGGTAATTCCGCGGGCGACAATGAGAGGCGTGTACTCATCGGTGAGCGAACCGTCGGTAGCCTCCCCGTCCGTCACCACCAGCAGCCGGTAGGAACCATAGCCGTATTGTTTTGTCCGTTCTTCGAGAAGGCGGTCTGCGCCGGTTTTGATGAACCTGCCCAGCGGGGTGTTGCCGCCGGGTCGGGGTAAGCTGATGGCTTTTGTGAGTGCGTCATTGTCGCGCAGCCCCAACGGATAGAGCCACGGGTTGGGGACGTTGGTTCCGCTGAACACGAGCAAGCCGACGTGCGTGGTTTCGGGTATTTGCATCAGGACGTTTTTGAGTGCGGTCTTTGCTGCGTCGATTTTTTTGATTCCGCCGGGCATCTTGGCGTCCATCGAGCCCGATGCATCGAGTATGATGACGACACAATCGGCGTAATCCTGAGCCGCGGCGATCAGCGGGGCCGCCAGGATCAGTGGCGCCAATATCCAAACCGGGTTGCGAAGCCTCATGATCGTCTCCTCAGAAGTCAAAATCGGCTTTGGTAGCCGCTTCGGCCTGGATCCGCAGTAGCCTGAATTCCACGCGCATATTGGTTGCCGCCTCTTCCATGCTTGCTGGTTTCGCGATGAACGGCTCACGAATCCCGACCCCAACCGGCTGGATTTGGCTCTTGTCAAACTGGACGCCTTTGGCCTTCGCATATCCGACCACGGAATCGCGGACGGCCTCGGCCCGTTTCAGCGACAGGTTGAGCGCGGCCTGCATCGTCTCACGCGCGTTGTGCTCGGCGACGCCGTCGAACGACCCGCTTTCTATCATCTTGACGACCTCGCCGGTGCGCGACAGGTCAAACGGTTTGCCGTTCAACGAGTAGGCATAGCTGCCCGATGCCCCGCTCCGTTTGAGGATGCCCTTCTCCATCCCGGCCTTGACGAGTTCAAGGAGCGTTTTCGTGGGGTCAGCGTGGCCGCGGATAGCGATGACGGCGTTGCCGTACTTGTTGGTGAGCTCGACGACGCGCTGATACTCGCTGCCGTACCGGTCGACGCTGAATGAGGTCTGGTTGGGGTCGAAATTGATCGTAAAGGCCACGATAGTACGTTCGTCAAGCGCCCCGCCCGCGCTCAGCTCTTCGATTTCTTTTGCGACGGCTTCGGCCTCGAACCGCTCACCCCGGGCGCCTTCGATCTTGGTCAGGTAAGACGTAAACGCGGGGGCCGAGTAGTCCAGGCCCGAAGGCAGGAGGCCCAGCCGGTTTTTGGCATATCCCCGGCCGACGGCGAGGTCGAGTGCGGATTTCTGGAACGCATCGAACCCGCTCAGGTTGTCTTTCTGGGTGAAGAACGCGACGTTTCCGGGGTAGCCTACGAACGTGCAGTCGCTGATCAGGCCGTGGGCGTCGACCTCGGGCGTGGGGATGACCTTTTCGCCGTAAATACTCTGCGTCAGGCGCAACACGTCGACGTAGCGCGGCGAGCCTTTTGACTCGTACTGTTTTTTCAGGTCGACCAGTTCTTCGCACGCCTTGAGATACCCCGCCACGAACTTGACGATGAGGTCTTTATTGCGGTCGTAGAAGTCTTTGCGGCACACGTACACGTCCGCGATTGAACGGGACATCTCCGCGGTCGATACCAGGACACGGGCGCCTTTGACGGTTCCTTCCGCGCCGGACCCGGTGTTCTGGAGGCCGCCGGTCAGGCCCATCATGTCGGGGGTGATGGCGAAACATGCGGCGACGTCGGTGCGCGCGCGGAACACTTCGGGCGGGGAGTCGGGCGTGCCGTTGAGGTCGCGCGTCCAGACGACCTTGATGTCATCCCACGACAGTTGGCCGGTCTTCAGGATGTCATCGAGCATGCCCACGTGCGGCCCGCCCTGCTGGAGCGCCACCACCTTGCCCTTCAGGTCCCGCACCGTCTTGATGTCCGGCCGAACCACCATGTGGTCGCCGGCCGACCACGTCATTTGGAGGATGCAGACGCCTTTTGTCCTGGGATCGGCGCCGATGATGTCCGATGCCAGCCCGATCATGTGGAATGTGCCGCGCAGGAACGGCGTTTTTCCGGCGAGATAGTCGCGGACCTGCTGGACAAAATCGTCGCCCGCCGTGAGCTTCAAGTTGAGGCCTTGCGCCTGGAAAATAGAGCCGGGCGCAGTCGTCAGGCCGCCGTTGGCGTAGAACGTGGCGACGTCGCCGCCCCACGTGATGTAGGGGACAGTCAGGGGGGCCGTCTGGGTCACCTCACCGACCGGGACGTTGCCGACGAGGTCCAGAAACGGTTTTTCGGCCCAGGCGCACACAAACATTCCAAACGCCAGAACAAGTATCGCCATCCTTGCTGCAACCGGCTTCACGTTCATGGGGAAAACCCTCTGTGTCAATGGTTTATCGGTCGTTTCGCCAATGCACAACTATAAAGGAATACAGCGGATAGCGCAACCGTGGCGCCCCCCGCGGCCACCCTTGCCCGGCCCGACTCTGCCTCACCGGAGATGCCGCCGTTTCGATTAATAATATTTATGCCGACCCCACCCGTTTATTCATCGGCATGACTGGACTGCAAATGACAAGCCCCGGCACGGGTTGTTGCGCCCGATGCCGGGGCCGATTTGATTCGTGCCCGGTCTAGACCGACTCGTCGAAAAATTCTCCGCGGAATTCTCTAAGCCGGGCTGCAATCTTAAGCGCTTCCTCGGGAGGAATCTGCTTGATAATGTTGTTGTCCCGTCCGACGATCTGCGCGACAATCCGTTTTGTGGCCTTGTCGATGCGCAACCGTGTTCCGGTCCGTTCATTCAGGACGATCTCGATGGTGTTGTTCGTCCGCTGCACCTTGGTGTTAAGCTCGGGACTCGCTCGCGCCGTTGGCGCGATCCCTGGTGCCGAAGAGGCCCTGGGGAGGGCCGCGTCGGCGGCAAGCGGTCGGGGAGCCGGGGTACGTGCAGCGGGCGCGCCCAGTGCTTTGAGCACGGGGCCGGTCACGCTGCGGATTCCCATCTTGGTTCTCCCTCATCTCGCCACGAGCTTAGCGCAGCAGAGCCAGCGCGGTTTGCGGGACCAGGTTGGCCTGCGCGAGCACGGACGTGCCGGCGCTGACCAGGATCTGGTTTCGCGTGAACGCGATGGTTTCGGTGGCGATGTTGGCGTCGCGGATGGCGCTCTCGGCCGCCGCCGAGTTCTCTTCCTGGATGGCCAGGGTGTTGACGGTAAACTCGAGCCGGTTCTGATACGCGCCAAGGGTGCTGCGCAGCGAGGTGACACTCTTGATGGCGGTGTCGATGGTGCTGATGGCGGAAACCGCCAGCGCCATGCTCGACACGTGCACCGTGTTCACACCCAGGTCATTGGTTTTCGCGCCCGAAATCGCGATCACCAGCGTCTGGCTTGTCATGGCGCCCGCCTGGAGCGTCACGGTCTGCGCCGCGCTGAGCACGCGAATCCCGTTGAACTCGGTGTCAATGGCGATCCCGTTGATCTGGGCGAGCAATTGCTGGACTTCGCCTTCCATGGCGGCCCGGTTGTTGTCGCTCTGAGTGCCGTTGGCCGCCTGGACGGCCAGTTCGCGGATGCGCTGCAGAATGTTGGTCGTCTCGCTCAGCGCGCCTTCCGCGGTCTGAACGAGGCTGACGCCGTCCTGCGCGTTTCGCTGGGCGACCTGCGTGCCACGCACCTGCGACCGGAACGCTTCGGCGATGGCCAGCCCGGCCGCGTCGTCCGCCGCACGGTTGATGCGCAGCCCGCTCGACAACCGTTGCAGCGACTGATTCAGCGCCGCCGTCGAACGCGCCAGCATTCGGCCCGTGTTCAGGGCCGGTATATTGGTGTTTATTCGTATACCCATGTGCTTACCTCCTTGTCAGGCGCGCGTGCGCGCGCCCACGAACGGGCATCCCTACCCGTCGCCTGTTGTGTTGCACCTAGCCCAACAACGCCAACGCCGATTGCGGAACGATGTTCGCCTGCGCCAACACTGACGTGCCCGCGCTCACCAGGATCTGGTTCCGGGTGAACGCAATGGTTTCGGTTGCGATGTTTGCGTCGCGAATCGCGCTTTCGGCGGCGGCGGCATTTTCCTCCTGGATCGCCAGCGTGTTGATGGTGAATTCCAGGCGGTTCTGGTATGCGCCGAGGCTGCTGCGCAGGGTCGTCACGCTTTTGATCGCATTGTCGACGGTGCTGATGGCGGTGACGGCCAGGGCCATGCTCGAGACGTGGAGCGTGCTGACGCCCAGGTCGTTGGTTTTTGCGCCGCTCAACGTCACCACGAGCGTCTGGCTGGTCATGGCGCCGGACTGAAGCGTCACGGTTTGGGCCGCGCTCAGCACCCGGATGCCGTTGAACTCCGTGTCCAGGGCAATCGAGTTGATCTGGGCGAGCAACTGCTGGACCTCGCCCTCCATCGCCGCGCGGTTGTTGTCGCTCTGGGTGCCGTTGGCGGCTTGCACCGCCAGTTCGCGGACACGCTGCAGGATGTTGGTGGTTTCGCTCAGCGCGCCTTCGGCGGTTTGAACAAGGCTGATGCCATCCTGCGAGTTGCGCTGGGCGGTCTGCGTGCCTTTGACCTGGGCGCGGAACGCCTCGGCAATGGCCAGCCCGGCGGCGTCGTCCGCGGCCCGGTTAATGCGCAGGCCGCTCGAGAGCCGCTGCAGCGACTGTTCGAGCATTTTGGTCGAGCGGCTCAGTATCCGGCCGGTGTTGAGGGCCGGAATGTTGGTGTTTATCCTGAGTCCCATACTGTCATTACCTCCTTTGAGTGAGCCCATGCGGGACATCCCTACCCCGCATGTGTAAATCTGTGGACGGGGCCGCATCGGCATGCGCCCGCTATCCTTCAGCCTCACCTCCTTTCCCGTCTTGCGGGGGTTACAGGCCGGGCTCGACATACCCGGCCGGGCCGGTCTTCAACCTGAAATCCGGCCCATGCCCAAGATGCGCACGCCGCGTACGCGCACGTCGCGTGCGTTATCTCATCAGCCGCCCCCGGCCCGCGGTGTCCGGACCGGCGGGGCCGGCGGCGGCTGGTTTAACCTGTCAGGCCCGCTAGCCCAGCAACTGCAGGGCCGTCTGCGGGACCAGGTTCGCTTGCGCCAGGACCGACGTGCCCGCGCTGACCAGGATCTGGTTTCGCGTGAACGTGATGGTTTCCGCGGCGATATTGGCGTCGCGGATGGCGCTTTCGGCCGCGGCCGAGTTCTCTTCCTGGATGGCCAGGGTGTTGATGGTGAACTCGAGCCGGTTCTGGTACGCGCCGAGGATGCTGCGCAGCGAGGTGACGCTCCTGATGGCGTTGTCGATGGTGCTGATGGCGGAAACCGCCAGCGCCATGTTTGACACATGCACCGTGCTCACACCCAGGTCATTGGTTTTCGCGCCCGCAATCGCGATCACCAGCGTCTGGCTGGTCATTGCGCCGGCCTGTAGCGTGACGGTCTGCGCCGCGCTGAGCACGCGAATCCCGTTGAATTCGGTGTCGATGGCGATCCCGTTGATCTGGGCGAGCAACTGCTGGACTTCGCCTTCCATGGCGGCCCGGTTGTTGTCGCTCTGGGTGCCGTTTGCGGCCTGGACCGCCAGTTCGCGGATGCGCTGCAGGATGTTGGTCGTCTCGCTGAGCGCGCCTTCCGCGGTCTGAACGAGGCTGACGCCGTCCTGCGCGTTGCGTTGCGCGACCTGTGTGCCGCGAACCTGCGACCGAAACGATTCGGCGATAGCCAGGCCCGCGGCGTCGTCGGCGGCGCGGTTGATCCTGAGCCCGCTCGAAAGCCGTTGCAGCGACTGGTTGAGCTGGGCGGTCGACCGCGCCAGCATTCGGCCCGTGTTCAGGGCCGGTATGTTCGTGTTGATGCGTAATCCCATAATGGTTCCTCCGTGAGTGGCGTGGGGGCATCCCTTACCCCCAGTTTCTTCGTTTGACGCTACTGCGCCGCTGGTGCGCCGCTGGTGCGCCCTGTGCGGTCAGCGGCCTACGTTTTTCTTCAAGCGGCGGCCCGGCACGCGGATACCGGGCTCACACCTGCTCTCGCACCACCTCCTCTCCTGCCGGCGGCAAGTTTCCCGCCTGCGTCAGCTATGTCCTGCTTCGCCCGCGGCGGCAGTCGCCACGGTCGAAGCCTATTCAACGATTACCGGAGCAACTGCAGGGCCGTCTGCGGGACCAGGTTGGCCTGAGCCAGGACGGACGTGCCGGCGCTGACCAGGATCTGGTTCCGGGTAAACGTGATGGTTTCGGTAGCGATGTTGGCATCGCGGATGGCGCTTTCGGCGGAGGCGGAGTTCTCTTCCTGGATGGCGAGTGTGTTGATGGTGAACTCGAGCCGGTTCTGGTAGGCGCCCAAGGTGCTGCGCAGGGTCGTGACGCTCCTGACGGCAGTGTCGATGGTGCTGATGGCGGCGACGGCGCTGGCCATGTTCGACACCCGGATGTTGTTGATGCCGAGATCGTTGGTTTTTGCGCCGCTGACGGTGATGGTGAGGGTCTGGCTCGTCATCGCTCCCGCCTGGAGCGTTACAGTCTGTGCCACGCTCAGCACGCGAATTCCGTTGAACTCGGTATCCATCGCGATGGTGTCGAGCTGCTCGAGCAACTGCATGACTTCGCCATTAAGCGCTACGCGGTTGTTGTCGCTCTGCGTGCCGTTGGCGGCCTGGACGGCCAGTTCCCGGATGCGCTGCAGGATGTTGGTGGTTTCACTCAGCGCCCCTTCAGCCGTCTGCACCAGGCTGATGCCGTCCTGGCTGTTCCTCTGGGCCACCTGAAGGCCCCGCACCTGGGATTTGAACCCCTCGGCGATGGCGAGGCCGGCCGCGTCGTCCGCAGCGCCATTGATTCGAAGGCCGCTCGAGAGACGCTGAAGGCTCTTGTTGAGTTCGGTGGTTGATCTCCTGAGCACACGGCTGGTGTTCAGGGCGGGCAGATTGGTGTTGATGCGTAATCCCATACTTCGTTCCTCCATGAGTGGTTGGCCCCGGCGCGCTTCCCTGCGCAACCGGTCGAGGCGCCGTCGCTGCGCCTCCAATCCCTGCAACTTCCCGCCCCGTCCACCACACTGGTTTTCGCGGTATCCAGCGCCGTGGTCACATCGGGGCGGCTGTGCGCGCAACGCCGGCACTTCCGGCGCCACCCGCGCACCCTTCTCGACTTTTTTGCCCAGGCGCCTGTTCAGGCCCATTCCCGGGCACCTGTCGTTTTTATCGGCAACTTGAGCGGAAACTTTAGCCGTTTTGAAAAAAGTTTTACCGGTATGCCGAATCGGTTTTTCTGATCCTGCCACTAAGTCCTTTAACCTTAATACCTTACAGCGGCTATTCGTCAGAAGTGCATCGAGATTTTTTGTTTTCATCCTTCATCCTTAAAACTGATACCCCAGACCATATGCCTTTCTGCTATTAGCTAGCTCCAGTTTTCGACCTCGGCCTTTGTGAGGTAATGCTTGTTCTCTTAAAGGTGTATAATGGTCGGAGTTAAAGGCGGGAGGGGTTGTGCCCGTTTTGGAATGAATGGCCAGGTTGTGCGGCCGTCATTCAGAGGGAGGTCTATCATGAGTCGGGTAACCACAGTTTTGCTGGCAGTGGGCTTGATCTCCGTTTTTTCCGGATGCCCCCATCACGACGACTACCGTTTCACGAATGCCAGCATGTACGGCAACCAAACCGGCATGTACTCTCCCGCAACCGACGACGCCACCGAGGGGTCGGGCACGGCCGAGGAACCACGGGAAGTCGTCGAGCCCGACGTGTACCGGGTCGACGGGAGCATCTTGTACGTCCTCAACCAGCACCGTGGGCTGGCGCTCATCGACTTGGATGACAACGCAATCCTTTGCCGCGTCCCGATTTACGGGATGCCGCGCGACCTTTACGTCGATGGCGGGCGCGCCTACGTTCTGGTTTCCAATGCCGTGGACTACACCGCCGATGGGAACACCGTCAGCTATGAAATCGCGTCCTGCCTCTACGTGGTGGACGTCGAGGACCCGGCAAACGCGCAAATCCTTTCTCAGTTTGAGTTTGAAGGCGATCTGATTGACAGCAGGATCGTGGGCGACATCCTGTACGCGGTCTGCGTGGAGCGGCCGTGGTGGTGGGGCGGCGGGTGGTGGTGGGGCGTGGCGGAAGTGGATGCCACGACCGGGACAGGCGCCGACACGGGCACCTCAACCAGCGAAGATCCCGACGGCAGCACTGAACCGGGAGACCCCGGAGATGGCACCGTACCGGGCGAACAGCCGGAAGATATTGTGAAATCATGGGTTACGAGCATCAACATTGCCGACGTCGAGAATATCGACAGGGTTGAGGAGGTCTCGTTTGAAGGCTTGGGCAACATCATTCATTGTACGGACTCGGCCATTTTTGTCGCCGCGGAAGATACCACGGGCGAGACCCCCGGAACCCTCATCACGTACATCGACATCCAGGACCCGGACGGGGACATCACAGTTCGCGGCAGTATTCGGGTGGAGGGCTACGTCCGCGACAGGTACAAGATGGATGCATATAACGGGGTGTTGCGGGTGGTTGCGGCGCTGGGATGGGGCAATTCCGGCGTGGCCGTCACCACCGTTGACCTCGCCGACCCGAACAACCTGACTGTCCTGCGTTCGCTGGAACTGGAGGGAGCCGTCAACGAGGCGCTGTTTGCCACGAGGTTCGACGGCCCGCGCGCTTACGTCGTGACTTACCTGATGGTTGACCCGCTGTTCGTGCTGGACCTCGCCAACCCGGCCGCCCCGGCCCTGCTCGGGCAACTGGTCGTGCCGGGCTGGTCGACCTACATCGAGCCACGAGGCGACAGGCTGATCGCCCTGGGCGTCGACAACAGCGACGGCAAGCAGCGCGTGTGCGTCAGCCTGTACGATGTCAGCGGCCCGGAAGATCGCCCGCCGACCGACGAGCCGTGGGAGCCGGTCCCGCTGGATCGGGTGACGTTCGGCGAGGACTGGTCGTGGTCTAACGCGAACAATGAAGTGAAGGCTTTCACTGTACTGGATGGCCTGGTGCTGGTGCCGTTCAGCGGCTATACCGAGCAGGGATTTTATAACCGGCTGCAGTTTGTCACGTACACGGAGGACGACCTCGACGCGCGCGGTTACTGCGAGCAGCACGGCAATATTGTGCGGTCGTTCGAGTACGACAGCCTGTATTACTGCATCACGGACAGGGAACTGGCGGCGATCAACGCGGCCGACCTGGGTAACCCGCAAGTCGTCGACCGCGTTGTTATTTCGGAGAACGTCTTCGATTACTTTGAAGTGGGCTCCGGCGCGGCCGTTGAGATAATCAACGATTGGGAAGACCCGGTTACGAAAGTCCGCGTACACGGGCTGGAGAAAGAGTCCGGCGAGCTGAAGTTGGAGCTCGGCAGCCTGGTTTCCGCTATGCCATACGGGGAGAACGCCGTGCTGGTGGGGGCCGTTTACGGGGAATGCTACAAAGTGGCCGTGGTGGACTGCTCGTCGGAGTCCGCGCCCACCGTGATCAGCCAGTTCGACGTCAAGGTGTCGCCGTTCTGGTATTACTATTACGATTATCCCATCGTGCTTGACGACGGGGTGCGGCCGATGCCGGCCGATGCGCGTGAAAAAGATGCGGTGACCGGTTGGTGGTATCCTCAATCCGGCCAAGCCGCGTACATCCTGGGTAATAAGCTGGTGCTGAAGTGCTGGGCACCCGACTACGATGTGACTTTTGGCTCGGACGAGGCTTATGGGTTCGGCCTGGCGATCGTCAACCTCGACGACACCGAGTACACGACGGTTGGGCTGGCCTATTCGAACCTCGTCTCCGTCGAAGCGGCCGGCGACAGCATGTACATCGGCACGTGCGTGGACGTGGCGACCGATCCCCAGCCACAGTGCGCCTACTACCTGCAGGCGTTGAACGTGAACACGCTCGAGATGGGCCCGGCCGTTAACGTGCCGGGGTTGTACGTCGATTACGATCCCGCCCAGGACCTGCTGTTCGTTCGCGACGACCAATGGGACGGGTCGGGCAACATCAGCAGCGCGCTGCAGACGGTCCACTGGGACGGCGGCGAGGAACTGACCCCACTCGACTCGCTGGACCTGCCGCCCAACACGTGGAACATCCTGCGCCGCGGCGGCTCCCTCTTCGCCACGACGTATGAAGAAGGGACCGTGCTGTTAAGCGCGACGGTTGACGGCGGCGGCAATCTGTCGGCGGGGCCACAGGCGCTCGTGGCGCGGGATTGGGCGGGCATCCTGGGCGCGCGGCCCGGCGTGGCCTATATGACGGTCAACAGCGCCGTGCTTCGCTATGACCTCGTCGAAGGCCAATTGACCCTGGCCGGCCTCCATCCGACCATGAGCTATCCCACAAACATCCGGTTCGGCGTCGACTACGACTATGTCTGCCTTGGCTACTCCGGCGTGCTGGCTCTACCCAAGTAAGCGGAAGTTATCTTAACTCCCTTCAAGCTGTCGCGAAAGCCATCCAAATTCGGGCTGCGTTCTGGTACGGTTATCTCGCCTGCATGTGCAATAATAAGCGGCATCGGCCCATCGCTCACATGAAAGGCCAAGGCCAAGAGGAGCGCAACGATGCGTGGAGCCTACCAAGACGCCTACGATAGGTCGATTCAGGACCCGGAGAAGTTCTGGGGTGAGGCGGCGAATGCTATCCACTGGGACCAGCCTTACACGCGTGTCCTCGACGATTCCCGGGCGCCTTTCTACCGATGGTTTCCCGGAGGACAGTTGAACACATGCTATAACGCGCTCGATTGTCATGTCGAACAGGGCCGGGGGGACCAGGCCGCCCTCATCTATGACAGCCCGGTCACAAACACGATAAAGAAGTTCACGTATCGCCAGTTGTTGGACGAGGTGTCCCGATTTGCGGGCGTCTTGGTGGCGAGCGGCGTGGCCAAAGGCGACCGAGTCATTATCTACATGCCTATGATGCCTGAAGCCGTAATTGCCATGTTGGCTTGTGCGCGTATCGGCGCGATTCATTCTGTGGTGTTCGGTGGTTTCGCCCCGCACGAGCTTGCTATCCGCATCGATGACGCGAAGCCCAACCTGGTCGTGTCCGCGTCGTGCGGCATCGAGGGCAAGAAGATCATCGAATACAAGCCGCTCTTGGACAAGGCCATTGAACTGGCCCGTCACAAACCGGCCCAATGCATCATCTATCAGCGGGACCAGGCAAGAGCCAGTCTAATCGACGGCCGAGACCACGACTGGGGTGTGATGATGCGCGACGCCCAGCCGGCCCCTTGCACGCCGGTGTGGTCCACCGACCCGCTCTACATCCTATATACGTCCGGCACCACGGGCATCCCGAAGGGCGTGGTCAGGGACAACGGCGGCCATGCGGTGGCCTTGCGTTGGACTATGAAGCATATCTACGACGTGGATCCGGGCGATGTATACTGGGCCGCATCGGACGTGGGTTGGGTGGTCGGCCATTCGTACATCGTCTATGGACCGTTGCTGCATGGGTGCACTACCATTCTTTATGAGGGGAAGCCGGTCGGCACGCCGGATCCCGGCGCGTTCTGGCGCGTCATTTCCGAACATAAGGTGAAGGCGCTTTTCACCGCACCGACGGCGTTTCGCGCCATCAAAAGAGAAGACCCGGATGGCGCCTATCTCAAGAAATACGACCTCGCCCATTTCAAGTACCTGTTTCTTGCGGGCGAACGGCTCGATCCCGACACGTATTACTGGGCCTGCGCGATGTTGAAAGTCCCCGTAATCGACCACTGGTGGCAGACCGAGACCGGCTGGGCCATTGCAGCCAACTGCATGGGGATCGAAGCGCTCCCCATCAAGGCGGGCTCGCCCACCAAGCCGGTTCCCGGGTATCGCGTGACGATTTTGGACCCCGAGGGGAAGGAACTGCCCAACGGACGCGAGGGCATCGTCGCGCTCGGGCTGCCCCTGCCGCCCGGCACGCTGACCACCCTATGGCAAAGTGATGAGAAGTACCAGGAATCCTATCTGCACGCGTTCAGCGGCTACTATTTTACGGGAGACGGCGGCTACATCGACAAGGACGGCTATGTTTACATCATGGGCCGGGTGGACGACGTTATCAATGTCGCTGGCCACCGGCTGTCGACCGGCGCCATGGAGGAGGTCATCGCCGCGCATCCCGATGTCGCCGAATGCGCGGTGATCGGCGTGGCCGACGACTTCAAGGGACAACTCCCGCTCGGGTTCGTTGTGCTTAAGGCCACGGTTAAGAAGGACCCGCAAGAAGTGGTCAAAGACCTCGTCCGGATGATACGGGAGCAGATCGGCGCTCTCGCCTCGTTCAAACAGGCCCTTGTAGTTAAGCGCCTGCCTAAAACGCGGTCCGGCAAGATCCTCCGCGGAACCATGCGAAAAGTTGCCGATGGCGTACCGTATTCGACGCCCTCCACGATTGACGACCCCGCTATCCTGGACGAAATCGCGCGGTTGCTCCAGGGATTGGGATACGGCAAAAAATAATTCTTGCATTCCACCACGGCGATAGACCGGGGATCATGCCGTTCCAGAGTGCGAGGTGAAGCTTTTCATCCTTTCAACCTTTCGCGATATGCATTCCGAACGAGACCATTTGCTTTTTGCCGGAGCACGCTGGGCCGTGTACAATTGCCTGGACAGGAGAAGTACAACGGTGAATCTGACGCCAGTCGCAGGTTCACTAAGGAGACTTACCATGGGCGAGCCAGTAACCTACTCTCGAACCAATTCCGTCGGCTTCATTATCGTGGATAAGCCTCCAGTCAATGCGCTAAGCACCGGCGTCCGGCGCGGAATCGCAGCGTGCCTGAAGCGTGGCATTAATGATCCCGGGGCGAAGGTGCTTGTCCTGATGTGTGCGGGGCGAACCTTTATCGCCGGGGCGGACATCACGGAATTCGGGCGGCCATTCGAGGCTCCTGATTTGAATGACGTGATTACGGCGCTGGAGAGCAGCTCAAAACCCGTTATCGCGGCTATTCACGGCACCGCTCTGGGCGGCGGACTTGAAACGGCGTTGGGCTGTCACCTTCGGTGTGCTGCGGCGTCTGCGCAGTTCGGTTTTCCCGAGGTCAAGCTGGGCCTTGTGCCGGGAGCTGGCGGAACGCAGCGATTGCCCCGAGTTGCGGGCGTGAGAGTGGCCCTGGAGATCATCTCGAGCGGCGATCCGATTCCTGCGTCCCGTGCGCTCGAAGCAGGCATTATCGATGAGATTATTGACGATAAGCTGGAAGGCGCGGCGGGATTCGCCGAGAAGGTAGTCAGGGAGAACCGGCCCTTGCGCAAGGTTCGCGACATCAAGGAGGGTCTGGCCGAGGCCGCGCAGACTCCGGGCATCTTTGACGAATTTAGAAAGGCGCTGGCCAAATCAAAGCGGGGATTCGAAGCTCCTCAGCGCTGCGTCGATTGCGTGCAGGCTGCGGTCGAACTGCCGTTTGAAAAAGGCCTGGCACGAGAACGCGAGATCTTTAATGAATGCATGGCGTCCGTCCAGAGCGCGGCGCAGCGCCACATCTTTTTTGCTGAGCGGGAAGTATCGAAAATCCCGGATGTGCCCAAGGACACGCCCGCCTGCCCCATAAACACAGCGGCTATTATTGGCGCAGGAACAATGGGCGGGGGCATTGCCATGTGCTTCGCGAACGCCGGCATACGGGTGTTGCTGATGGACTCGTCTCAAGAATTGCTGGACAAGGGCCTTGGCACCATCCGGAAAAATTACCAGGCGACCGTGTCCAAAGGCCGTCTACCTCAGGCGAAAATGGACAAGTGCATGGAGCTTATCCAACCCACGCTTTCATATGATGCCCTCAAAGACGTAGACCTTGTCGTGGAGGCCGTCTTCGAAGAAATGGAACTCAAGAAGGTTGTTTTCGGCAAGCTGGACAAGGCCTGCAAGCCTGACGCGGTGCTGGCGACAAACACCTCGACGCTGGACGTGAACGAAATCGCGGCCGCCACCGCGCGCCCGGAAAACGTTATTGGCCTGCACTTTTTCAGTCCCGCAAACGTGATGAAGCTTCTTGAAATCGTACGCGGCTCAAGGACCTCAAAGGAAACCATAGCCACGTCGATTGCGCTTGCAAAGAAGATTAGGAAGGTCGGCGTATTAGTTGGCGTATGCGATGGTTTCGTGGCCAACCGCATGCTCGCGGGATACATTCGTGAGGCGTCGTTCCTGCTTGAAGAAGGGGCCATGCCGCAGCAGGTAGACAAGGTGATCTACGATTTCGGTTACCCGATGGGACCTTTCCAGATGAGCGATTTGGCGGGACTCGACATCGGCTGGCGCATTCGGAAACGGCAGGCGGCCACGCGTCCCAAGGAGGAACGGTATTCGGCAATTGGCGACAAGCTGTGCGAACAAGGCCGGTTGGGGCTGAAGACGAATGCGGGGTTCTACAAGTACGAGGTGGGCAACCGCACGCCACAGCCACACCCGGATGTCGAGGCATTGATTGTGGCCGAATCGAAGGCGAAGGGAATTGCCCGGCGGGTGATTTCGGAGCAGGAGATTCTCGAGCGGTGTATTTATCCGTTAATCAACGAAGGGGCGCGCATCCTCGAAGATGGCATTGCCCTCCGGTCAGGCGACATCGACGTGATATTTATTTACGGCTTCGGTTTCCCCGTGTACCGTGGGGGCCCCATGTTCTATGCGGATAGCGTGGGCATTGACACCGTGTATAGCCGCATCCTCGAATTTCAGAAGCAGCACGGTAAGCTGTGGGCGCCTGCCCCGTTGCTTGAGCGTCTTGCGCGAGAAGGAAAGGCGTTCAGCCAGGTCTAATAGCTCGCATGACCATCGATGTGAACAGGAGGATGAACCATCACCATCTACTGGACAGGCTGGCTGATCTATTGATTCGGAAAGGCATGCCTGATTACATTCGCAGAGACAATAGGAGCGAATTTGGCCCTACGCCTCGATCCCGAAACCCTCGAGGCCATTCAATGGAAGAATTTGGCGCGGTTCGTCCCGGAGATGAACGGGACCTGAGACCGTTCCCGGGGGCATGATGCCTGGCTTTTTCACGGCAATGGCCGCAATCAAACCTAGCCTCGGCGTCCGCAGTAGGCCGACTTCGCCGAAGTCGGCCCTCAACGCCCACAGCGTTGGTTGGGGACAAAGCCCAATGAGCGGAAGTGGCTTTGAACATGCGGCCCATTCATGAGCGGCGGTTGGAGAGATCCAGACGCTCCGCCCGGAAAGGCCGACTTCCCCGAAGTCGGCCTACTGCAGCAAAGGTGTCTTTCCCAAAATTTGCGGAAGAACCAAAAAAGGTTAAAACCCGTACAGCCCTTAGAGGAGGAGGTTCAATGGCCTATCGAACAAGCGTGATAATGATTGCTCTTTTTGTTCTTGGGACGATGTCATGTGCATTAGCCGAGGAGTCGAAGGCAACACAAAGCGAAGTAGTCCAGGCGCAGGCGATTCTGACAGTGTCCGAGGGCAAACGCCTGATTGCCAAAGCCGTAGCCCAAATGCCGATAGTCAAGAAAGCATTGCAGGACGGCACCATCATCATTGGCAGGGGTACAACCAACACCTACGTGGCCGAAGAACTGACCGGACGCAAAATCGCCCATGGCTCGTATGTCGTTGGCTGGACGGGACCGGCCAAAAGCGGCAAGACTCTTGATTCCAGCGAACGGACAGGCGATATCGTCATAGTCAAAGGAACGGTGCAGCCCGATCGGAGCATGGATGACGCCCTGAAGGATTTGAAATCCGGCGACGTAGTGATCAAGGGCGCCAACGCCATCGACGTCGAGCACAAGCTCGCAGGCGTCTTAATCGGCGGCGGCCCATCAAGCTCTGCCGGAATAACCGGGAAAATCCTGCCCGTCATCGTGGCCCGCAAAGCCCACCTCATCATTCCGGTTGGCCTCGAAAAACAGGTGACGGGAAACATAGTGGACATCGCCAACAAAATGCGTGAACCTGTCGAAAGCCTCAATGACATCCCCTCAATGTTCCTGGTGAACGGACAGATCATTACAGAGATTGAGGCATTGGAACTCTTAACCGGGGTGCAAGTATTTCAGGCTGCCGCCGGCGGAGTCGGCGGCGCCGAAGGCGGTTCTCGCGTCATCCTACGCGGCCCCCGCAACCAAGTCCAGCAGGCCCTCACCCTCGTCGAGTCCATCCAAGGCGAGCCCCCGTTTCTGGAATAATGTCTGAACCAACTACATGGCCCTGCAGCTACGCCTGAAATAGGCTGTCCCCAGTTTCTCCCCAGGGGAATTAAAGCTAACAAGTAGCAGGGCCCACATTTTCTGCTTTAGATTTTGTATCTCCCAGCGTAGTTGTCTTTTTTGCAGTTAACGGCTAAATTATCCGCTGAGGAACACGTATGGGAAAGCAATCTGGAGCCAAGGGACGGTACTCACGCAAAGAAAAGGCAGGAATAAATGCCGTCAGGCGCACTCTTGCGGAAGACTTTGGTTGGACTCCGGAAGACGTTGTGAACGATTTTGGAGTTGACCTGACGGTTGAAGTGTGTGACTCGAATCCCACGGGTCGCTTCTTGGGTCTTCAAGTGAAAAGTGGCCCAAGCTATTTTAAAGAAAGGCGGGGAGACTATGTGGTATTCAGATTTTCCCCGAGTCACTATTCATACTGGACAGGCTACTCATTGCCAATCGTAGTCGTCCTTTACCATACAGATTCCAGAAAGGCCATATGGGAGCACGTTACACCAGAAAAATGCATTAAGGATGTGTAAATAAATAACGGTTGCAAATGGAACCTGGAGCGTGTATGATCTCGGGGTATGAAGACTTCCTGGG
>Ga0315285_10000194_pt1 | contig 60447 bp, 85 predicted proteins | sample YL17G09_36_MG_FD_203698 | JGI IMG/M metagenome (GOLD analysis project Ga0315285, IMG submission 203698) | Sediment microbial communities from Yellowstone Lake, YNP, Wyoming, USA - YL17G09_36 | ecosystem: Environmental > Aquatic > Freshwater > Lake > Sediment | place: USA: Wyoming | collected... | reverse complement strand
ATGCTAGAGACTGCCACGAGACTCGAGAGACTAAGCTGGGGGCTACCTCCAGACAAGCCTGCTGGGAGTGAAGGTTTGGCTGCTGGTGCGGTAGTCCAGATAACTACTGTGAACACTGGAGAGGCTCAGAGCACTGCTAGGATACGGGAGATCATAGAGATACTTGCGCGATCTGGGGCCTTGCCTGGCCTAACCAGCTCTGCTGGGCCGTCCATAGATGTGCCCCTACCTATTCGAGAAAGACTTCAGCCTAGGGCTCTCTTATCTGGTACCTCCGGTGCCTCCGGTGCAGAGTAGGACCCTGGCTGCTAAGGGAGGATAACAGTCGTGAGTCTACGAGAGTCAGAAAGTACTTCAGAAAGTACTCTAGAGGAGGGCCTGCTGGGACTCAGCAAGCAGGATCTCTTGGCTCTTCAAGTCGCGACTACTCCTCGGGCGACCAAGTATGCCTCGCACGAGCCTACTCCAAAGCAGGCTGCCTTCTTGCTACTGCTAGTACAAGAAGCAATGTATGGCGGAGCAGCAGGGGGCGGGAAGAGTGAGGCTCTTCTTATGGGAGCACTTCAGTACGTGGATGTTCCAGGATACTCTGCGATCCTGTTCAGACGTACATTCTCGGACCTAACCTTGCCAGGTGCCCTAATGGACCGTGCTAGAGAGTGGCTGAGTGCTCACGAGGAAGTCCACTGGAATGAGAAGAGTAAGACTTACACATTCCCTAGTGGGGCTACTGTGACTTTTGGCTATCTAGAGCATGAGCCAGACAAGTATCGCTACCAAAGCGCAGAGTTTCAGTACATAGGCTTCGATGAGCTAACTCAGTTCGAGGAGACTGCATATAGGTACATGTTCAGCCGGCTTAGAAGGCTCTATGGTGCCAACGTACCACTTCGGATGAGGGCTGCGAGTAACCCTGGTGGTATAGGCCATGAATGGGTGAAGCGACGCTTCATAACGGAGGGTCGTGGAAGGGGACGGATCTTTATCCCAGCGAAGCTGGAGGACAATCCCTACCTAGATGCAGAGACATATGAGGCGAGCCTGGCTGAGCTAGACATTATCACTAGGGCTCAGCTCAGAGATGGAAACTGGGACGTTCGCAATGATGGATTGCTATTTCGGAGGTCATGGTTCGAGATCATTCCAGAGGCTCCACGGGCTCTCGGAGGTCGGAGAGTTAGATTCTGGGACCTCGCAGCTAGCGAACCAAAGAGAGGCCACGACCCTGACTACACTGTCGGGGTCTTGCTCAGTGAAGCAAAGGGGATCTACTGCGTACATGACGTTCGTCGGATCAGAGCTACTCCTCTAGAGGTAGAGACGTTGGTTAAGCTTACAGCGTCTTTGGACGGCTACGGTACCAGTATCTGGATGGAGCAGGAACCTGGCTCGAGCGGTATCAACACTATCGATCACTATGCCAGAGAGGTACTAAAAGGGTATGCGTTCCGAGGTAGCCGCTCGACTGGGTCGAAGGTGATCCGTGCCAACCCTGTCAGCTCAGCTGCGGAGCATGGCCGGGTCAAGCTTGTCCAAGGGCCCTGGAATCTGGAGTTCCTAGATGAGCTGGAGCTATTTCCCGGAGGATCTCATGATGACCAGGTGGATGCCCTTAGCGGAGGATTTTCGGTACTACGTAAGAGTGCCATTCCAGGTGCCCTACCGGTGGAGGTCATGGGAGAAGGGTCGTACTGGAGCTCGCTTGGTACAGGTAGTGCTGATGATGCAGTTGGCTTCGATAGTTCCAACACTGGTACTACCGGTGCCAGCTGGTACCTATAAGAGCTACAGGCACGGAAAGTATCAGTAGGTGGTGACTGAAGTAATGTACGAAGCAGCTGAGAAAGCAGCCGACGAAATAGCTGGTCCAGCCAGCGGGGGAGTCAGGCTAGATGAGATTGGTGTCTCTGGCCTAAGTAGGTTCGGAGGATATGTGTATGAGGAGTTCCTCCCGATCCTACGATGGCCCCAGGCAGCCAAGATCTACAAAGAGATGTCATCGAACGATCCCACCATTGGTGGTGTTCTGTTTGCTGTAGAGCAATTGATACGAAAGACCTCTTGGAGGGTCGAGGCAAAAGGATCGAGCAGTGTAGATCTTAAGGCAAAGGACTTCCTCGAGTCCTGCCTTGAGGATATGAGCACTACTTGGACCGATACCATCACCGAAGTTCTCACTATGATACCTTTTGGGCATGCTTGGCATGAGATAGTGTACAAAATTCGTGGGGGCGACACAAGAGACCCACATAGAAGAAGTCAGCACAACGATGGTTTGTTCGGGTGGAGGAGACTGCCAGGTCGCGCTCAGGAGACCTTGGCAGAGTGGAAATTCGATGACGACGGTGGGATAGCAGGAGCCTATCAAGAGGCCCCTCCGAACTATCGGCGGGTTCTGATCCCTATAGATAAGTCCCTGATGTTTCGTACCAAAGTTACGCGTAACAACCCAGAGGGATATTCAGCCCTCCGAAATGCCTATCGTCCGTGGTTCTTCAAGACGCGTATTGAGATCTTGGAAGGTATCGGGATCGAGCGGGATCTGGCAGGTTTGCCGGTTTTGAAGCCACCCGAGGGTGTCGATATCTGGAATGAGCATGATGTGGATGCTGTCGCTATTCGAAGCAGAGCTGAGAGGCTAGTTCGTAATATTCGTAGGGATCATAACGAGGGTGTGGTTCTTCCCTTCGGGTGGGAGCTAGTGCTCCTCAGCACAGGTAGTCAGCGGCAGTTCGACACTAGCGCAGTTCTAAACAGATACGACCAACGGATCGCTGTCACGATGCTAGCGGATATGGTTCTCCTGGGGGCTGATAAAGTAGGTAGCTTCGCGCTAGCAGATGTGAAGAAGAGCATATTTGCAGCAGCCCTCGAAGCTTGGCTAGACTCCATAACGGACGTGTTTAATCGATATGGAATTCCTCGCTTGTTCGAGCTGAATAGGGGGGCATTTCCGGGCTTAGGGAAGATACCTAAGCTCATTCATGGAGAGGTAGAGACCCCGAGTCTCACAGAGCTAGCTAGACTAATCCAGGCGATGTCTGGAGCTGGCTTCCAATTGTCCTCAGATCGTAACTTGGAAGATCATCTGAGAGAAACTGCCAGTTTGCCCCGGAAGGCCCCGGGTTTGGACGCAGCTGCGGCCTCTTCTGGTACTGCAGATCCAGCTGGTACTGGTGATGTCGATCCAGCCGCAGAAGCAGAGGCAGCTGCAGCTACAGCCGCAGCAGCTGAGAAGAAACCAGTAGGTGATGGTAGGCTGTTTAGTGGAGGTGTAGAACGTGCCGTATAGTAGCGACTCGGAGCTTCCTGAAGGCGTGAGAAATTCGCTACCAGGCGAGGCTCAGTCTACTTGGAGAAGGATATTCAACAGCGCTTATCAGCAGTATCATGATGACGCCAAGGCAGCTCAGGTAGCCTGGAGTGGACTGAAAGACGCTGGCTGGTCCAAAAATGATAAGGGTGAGTGGGTTAGCAAGATCTTGAATTGGGAGGCCTACGTAGAGGTCTCCAAGCTCGATGATGTCCAGCAAGTGGTGTATGGATGGGGCTCGGTCACGAAAGTGGGAGGTCAACCATACACTGACACGCAGAAGGACATAGTAGAGGACAGAGAGCTAGAAAAAGCAGTCATTGAGTTCATGAAGGCTCCGCTGCACGACGAGATGCACCGGCGTATCGTACCCTCCTCCAGGTTCGTGCAGTCTCTGGTGGTGACAGACGACATCCTTAAGGCCATGTTCCCAGGCTCTCCGCCACCGGTAGGAAAGCGAGGCTGGTTCGTAGGAATACATATCCCAGACAAGGAGGTCTATAGGAAGCATAAGGAAGGGATCTACAAAGGTTTTTCGATCACAGGGACTGCGACACGGTTGGAGGTGGGGTGATGCCAGCACTTTTGAGGAACCTTAGGATCAACACTCTAGGATCCGTGACCGAGCCAGCCTGCGAGGAAGCTAGGGTTGTGCTTGTAAAGTCTGACGACGATATCGACAGCCAAGATGCTAATCTCGGCTCAGGAGGTGATGTGCTTCAGAAGGCAGTTGGGCTGATAAAGAGTGTCCTCCAGGACGCTGTCCTGCGAAAGCAGGTTCAGGATCTGTTTGGTATTACCGGTGGAAAGGAGCGTGATCTCATGCTTCCAGAAGACATCAGGAAGGCTCTACCTGATCCAGTCAAGGCCTATCTCGAGGAGCTCGAGAAGAAGGTTGCTGCAGCAGAAGCCCTGCAAAAACAGGTAGATGACCTCACGAAGAAGGCCACTGAGGCAGAAAACCTGCAGAAGCAGGTGAGTGACCTCACGAAGCAGGTGGGTGACCTCACGAAGGCCAAGGCCCCTGAGGCAGAGGACATCTGGAAGGGCGTACATCCAGAAGTCCGCAAGAGGTTCGAGGAGCAGGTGGAGCTCACTGGGAAGGCTCAGAAGCTGGCTGAGGCTGAGAGAGAGCAGCGACTTGGCAAAGAATACCTAGAGAAGGCACGGGAGTTCGAGTGTCTTCCTATGAAGGCCGAGGAGCTTGCTCTGGTGTTGAAGAGCCTTGCTGAGAAGGCCCCTGAGGCCTACTCTAAGCTGGAGCCAGTGCTTCGAGATGCTAGCACTGCTCTGAGTAAGAGTCAGCTCTTCAAGACTGTTGGTACGGATGCCAGGGGTGAGGTCGGTAGCGCATGGGACAAGATCTGTAAGAAAGCTGACGAGCTTGTCCTGAAGAGTGCTGCTAAGCTGACGGTCGAGCAGGCTCGGACCCAGGTCATGAATGCAGATCCTGCTCTCTACGCCGAGTACCAGAAAGAGCAGGAGCAGGGAGGTGAACCAGGTGTCGTATAGGATTCCACTTCAAGCTATCACGACCATTGCTGCTGCTGATCTAAGCAGCAAGCAACACTGTGCTGTGAAGTTGGACGCTAACGGAGAGGCTGCGCTCGCGGGAGCTGGAGAGAATGCGGTCGGCATCCTGCAGGACACTCCTGCATTGGGCCAGGCTGGTAATGTCATGGTACTAGGGGAGAGCTTTGCGGTATACGGAGGGGCCGTTGACGCAGGCTCGAACCTTACGCCCGACGCTGCTGGTAGACTCGTGACAGCTGGTGGTGATGACTGCGTCATCGCAGTCGCCCGTGAGGCTGGTTCCCTCAACGAGGTCCACACCGTACTGTTGGTAACCAGGACGGCAACAGGCACCACTGGCGTCGCGTCAGCTCCCTCCATTCTGGTAATCCCGGTGACTCTCGTCAGCCTGGATGATATGGATGCCATGACTGCGTACACTCCAGGCTTCGCAGGGTCGCTGAAGAAACTATCCTTCCTGGTGACTACTCCTACCACCGATGCTGCTGACTGTAACTGCGTTGTCAGCCTCCTGATTGGCGCTGCGCCTGTGACCGGTGGAGAGCTGGCTCTAGACGTCGGTGGTGCTGGTACGGATCCAGATACGTTGGGTAAGGTTATCGACGCCACCGAGATCACGGCAACCAACGCGTTCGCGGCTGACGATACGATCAGTATCGTGGTTGCTGACACGGCTGACCCGTTCACCGACGGTGCTGGTGTGCTGCTCCTGGTGATTGAGAAGTAAGTCTGCGAAGCTGAAGGCTTCGCTGACTGCTAGCTACATGAAGGTTCTGAGAAAGGAGTGAGGTTGGATGCCGACTCGTCAACAGGTCCATATTGACCAAGCGCTGACCAACATCAGTGTGGCGTATTTCCAGGCCCCAAGTGCATTCATTGCTGACAGAGTCTTCCCGAACGTGCCAGTAGTGAAGCAGTCGGATCGGTACTTCCTGTACAAGCGTGAAGATTTCTTCCGTGACGAGGCTGCAGAAAGGGCTCCTGATGCGGAGTCTGCTGGTGGCGACTATGAGATTGATAACACCCCAAACTACTTCTGCAGGAAGTACGCATACCACAAGGATGTCACTGAAGAGGACCGGCAGAACAGTGATGTTCCGCTTAATCCTGATCAGGATGCCACCGAGTTCGTCACCCAAAAGCTGATGATTCGTAGAGAGGTTCTCTGGGCCTCCAAGTTCTTCGTGCCTGGCGTGTGGAATACAGAGAAGACTGGTGTCCTAGAAGCTCCTGAAGCTAACCAGTTCTTGCAGTGGCATCTGGCTGGAGCCACTCCGATCACGGATGTTGATACAATGCAGGTTGACATCCTTGAGAAGACTGGCCAGAAGGCTAACAGGCTCGTCTTGAGCGTTAGAGTGTACAAGCAGCTTAAGAACCATCCTTCGATCCTGGAGCGGATCAAGTACACTCAGAGAGGGATTGTGACTCCTGAGTTGCTTGCTGCGCTCTTCGACGTTGAGCAGGTGCTTATCGCTGAGTCTGTCAAGAACACTGCAGCGAGAAAGGCTGCAGAGGCCAACAGCTTCATCCTTGGTAAGCACGCTTTCCTGTGCTATGCGGCTCCTAGGCCCGCCCTCAAGACTCCTTCTGCAGGCTACAACTTCGTGTGGAGTGGCCTGATGGGAGCTGGAGCGTATGGCAACCGGGTACTTCGTATACCGGTCCCTCTCCACGGCCTGGGTACCGAGCGAATTGAAGGCGAGATGGCCTTCGATCAGAAGGTAGTCGCGGCAGAGCTTGGTGGGTTCTTCATCGATGCCGTGGCGTAACGTGGTAACTTCAGGGGGTGGGGGAGGCCTCCCTCCCCCACTTCTGGAGAGTGGGTGAGCTAGATGAGCTGGACTTATGGTGGTGATCCTGCAAATAACGCTATAGACGCTACTCGCTTGGAGATTGGTGATACTACCCAGAGTGATCCTCAGCTCACGGATGCCGAGATCACGTACGCCATCAGTGTGGAGGCCAATCTGTATGGAGCAGCGGCTCGGTGCTGCGAGTTTCTGGCTAGAAAGTTTGCACGGGAGGTTACCAGGCAGTTAGGATCTCTGCGGCTTGAGGCTGAAGCGAGGTCGCAGAGATACATGGAGCTCGCTAAGGAACTACGGAGGAAAGCCTTGGGCTGTCGCGTTCCCTACGCAGGTAATATGGCAGTAGCAGATAAGGATAGTGACGAGGCTGATTCTAGTCTCCGGCAGCCCCTATTCACGACGGATTTGATGAGGAACGTGTAAAGCTAGCTTTTCACACAGAGGTGCTTATCTGTGGACAAGACCTTGGTTGATTGGCTCCACGACGCGATAACCCTACAATCTCTTAAGTCCGTAGATGGGGCTGGAGAAGCTACGTACGCGGTGGGCAAGCAGCTTGCGTGCTCTATCCAAGGTAAGCAAACCATGGTACGGGATGACTCTGGCAATGAAGTTGTGTCTAACTGGACTGTGTATTTGGACAGCACCACTGATACGAGAGCCATAACTTTGAAGGATCGGCTAGTACTACCTGATGGAAGACAGCCGCCGATCCTCCACATTGCTCCTTACAAGAACGAGAGAGGTGACGTTGACTACATCGAGGTGTATCTATGATGGCAAGACGTATGGCTAGATACCGGGGGGTTCGAATAGGGTTCGAGATGCAAGGGCTACAGGGTATGGAGGCTAACCTCCGAAGAATATTGAGATACGCTATGGAGCTTACTGGGCCTGCCCTGGAGGAGGAGGCCATTCGAATAATGCTAAAAAGCTTCGACGAGGTCCCAGTAGATACGGGGGCCTTGCAGGAGAGTGGCTACGTAGAATCGCCTAAGCAGGATGATGAGGAAGCCAAGGTGACCTTTGGGTACGGGGGGGAGCATAGTGTTATCAACCCCAAGACAGGACAGCATGCTAGAGAGTATGCTGTCACGGTCCACGAAGACTTGGCAGCGTTTCATGCGATAGGAAAGGCGAGATACTTATCGGATCCTATATGGTATGCTGCGGGTGGAGCAGGCTTCTTCAAGGGGAGCTCTAGGCAGATGACTACAGCGCCCTCCACTGGGACTGTACTGACTCGAGGGGGGGCTCCCCTCGGGCCTACCATGTCTGCGCGGATTGGTCAGAGAATCAGGCGCGCGTTCCAGAGGAGTGTAGCAAGTGGCTAACTTGTTGCAGGATCTTGGGGCGTATCTGAAGTTAAATAGCATAGTATTGAATGATGGGGTGGATTACTTTCGGGATAATCTGCCTGACACCCCAGATAACGTGGTTGTGGCGTTCGAGTCTGCAGGATTTGGTACAACCACTGGCGTGGATGCGGTCTCTCGGTCAGTTCAGATCCAGGTGAGAAATACAAGCTATGCAGCAGCTCGAGATAAGATTATGAGTATCTTTAGGCTACTTGATAAGCCTCTAGACCGGATTGTAGGGCTGACAAGCGTCCGTTGGGGGGTGATTAGTGCACAGCATAATCCCTTTAAACTCACCGTTGATAAGAACGGTCGCGTAGTGTTCGCTTTTAGCTTCTTGATCATAACCTATCGAGACTAAAAGGAGTGAGTCAGATGCCAGGTACTGTTGTAGGTTTGAAGGACCTCCATTACGCCCTCCTGCTAACAGACACCACTGGCGGTGTAACGTATGACACCCCAGTGGCGGTCGTGGGAGCGATCCAGGCGAACATCAACCCGAACCCAAAGCTGGAGACCCTCTTCGCTGATGATGGGCCTATGGAGATCGCTTCCATCTTGGGAGAGATCGAGCTAGAGCTCATAGCGTCTGATTTCGACACAGACACTCAGGCAGTTCTGCTCGGACACACTGTGGTGGGTGGAGTCATGACTCGTGGAGCTAGTGACATAGCTCCTTGGGTAGCCATAGGCTTCAGATCCCTTAAGTCTAATGGAGCGTATCGGTACGTGTGGCTCCATAAGGGCAAGTTCTCGGTCCCTGAGATGAAGCACGAGACCAAAGGCGATGAGGTTAACTTCCAGACGCCAACTCTGGCGGCTAGGTTTGTGAAGCGCGACCACGACGAGGCTTGGATTAAGCAGGCCGACACCGATCACCCAGACTATGTTGCTGAAACGGGTACTAACTGGTTCCTCGCAGTAGAGGGTGCACCTGATATAACTGCTCCCACGGCCACTATTTTGCCACTAGATGGCGCAATAGATGTCGCCATCACCGCCAACGTGGTGTGGACCTTCAGCGAGGCTATCTATGCCTCTGATGTCGGTTCTAGCAACTTCTTCCTGATCAAGGCCTCTGATGGGACTCTAGTTGCTGCAGACCTCAGTATCAACGGCCTTCACACTATAGTAACCCTCAACCCCACGGGTAGTCTTGGTAACAGCACTGCTTATATAGCAGTTGCAACCTCCAATGTGAAGGATCTCGCAGGTAACCACTTGGCTCAGAACAAGGTCACCGACTTCACCACAATCGCATAGAGTTCCTCGTAGGTAGCCACTTAGAGCTGTCTAGAATCAGCAGGTTTAGCTTGGGTTGGGAGGTGTGGCCATGAACGTAGGCAAAGTACTAGCGAGACAAGTTCCTGTTCTACTGGATAAGGAACGCCACCTGAAGTATGATCTGAACGCCTTTGCTCGCCTTGAGGATCTGTATGGCTCCATCACTGCAGTCTTCGATGCTCTACAGAGCGGAAGTGCTAGAGCGGTGAGGGATCTTCTGTGGGCCGGGCTGGTCCACGAGGACAAAGAGCTTAAGCCAGAAGACGTAGGGGCTTGGGTTGGCTTTGCAGGCATTAAGGAACTCACTGAGTTGATCATGGAGGCTACTCAGATTGCTCTTCCTGAGGAACCTGCGGAGAAGCCTCCTGAAGCAGCTCCAGCTAAGACAGCTGAAGCGGTCAGGGTAGCTGCAGGGGGAAACGAAGTAGCCCCGTCGCCGCTGAAGAGGACGACGGGTGGAACTGGCCCTTCCTCTACTATATAGGCACTGTAGTACTGAGGATGTCAGAGCGAGAGTTCTGGGCGTGTACGCCTCGTAGGCTACAGACTCTATGTGGTGTACACACGGAGCTCATGTCTAGTTCAGAGGCACAGGAGACGAGGAAGGTTGCGTTCATAGACCAAATTCTGTGACAGGGAGGGGTTTGCATGTCGATGAGAGTTGGGGATCTGTATGCGAACCTCTCCCTGCGAGCTCAAGAGTTTCGAGCAGGACTTCAGGGTGCAATGCAGGCAGCTGCTGAGGCTGGAAGTCAGATGTCCTCCTCTCTGGGGACGCAGCCCCAGGCTGCGATCAGCAAAACTGGCGATGCTGTAGAGAGGTTAACGTGGACCACTCGAGGCTATATAAAGGACATGTCTAAGGTCGTCACTGGTATCTTGATTGCGCAGGGGTTCTATCGGCTCATAAACGTGATTAGGCAAGCTTCTACAGAGCTGTTTCAATTTAGTCAAGACATGGAAGCTGCAGCGGTCTCTTTTGGTCTAATGCTGAGGTCCAAGTCTGAGGCCAAGGTATTCCTAGGCTTACTGGAAGACTTTGCAGCTGTGACCCCCTTTCAGATGAAGGACGCTCAGGTTGCTGCTCAGAGACTTATGGCCATGGGCTTCGCTGCAGAGACTGTCATACCAACGCTGAGGGCAATCACGGATGCTGCTTCTTTGATGGGAGCAGAAGAAGACGTCTTGAATAGGATCACCAAAGCCTTTGGTGAGATCCATACAAGAGGCGTTGTAGCTGCTCGTGAGTTGATTCAGCTTGCTCAAGCGGGAATACCAGCTTTCGAGATACTCCAGCAGGAACTAAAGCTCACGGCGCACCAAATGGAGCATATCGGTGCTGAGCTAAAGATACCTGCTGACGTTGGTATCGCTGCATTGCTGAAAGGTATAGAGAAGAGGTATGGAGGTGCCTCTGCGCTAATTGCAGAGACCACTAAGGGCGTCATCAGCACGATCAGAGATAACCTACTCCTGATTGGTAGGAGTCTTTTCACTGGAATGTACACAGCTATCGGTGTTCGTCTGAAGGAGCTAAGAGATTGGCTGAACTGGGCTAGGAGCCTGATGCGTCGTGGTGGGGTCGGAGCACTGTTTGAGAGTATAGTATCACCTAAAGCTCAGGCTACGGTACGACTGGCTATCGTGGCGGTCGGCTCACTCGTTGGTAGCTTCAAGCTACTGCGCAATGCGCTAGTCTCAGTGCTAGGTACGGCTAGTGAGCTCTTTCTGCGGACTCTACAGGTTGCTCTACCTATACTAGCTGGAGCAGCACGCAGTGTAGCTGTGCTGGCTGAATGGTTAGCTCGAGCTACTCCTCTAGCACGCTGGTTTGGCTATGCTCTTGGTGCTCTGTGGGTAGCAGCAGCAACCCGAGTAGCAGTTCTAGGTCTTGTTGGAGCTATCAAGCTGCTGTATGTTGCCAGTGGAGCAGCAGCTGGAATACGTATGCTTACTGGTGCCGTTCAGGCGTTGTATATAGCGATGGCCAAGAACCCCATTACTGCACTGATACTTGTTGTTGCTTCAGCTCTGCTGTCTCTTGCGCTGCAATCTCGAGCCGTGCAGGGCTGGATCCGACGGCTTACTGGTAGCCTACTTGACTTGTATGGACTCAATACACAAGGAGCACTTGAACCTGTGTTCGCTTCAGGCTACGAAGATGATATAGCCAGATATAACAAGTGGCTAGGAGACACGTCTGCAGGGCTGGCTGCGATGGCGGATAGTGCTGAGAAGGCCAACAAGAGAATGGTAGCTTCGTTCGACGAGGTGTATCAGATTCCTGAAGAGCTGGACAGTGCAGGTCTTAATCTAAAGGACCTAGAGGATGCCTTCAAACTTCCTGAGGTACTTCCAGACATAGCGAAGTTCTTCAAGGGAGTTGGAGACATGGCACTACCTCCTATGAAGAGCTTTGCTCAGTGGCTGAAAGAGACCCTGGATCTACGTCCTCTTTCAGAGGTTTATAGGGATGTAAAACAATGGGTGCTGAACACAGCTAGGTCGATTGGAGATTGGGTAGCAGACACAGTCGATCGTGTTCATAACTGGGTAGATAGGACCTGGGGGAGCTTCGCCAACTGGTGCGTAGACGTCTACACCAAGGTAAAGACTTGGGCCTCCGATACTTGGGACACGTTCAAGAGTTGGAGCTCTAACACATGGACTACGTTTAAGAACTGGACTTCGCGAACCTGGCAAAAGTTCACACAGTGGGCCTCCGATACTTGGGACACGTTTAAGAACTGGAGCTCTAACACATGGACTACGTTTAAGAACTGGAGCTCTGACACTTACAACACTATCACGGACTGGATAGCTAGAACTTGGAGTAGCTTTGCAGACTGGACTTCGCGAACCTGGCAAAAGTTCACACAGTGGGCCTCCGATACTTGGGACACGTTTAAGAACTGGAGCTCTAACACATGGACTACGTTTAAGAACTGGAGCTCTGACACTTTGACTACGTTTAAGAACTGGTGTGCCAGTGTAGGAGGTAGCATAGCTAACTGGGCCTCTGGCACGTGGACTACAATAGAGACTTGGGTTACTAACACTCGAGCAAATCTAGGAGGTTGGGTCAGCGACACTCGAGCAAGCCTCAGTAGCTGGGTGACCAGCACTAGGGCGGCCTTGCAAGGTTGGACGTCAGATGTGCGAGACACCCTTCAGTCTTGGGTCACTAGTACCAGAGCATCCCTGCAGGCTTGGGTCACTAGTACCAGGGCTTCCTTTGAAGGATGGGTGACAGGAACCTGGGGCACGTTCAGTACTTGGGCGGCAAATACTTGGGGCGCATTCAGTACTTGGGCAGCAAATACTTTGGGCACGCTCACTGGATGGGCCTCCAATACTTGGGGCGCATTTACCATGTGGGCAGCAAATACCTGGACTGCCATCAAGACATGGTGCTTCAACACCCAGTATAGCTTCTCCACCTGGTTTGGTACTGCCGCCTTCAACTTCACTACATGGTTCACGAATAACATAGCCTCTTTTAGTAGCTGGGCTCTGACGACGTGGACCACCGTGAAAACGTGGGATACGAACCTCTCTGCTACTCTAACTAACTGGGCTGCAACCGCTTGGCAGACCATCAAGACGTGGTGTGCCAACGCGATAGCTTCCTTTAAGCAGTGGGTGGTCGACATAGGCTCTGTATTCCGAGGGATCGTTCCTTCGTTCTCGAGTGCAATAGCTCCTATGATTGATGCTTTGAGGTCGCTTGGAAATCGTCTTATCAGTCTGGCACAAGGTATTGCTGCTAGGATAAAGGCAATACTTCAGAGTGCTTCCCAGGGAGGCGCAGGTGGAGGTACCACAGCTGGAGGTGTAGGTGCAGGTGGAGGCTCTGCTGCCACAACTACGACTACAGCCTCAGTAGCTACCTCCGCCTCCTCTGGTACTGCTGGTACTACTGGTACTGCTGCTCCAAGCCCTACTGGTACTAAACCTGATCCCGGTACTACTGGTGTTCCTGGCACCGTCGCCCCAAGCACTACCGTGGCTAAGGTAGCAACTACTGCAGCTAAGGTAACAACTACAACCACTACTACTTTAAAGACTGAAGTCCCCACGACAGGCAGTGGTAGGTTCGGGGGAGCTACCCTTGCAGCTGGGGGAGTTATAACAAGGCCTCAGATCGCAGCTATTGGAGAAGGGAATCGTAGGGAAGCGGTTCTACCCCTCTCTCGAGAGGCTTTGAGACCGTTTGCTCAGGTTATTGCTGCAGAGCTTGCTGGAGTGATAGCTACCTTGCCAGGAAGGGGAAGTCAGGAGGGTTCGCCTCCTGTCTACGTCGGTACTCTTATCGCGGATGAGCGCTCTCTGAAGGAGCTTGAGCGTAGACTGCACTTCATAAGAGTAAAAGAGGATCAAAGGAGGGGGGCCTAGATGGCAGCGGTCTTCAAGTTCGCAGGTACTGTTGTTAAGCCACCATCCTATTTTAAGATAGAGAGCTACAATCTTACTAAGGCTAGTCGTATGTCTTCTGGCTTGATGACTATGGAGCTGATCGCAAAAAAGCGTAAGTTCTACTTCAAGTACGAGGTCATCTCGGGTACCAACCTTAGTGCGATTATGGCTATAATAGATGACCCCGACAACATGTTCTTCGAGCTGAGCTACGAAGAAAACGAAGCCACCAAGACTGCAACGGTGTATGTGGGGGCTATACCACGAGAAAAGTTTCGGACTGGCGGAGAGTGGTATTGGAAGAACTTCGAGTTCGACCTGATTGAGCAGTAGGAGAAGGGAGTGCTACTATGCTAGGCATGTCTGAGGAGTTTCAAGCTGCGATTAGGGGAGCCTCGCGTGCCGTTTTCGCGAGGGTTACTATAGACTACACGGATACATTTCTAGATTTGTCCATATCTATTAGTGTGAACGAGAACGCAAATGTAAGCTACCCTGACCAGGTGGCGGATGGTACAAAGGACCCAAGATATAAGTGGACCTGCTTAGATGGCTCATGGCAACTTGGGCGAGAAGCGTTGGCTCCTCCTACTGCTAGTCAGGGGCAGATGGGGTGGTGGGGTTCTTCCCTCGCTGGTAATGAAGGTGCCTTTTCTGAGCCATACCCTACGCTGACTGCAGTATTCTTCTCCAGACCTATTCGTATGCTGATAGTAGTAGGTGACTCTGCTAAAGGCGAGTATCCAGTGGATTTCGTAGTAAAGCTCTATCAGGCTGGAGATGTGCTGGTACACACTGAAACTATCGTGGACAACACCCTAGTAGACTGGTTCCTCGTGATTGCAGACCACACTGAGATTGTAAAGATGACTCTAGAGATCCAGAGGTGGTCAGCCGCTGACAGGCAAGTTAAGATCCTCGAGTTCATCTCTATAATTCGGGAAACATACGAAGGAGATGACGTAGTTCTGATTAGGCTCTTGGAGGAGCGAGAGCTATTTGAAGGGTCCCTTCCAATTGGGAACGTGGCTTCTCATGAGATTGACGTTGTATTAAGCAACCGAGATCATCGCTTTGATGCAGGTAATACAGGTAGCCCTCTGTATGAGCTACTAAAAGCGAACCGTCGGGTTCGAGCTTGGATTGGTGTGGAGCTACCTGACGACACAATAGAGTATGCACCTTTGGGTATGTTCTGGTCGGGAGACTGGGAGGCTCCAGAAAGTGGGCTGTATGTAGCTGCCACAGGACGAGACCGACTAGAACTATTACGGAAGATGAGCTATGTTTCCTCTCAGGTAATGGTAGATGTGACCCTCTACGATCTGGCAGCATCGGTTTTACAAGATGCTGGTCTTGCAGGTAGTGAGTACTGGATCGATTTAGAACTCCAGGATTTCGTTGTACCCTATGCCTGGTTTGCTCCGACCAACTACAAGAGTGCGTTGAGAGAGATAGCCGAGGCGTGCATGGGGCAAGTTTATTGCGCTCGGGATGGCACCATTCGAGTTGAGGGTCCCTCCTTTCTTGCAGGACAGGTAGATTCTCAGCTCGTGCTAACTCGCGATGACTTCTACCCAGAAAAAGATCATCCAATTCGGTGGGGACAGGTAGTCAATTACATAGAGGTAACGACCCAGCCACTGAGTCCTGCTAGCAGTCTTTTGGAGGTATATAGGTCTAACAGTGCTGTGAGTATTGCTGCAGGGCAGACCAAGACTCTCAACGTCGTGCTTAATGAAGCCCCCTGCATTGAGGCTGCAGCCTCCTTGGAGGACGCGGAGCCAAGTACCACTATTATTGACGAGATTCACTACGCTTGGGGCTCTGTCGTACAAGTCAAGAATTTTGGGGAGGCTCCTGATACCTTTGTGCTAGTCATAGATGCTAAGCCTCTAACTGTCCAGAATAAGGAGCGAGTGACTGCCCAGGACCCAGATAGTATAGTAGACAACGGAGTGATTGTGTATGCCTTTCCTGATAATCCTCTTGTTCAGACCCTTAGTGTGGCCCAGAGTATTGCAGATACCCTAGTGGCGTCATACAAGGATGCCAGACGAGACATAACCCTCCCTTGGAGGGGAAATCCAGCTCTCGAGTTAGCAGACAGAATTACTGTTCCAGACTTTCAGAACCTATCTACCCAGGACTATCATACAGTGTCTCAGCTCACTGAATTCGATGGAGGTCTATCTAGTACGTTGAAGGGAAGGAGGGTTTCCTAATGTCAGGTTCAGCACCAGTAGGGTGGCAAGCTCCTAAGACGAACTGGGCGGCTAACAACGTCGTAGTTCCCGGGGACATGAATCGTGCAGAGGGTAACTCTGCTGCCATCGAGACAGGCGACCGGACTATAGATCCGGCAGAAGCTCCTACTGGTAACGTAGGTACGCTGAGGCAGCTGCTAGATTGGATTACAAACCGCTTTGCTGCCCATGCGGGAGGAGCTAAGCTATGGCATGAGGCTCCTGACACCACTCTTGCTGATGCCAAGGGACACATAGATGCTACCGCTCCTCACTCAGCGACCGCAGCTGCCACCCCAGACCTTATTGTCTTACGAGACGCGAATGGCAGGGCAGCATTTGCCAACCCTGCAGCGGCAGGGGACGCAGCGACTAAGGATTACGTGGACACAGGTAAACACCTTTTGCTTAACGAACAGACCGGTGACACTTACACGCTCGTCATCGGCGATGACAGCAAGGTTATCGACATGAACAAAGCCACCGCCCAGACGCTTACAGTCCCAGCGAACGCTAGCGTGGAATTCATCATCGGCACTCAGATCCTTGCTCGCCAAAAAGGCGTAGGCCAGGTGACCGTCAGTCCAGCTGATGGCGTTACGCTACAATCTCCGGACAGTCTGGTCAAAACCTACATGCAGTATAGTGTTGTGGGACTTCTCAAAGTTGCTACAGATACGTGGAGCCTACTCGGCGACCTGGGGGAATGAATCATGGGTATAATTATCCTACCTGTAATGGCTATACACCGAGGACCTGGGTCTCTAGTTAAGGTTGCCGAATCTGCTAACTACGGTGGCATCATCTATGCCCTGACCGCACTCAGCGATTACGTCTACTGTGGCGGTGCTGGCTCATACAAGGTTTGGCAATTGAACGCCAGTGACCTAGTTAAGGTTGGTGAGTCTGTTGCCTATGGTAACATTATCAGGGATCTGACTACTTGTTTTGGCTTCATCTACTGTGGCGGTAACACAACGCTGAAAGTCTGGAAGATCAATCCTATCGGTATGTTTAAGCTTAATGAGTCTATCAGCTACGGTGGTACCATCATGGCCCTGACTGCCCTTGGTAGTTACATCTACTGTGCTGGCGCGACGACCAAGAAAGTCTGGAAACTAGACGCCACTGATCTGTTCAAGGTTGGTGAGTCTGCTATCTACGGTGGTACCATCAACGCTTTGGCTGCTCTTGATGGCCACATTTACTGTGCTGGCGCGACGACCAGGAAAGTCTGGAAACTGACTGAAGGTACTCTGCTTAAGGTTGCCGAATCTGCTGACTACGGTAGCACTATCTATTCTCTGATTGCTCATGAGGGTTTTATTTACTGTGGCGGTGGCAGCCCATACAAGGTTTGGAAGCTAAATGCTAGCGATCTAGTCAAGGTTGGTGAGTCTGCTATCTATGGTGTAGGAGGTGGTATCATCTGCGAGCTGACCGCCCTTGGTAGTTCCATCTACTGTGGTGGTGGCTTTGCAGAGGAGGTAGTCTGGAAAATGAATGCCAGTGACCTAGTCAAGGTTGGTGAGTCTGCTACCTACGGCGGCAGTATCGAAGCCCTGAAATCTTCCGTCCTTGATGGCCACATCTACTGCAGCGACAGCAATGTCAAAAAGGTCTTGAAGTTGACTAGCTAGAGGAGAGACTGTTTGCTGAGGGCAGGTGGAGGCACTCGAAAAGCAGTTGGTGTCCTTCTCACTGCACCTAAGTAAGTAGCCTCCACGTAGCGAAGGGAGGGAAGGTGGCTCCATGACGAGCCTGGATCAGGCTGCACAGTATGGCTTAGGAGGAATAGCTGTTGTTGCTCTTGCATATGCGCTAGTCAAGGGTAGAGTCAGTGGAAGGCAATCTTCAAATGGACTATCATTCGTAACACATCTCTCCACCTTGATAGAGAACAACACTGATGCGATCAATAATCTGAAGGACTGCCTGGACACTCTGAGGAGTACCATAGCCGTCTCAGGAGCACGGCAAGAGCAAATGTTGGAAGAGCTCCTAAGCCGTGCGAGGCAGTCACACACTCGTGTAATTAGGTCTGAAGTGAAGTAGTTCCAAGATTACTGCAGAGGAGGTGAAGAAGATGCCAGAGATCAACAATCTACTAACCTGGGGGGATCTCGCCACCCTCGCTGGAGCATCTCTGCTTACATTCTTGATAGTCCAGTACACAAAGAACGTCGTTGATACGTTTGTGCAGAGGTTCCTCCGTTTTCGTCCCTCCACAGATCAGTACGCAGTACTTGTAGGCTTCCTTGTCCTTCTTCTAGCACAGCTAGGACTGGGTGCGAGAGTAGGAGACTGGTCAGTGTGGGCACTCTCGCTTGCAAACGGATTTCTGATTGCTGCCGCAGCAGGTCATTACGAGAGCAAGGCCCTGAACCCTCCAGGACCTCAGCCACCAGAGCCTCAGCCACCAGAGCCTCTGATTGGGCCTTCAGCTGGACCCTAGCCAAACTAGAGTGAACGAATCTGCCTCACAGAGAGGTGATAGCGATGCCTGGCGCAGTGGACCGAGCAGCTCCTCAGCAAGGCAAACTCACCTATCCCTTGCTGTCCCTATCACCCGGGACTACGACGAGCTTCGCTCTAGATGAATTCCGGTGCAAGTGTGGCTGTAGGCTCGTCCGCGTCCCCCTAGAGTTTCTGTTCTTCCTTCAACATCTACAGAACCTACGTGACTACTTCAATCCAGACGAATTTGTCAGGAAGCCCTGCACAATCGTCAGTGGCTTTCGTTGTGCCACTCACAACACCAACGTTGGAGGAGCTGAGGACAGCGCTCATCTTAGAGGTCTAGCTGCCGACATCACTATCAAGGGTATTACGCCTGCAGAAGTAGCTATCGTGGCTGCCTCCAAACCTGAGTTCTTTGGCCCAGGTGGTGTAGGCCTTTATCCCACCTTCACTCACGTCGATGTGATGTACTGGGGTAAGCTAAGACGCTGGGGAACTCCCTCAGGCTGGTGGATGTAGCCTTAGCAACTCAAGCTGCTTGATAAGAGTAGAGGAGGCACTGAGATGCCTCCTCTATTCTTCACAAGAAGCTGAGAACATCACGTCGACGATGGCAGCGTCGCTAGCTTGACCCTCCACCCCTCTGCCTTCTCGATGAAGTAGTCGATGAAGCAGCCAGCGTCGGTCTCCCGATCACACTCGGGACTACGGCGATCCCCACCGCCGGGGCAGTTGGGCCACCCCTTGTCATAATGGGTCTGCGGACAGATACCGTCCTCCGCGATCAGCAAACACGCCTCCTTCAACGCGTGGAACAACACGGCAGGATCCTGCGTCATGGTCACGATCACGGCGCCTCCTTCTCCACTAGTTCGACGGTGGGAGCCGCGTAGACTGGCTGCTGCTTCCTCTTCGCCTCCTCCCACAGTCTGCGTGCGATGCAAACGAGATCCCCCGCGAACCCAGCATGGCACTGGGCCTTGGCGTGCAGGCGCCCTGACTCCGATTCGTCATAATCATCACGGTGCCCATCCGCCTCCTTGCGTAGGGTCGCGGCTTGTCGGTGGTGACTGTCCTTGTATCTGTCCAGGAGATCCAGCACCCGTCGCAGGTCAAACGGGATTGGCTTGTCGACGTCAGTCAGTACGACGGGATCCTGCGTCACACCGGTCCCTCCTTAAGTAGGTACTGATACCACTAATCCCCTTATCTACTTTCCCAACAGCTTGAGTTGCTGTTCTGAGCTCTTGAGTATGTTGCGAAGCTTGCACATCAGTACCTGAAGAGCCTGTGCCTCCGACTCTGCAATAATGCCAGACACGAGCACATCTACACCCACGCGCCCATCCAGATAGCGCGTAGCGACCACCGTATAGTCTATGCCTGCTCTCTCCTCAGTAAGGCCACACGTGTCTCCACTACACATGTCACTCACGTCCTCTCGGCTCGAAGACACTAGGCCACTCGGCCACTCGGGCCAGTGCCACGTGCCACATTTGCTTGGCAATGAGTTCATTACGCCATGGTCTGAATACACTACGTCATGTATCCCAGCAATCCCAAAGCTTTGTATCTCAACTCTGAGGCACACAAGTAAGGGATCATCCTTGTGTACCCAACGGACTTCTGCTCGACAGTGCTCTTTGTACGGATCCACATAATGCACGATCGCTCCGACGTGTACCAGAGGTGGATCCACTTGTAGCCGCTCCATACTATTTTCCCCCTCAACGATCTACCTGGTCTGGCTCCAGCCCCTTGACGCTAGCGGGAATCCATCGGTCGCAATACGCCAGGAAAACGTCTGCGAACGAGTTATGAGGAAACATGTCGTAGACGACGGGGGGCCGTGGCCCGAGTCTCGGCGAATCCTCTTCGTTGGGCCGGCGATTCAAGGGACACATCGTCTTACCTCCTACTTGGGGCCTGACACTCGCTTCTGCTGTTTGAAGGCCCAGGTGAGGATGCACTCGACGCTGCAGAAAACGAGCGTTGGATCCTCCTTCGACAGCTCGGCTACGCCTCGCCACATCGCATCCTCTAAGTCAGGGATCTTGCGCACGATCCACCAGCCCCACGGTTCAGCCGAAGGCCCGCCGATGACAACCCGCTTCATGCCGCAGGAACTGCAGACCCAGACGAGTTCCTGGCTCATTCAGTCTCACCGCCCTTCACGTCCGCCAGGTACGTCACAGCTAGCTGCACTTGCTCCATCCACAGGAGAGGCAAGTAAAGCAGCCCTCTGCAGCGAGGAGGAGGCACCCACACAAAGGACATATAGGCTCTCGAGGGTGATCACCAGGGAGGTGCTCAAGCAGCTTGTCGTAGTGGGCCTTACTATAGTGAACCTTACTGTGGTCGCTGGCCTCTCCTGCTTCAGCTAGAACTCTGCCGATGATATCTGGACAGGACTTTCCTCGCAGCTTACTCTGAGCCTTACGTCCCATGTAGTTCGGGCATACTACAGACGTAAGTTGGTCTACAATAAGCCCTCGTGGTATACCAGCCCTTAGTGCCAAGGAAATCAGCCTTCCCACGGCCTCTCCAAAGGCCCTACACCCTCCTGAGGCCCCCATGGTAATAAACGCCTCAAAGGTCCTATCTTCCTGAGAGTTCACGGTGATGTACATCTTCCCGCAGCCTGTCGAAACCCGGGTAGTAGTTCCTCCTACACTGGCAGGCCTCCCCTCAAGACACAGACCTGCTGAGCCGGTAGGTGAACTATCCCTCTCACCTGGTACCAGCAAAACTTCCTCTCGACGACTACCTCTACGATATAGGGTTAGACCCTTACACTTCAGCTGGTGAGCCTGTATGATAGCTGCCTTAACATCAGCAACCGTGGCACTTGGTGGCAGGTTAATCGTTTTGCTAACAGCATTGTCGGTAAACTCCTGAAATGCTGCCTGCATCCTTATGTGCCACTCTGGGGTGATTTCCGAGGCAGTCTTAAACAGGGCCCTAACCTTCTCTGGAAGCCGAGTGATCTCCTGACAGCTACCTGTCGAAAGCACCTGGTTTAGCTCGCTCTGTGAAAGAGTAGGTACAACCTCCTGCTGAAATACTCTATTCATGTATTGGAACTCTTGCCCACCAAGCACTCGCTTAGTGAACGTCAACGCAAATATAGGCTCTATCCCTGAGCTCACACCTGCAATCATGCTCAAGGATCCTGTAGGTGCTATAGTCGTGCGAGTGGCGTTGCGAAGAGAAGCCTGGCCTGTCCCCCCAGCACTCGGAGGACATCTACTAAGATAGCTCCCTTTTCTCCTCCCTAGTGCCTCGGACGCCTCCAGAGCAGTCTTTTGTATTGTCTGCATGACCTCACGTGCAACGAGAAGCGCTTGCTCACTGTCGTAGGGTATCCCCAAAGCAATTAGAAGGTCAGCCCATCCCATTATTCCCAAGCCTATCTTTCGGTTTGCGTAGGTGATATCCCGCATCACAGGAGTCGGGAAAGTGTTTACACTCACTACGTTATCTAGGAAGATAACTGCCAGCTTGACTGTCCTCACAAGCCGGTCCATGTCTATATGTGAAGTAGCGTCACAGTATGAGCTACTCCTACGTTGTGACTGCGCTAGTAGTGAATCAGAGAGCTCAGTGAAGGTTGGCACATGAACCATGTTAGCGAGGTTTATAGACCCCAGAGTACAGCACTCATTTGCAAGTAACGGCTGTTCGCCGCAAGGATTGGTTGCCTCCAGGCATCCCTGCTCGGGAGTAGGGTTATTCGCGTTGATGGTGTCCAAGAACACCACTCCTGGCTCTCCATTCCTCCAGGCTCTCTCAGCTAGAGTATTAAGGATCCAGGAAGCACTAAGCATGTTGTATCCTTTGCCTTTCCACTTAAGAGAGAAGTCCGCATCGCACTGGACCGCCGCCATAAACGCGTCCGTGATCCCTACAGAGATGTTAAAGTTGGCCAGCTGTCCCTCGACTTGCTTGCAGCTTATGAATTCGAGAATATCAGGATGGTCCACTCGGAGGACTGCCATATTGGCCCCCCTTCTGGTACCTCCCTGTTTGATTTCCTCGGTCGCTGCGTTGAACACCCGCATGAAGGAGACTGGTCCACTTGCGACTCCGTTCGTAGAGTCGACTGGGTCTCCCTTAGGCCGAAGTCTAGAGAAGCTAAAGCCTGTTCCTCCACCAGACTTCTGTACGATCGCCATGGTCTTTACTGCCTCAAATATATCCTCCAAGGTATCCTCTACTGGTATTACGAAGCAGGCAGCTAGCTGCCCAAAGGCTCTACCTGCGTTCATTAGAGTAGGGCTGTTGGGAAGAAAGTCCAAGTTAAGCATCATATCATAAAACTGAGATGCCGTCTCTTCTTCTCCATCGCTAACTGCTGTAGCCACTCTCCTGAGAAGCCCCTCTGGAGTTTCTCCTAGGCGAAGGTACCGAGCCTCTAATACTCCCTTGGCAGCAGGGTCACTCTTTAGAACTTGTGCGAGGTTCATGGTCTACCTCCTTTATTGGCCTCAGGCTGCCCTGCAAACACAGTTACCTTGACACCTGCTTGAACTGCAAGGTCTATCATGTGTGCAGTTCCTGGGGTCTTAGTGGTACCTTCGAGGAAGGCTAGAACCAGATCAGGTCTGCCTTCTTCAAGCATACGACGATTTCTCTTAGGACCTGCCTTTCCTCCATATTGAGCCCATCCTGGGTGAAAAACAATAGCCTCGAGCCCAAGCTGATGAGCCCATGCTCCAGCTATACTATCAGCTCCTGAGCAGCCTCCATGGATAATTACTGTGTTAGGAGGAAGCTTCGACAACTCTATACCTATCCTTCTACTGCCGTTGAAGGTTCGACTACCACATACGAGTACTCTCATGGCTCTCGAACCCTTCTTATAGGTAGCCTGACACGTAGGACACATCCACCCAGTGTTACATGGATCTCCTGGGGTCCACCCCTCCCTACAGAAGCGACAGACGTACGCGATGACCTCCCCAAGCCGTCGAATGGCAATTATTACTTCAGGATGTAGCTGAGAGCAGCCCACATAGCCACCATCTGCAAGGGAGTGATGTACCTCTTCTGAAGGGACTAGCTGTGCACTCTCGACAGGCACCCAACGAAGTGTCCCATGCTGCTGATTGTGGAGAAGGATCTCGTCCTTCGTTAGGATATCAATCTTCACTCTACTCACCTCCTCGGAGGGCACGCCGAGGAGCCTCCTTCCTAGAGAAGAAGACCCTACAGAGGGCAGCCTTGACGAACGCCGTAAAGACCCCAGTGCTCATTACGACCAGCACAGCCAGGAGGACGCCGGACCAGCCCCACAGGATCAGCCGAGCAGCAGCTATGGCGCCACCCGACATGATGCCTACTGTGATTACCACAACGACGCTAAGGAGCGCGAGCTCCTTTAGGCGCTTCACACTAATCCCTCCTCGTAGTGTACTTCCTCACACTTCTCCACTATCCGGCGTATCTCCTCCAGCTCTCCAGATTCTTCTCCAGCAGCTACCTTAGCCGAGCCTAACTTCTGAAGGCTCCCCCACCTCTGACCTACTTTGATATCGACCTCGAATACTATCACAGAGGCTAGCTTCTCATGAGGAACTTCCATCATACACTTCCGGGCTATGTGGGCTACCTGCAGAGCTACCTCTGGATCGCTGGGAAGCTCTATTAGGATACTGTCATGTACCAGGTTGATTATACTCGCATCGAAGGGAATGAGAAGCTCACGTAGCCTTATGCTGGATGCGAGCGCAATATCACTAGTCATCGACTGTATAGGAAAGTTCCGGGCTTCCCTCTGGAGGTCTTCAAGGTTGACCGGAGTTACGAGCCCAAAGCGCCTTTTCCGTCCGAACGGAGTTGTAAGGACACGCCCCTGGCGTACGGAGGCTGCACATTCCTGCAGAAAGGCTGCAGCTTGAGGTGCACGTTGGAACCAACCGTCGATAAGTTCCTGTGCCTCCTGCATTGACACATCAAAGGCCATTGCTATGGAATAGGCCTCTCGTCCATAGGGTATACCAAAGTTGAGGGTTTTGGCCTTCATACGGTCCTTCTCTCCGAAGTCCTTGCCGAAGAGGAAGGTTGCCACCTCATCATGCAGGTCACGTCCCTCAACGAACACCTGAGTGAAGAACTCGTCTCCACTGAGGTGGCCTAGCATACGGAGCTCAGCTCCCTTGTAGTCTGCCTCTATCAGAAGACGACCTGGAGGTGCCTGGAAGATACCGCGTATAGTTGGATCCTGCGGTATGTTCTGAACATTGGGGCCGCGAGAGCTGAGCCTACCTGTCGAGGTACCATGGAGGAGGTAGCTGGTGTGCACCCGGCTGTCGAGATCCAGTCGCTTTTGTATACCCTTCACATACGTAGCAAGGCTCTTCTTAGTGGACCTAAGTTTCAGTGTAAGGTCCACCACTGGTACTCTATCTCGTAGCTCCTCTATTACCTCCTCTACAGTGCTTCGTCCCCTCATCTTTGCTGGTCTTAGTCGCAGTCTGTCGTACAGGAGCCAAGCGAGCTGCTTCGAGCTGGTTGGCTTGAATTTGGCACCTGCGGACTTCGCTCCTGTTTGAAGCTTATAGTCCTTAGCGCTCCACATACCCTCTGTCACTATCTCGATCTCGTTGAGGAGAGCCTCGCTCTCCCGCTCGAACTTCTCCCTAAGGACTTCAAGGGCCTGGGTGCTAACGTAGATGCCCTTCCTTTCCACGAATCTCAGAAGACGAGTTGCAGGAATAAGTAGCTCGTAGTAAAGCTTCTTAAGGTTAGGATCTCCCTCTACCTGAGGCAGGAGTTCCTCCATCAGCTGGTAAGTGTAGTCTGCGTCCTTAGCTACGTAGCCGTATAGCTCCTTCTTTGGGACCTCCGCGTAGCCCATCTTCGCTTTCGAGGGAGCTAGTTTCTGAATGTCGGCCTTGTAGGCACTAGCTCCTAGGAGGGTAGAGGCTAGATACTCCAAGTTATGCGGAGGGTTCTCATTAATGCAGTATGAGAGGAGGAGCGTGTCATGACTAACTTCTGCAGCAAGTCCGATTCTACGAAGGAATGCTGTGTCAAACTTCCCGTTATGCCAAGCCCACTTCATGTGAGGTACCAGAAAGAGAGGTTTAAGGGCAGACAGCACCTCTCGTGGGAAGACTATGACTCTGTTTTTCGACCAGGCAACCCCCAACACAAGAACTCTACCTCTGTACGGATTCAGACTCGTAGCCTCTATGTCTCCTGCCACGAGAGTAAACTGCTGTAGGAATGCCACAGCTTCCTCGGCCTCGTCGAGCGTGGTGACCACCTTGTACTTCGTAACCCCAGGATCCTTGGGGCTACCACCCTGTAACATCTGGGCAGCGTACTCAATAGCTATGTAAAACGCTCGGTAGTCCCCTGAATCCCGAAGAACCTTTGCTGGATGCAGTGCTGCGACGATGCAAACACCTGTCAGCAAGGAAGACTCGATGCGTCTCCCCTGCTCGTCAGTAATCTTGAGCTTAAAGTTGTTGGTTATACTCCGAAGAGCAGTATTTCCTACTACTAGTACAACCCTTGGGTTTACTTGCCGAAGCTCCTCTAGTACACGCTGCTGGCAGTTTCTTACTGCAACCACGCTAATAGGCTTTCCTACAGGCGGGCGGCACAGCATACTGTTGGTTATGTAGGCGTCCTCTACTGGTATGCCTACCTTTGCTAAGGTCCTTCGTAGTAGCTGGCCGCTCATGCCGACGAAGGCCTCTTTTCGAATTAGCTCCTGCGTACCTGGAGCCTCTCCTACAATAGCAAACGAAGCAGGCCGAGGTACTGGAGCAGGCATTCTAGGGTAGCCTCCGTAAGGACACTGGGAGCACTCCATACATTTCTCCTCCTACTAGTCAGCTACCTCAGGTGGCACCTTTACTTAAAAATAGAGAAGGGAGGAAAGACGGCAAGCGGTACTTGAGGGGGCTCCTCTCCATGCCGACAGTAGTACTTCCAAGCTCGGATCTGCCACTTGAGGTATTTGGAATCGGTCTTGGTGTCTGAGAAATCTATCTCCATCTCGGGACGGAGGTGTGCAGGCCTTAGTGGCTGGTTTACCCTTGCATACGCATATGCGATAGCACTGTCAACTCCTCGAACCCTTAGTTTGTTGACGTGGCCACCTGAAGGGTAGAACACTGATATGGTATGCACTTCTCGAGGATCCTGGTGGCAGCCAAGTAGGTGAACATCCTTTTCCTCGTAGCAAGTCTCTAGCATCGTCAAGGCTTGTAGCCGGGCGCCTGAACCTAGCTGCTTAGTGAGAAACTTCGATATGCCGATGACTTGAACGGGCCAGCTTGTCATCCCTCGGGCACACCTAATCCACTCGCTGAAGGACTCTCCTTGTGGAACAGCCATTAGGGCGATTCGGACACCACACTTGTCTATCTCCTCTAGCGCAGAGTACCCTAGCCTCAAGGTCTCCCTGCAATTTAGGAGCACATCTGGCAGGATAAGCTCCGTAGCCTTGATCAAGGCTGCTCGCTCTAGTAGAACCTCGATTGGTTGCTGCTGCCCCTCAGCAGCCCCGTTGTCCATGATCACGTACTTTCCTGCTTCACTCTGACGCCTAAAGAAATCCGTGTATGCTTGGTCCTTCCCCACCAAGTGAGCCAGGGCCATAAAGTACGTGTCTTCCTTGGTCAGAGAGAGGTATGCAGTCGGCACGATCGTAGCGATTTTCATTCAGTGGCCACTCCTTCCTCCGACAAGAACTGCAGCGTAGCCTGCCGTACGTAACGGCATGCGCGTGTCACCGTAGTGAGCTTCGAGGAGATAGAATCATCGGTGCAGATGCGATATGCAGGAAGCTTAGTGTCCAGGAAGAATCTCTCGTAGGCCTCAAGTAGCGCTGGTAGCTTGCTCTTAGGAAGGTAGTCGTCTTCCCCTAGCTGCTTATACCTTGCCTCCAGCGTTTCTTGGCTAGCTGTCACGTGGAGAAAAACAGTTTGGAGTCTCTTAAGCTGCTGCTCAATTACCTGCGCGTACGGGAGCAGGATCGATTCTCTGCCCTCCGCCACCGCTCGGTATATAACGTCGTCAGGATACCACCAGCGGTCCCAGAGGGTAGGGGGCTGCAGAGGCTTACGCAGGCCACTATAAAGAGGCTTGTAAAGCTCTGTCTCTTCTCGAAGGTAGGTGGCCACAGCAGCTATCGTCTCTCCATCGTCTGCGATGCGACAAGCTTTACGAGGAGTAACTCCAAATATCTCTCCTAGGATATGCATGAGGGTAGTCTTGCCACTTCGATCTGGTCCTGCTACAATCACGATCATGGAAGTTCCCCCCTCGAGGTTTGCAAGCCCCGACTGGTAATCTTGTAGGGTCCTCGCTGCAGCCACCGCTCCTTTAGGACTTGCTCCTTGACTCTCCATGCCTTGTCTATGTCCACTCTAGCTGCTACGAGTAGTTCAATGTAGTAGATCAGGATATCGACAAGCTCCTCATCAAACTGTCGCCAGAGCTTCGGGCTCTCTCCATCGCGCCAGATCTTCTTCACGACGTTTGCTAGCTCCCCTACCTCTCCTGTCATCGCAGTGAGGAGGTAGCTAATGTTCTCAATCGTCGGCTCATGGATTGATAGTAGTCCATGCTCCAGATCAAATGCCAACACATCAGCAGCATAGGGAGATAAATGGCTACTCAGAACTTGGGAGGTCCCTGAACCTAGCTCGCTTTGGTGACGTTCATCTGGCATCGGTTACACCTCTCTTAAGTAACAGCCGTTTTCTCCATCCTCAAGCACTCTCACGCTTACTCTGCGAGGAGGCTCAGATGGGTAGCGTATCTTAAGGTAGCTCTGAATAGCGGTGGCAAAGTGCTCACAGCTATTTGAGTGAATATCTTGGGATAGGCAAAACATCTTACTCAAGCACGACTTACATCTTACTCGAGCATGGCTCGACCGATCGTTAGGAAGTAGGTATCGGCCACCTAAGATAGCTCGTAGGTGCTGCGTCAGATCTGCCTTTATTGAGAGGAGCTCCAGTTCGCGGTTCTCCTTGAATACCTCGATCTCAACTTCGATGTGAAACACGTGTCGATGAGGAAGGCTAAGATAGTCTACCTCAGGGGGCGCACCTATGTAGCAGTGAACACCCTCAAGCTGAGTCCTAACTACGAGGCACCTCATGTCCAGCTCCTCCTTGGGGTGACCTACCCCACCCTCTTCTCCCAAGCTAACTAGCTACGCGTCCATAGGTTCCGGAGGCCACCACTCACCTCCGCAACAGCGTCGTACTGATGGATACTTTCCTGGCTCCGTACTGTTACGTGAAAGCCAGCAATCCTCGTATCTGCTGTCAGCAGAGACGCGACTCCTCGAGCGACGTCCTCCGTGAACTTAGGGTTCTTGTAGGCGTCCTCCGTTACTCGTTTCTCGTCCCATCTCTTAAGGACAGGAAAGGGTGCTGCACTGCTACTCACCTCAGCGTAGCGAATGAGCTCCTCAATCCAGACAAATTCGTCGTAGGCTACCGTTATGGTCACTACAGCTCGCTGATTATGAGCCGAGTTAGAGCTAATTTCCTTGGAGCAAGGGCACAGCGTGATAACCGGTACCTTTACTGTGAGTATAAAGCAGTAGCTCTCTGGCTGAGTATCTACAAGACTAGCGTCGAAGATGATGTCTGCATGAGCTACTCCTACGTTTGGACTGCACGGAGATTGCTTATTATAAAAGTAGGGAAATCGAAGCTGCATCCGTGCAGTAGTAGACTCAAGTCTTATCAGCATCTTCCTCAGAGTGTCCCGTAGGTTATCGACCACCCAGCTATTCTGGTTCATCTCACTCAATATGATGGGTAGCCTACTCATGTTTACTCCCCGGAGTCTGCTAGGTAGCAGAACGTGCATGTCTACCTTAGCAACCGTGCTGAAAAGGGTACCTTGCTGCGTCTTTACCAGGATAGGCATCACTACCCCTGAAATACCCGCCTTTACAGGGAATTTAAAGTCCCCAGCGATGTTCTGAACATCCGGCAAGTCTTCTACCCTCACAGGCGGGCCCATCACTTCTACGAGAAGAGCCACTGCTATACACCTCTCTTAGGGCCGTATAGGAGCAGGTGCAGCTGAGGTAGCACCTTCACACCCTGATCTACGTCGTGCCAGAAGAAACCGTCTTTCTGATGATCAGCCAGAACCTTCTCTGCAAGCCACCGTAAACGGCTTATGTAGGCAGGGTAGTCCATGACTGCATCTAGAGGTATATTGTTCCCTACCTGGAGATGCAGTAGATTGAAGGGAAAGAGAGAGTGGAGTTGCTTGGCATACGCGTAGTCGATGTCGTCGAACACCACGACCTTGAGGGACCAAGGCTTGATAGATAACCCTGTCCGATGAAGCTGCGAGACGAACCTTTGCACGACAAAGGAATCAGTAGCGTTTCCTGAGCTAGGAGGCTTAGGAGACAGAACTATGCTGTCGCAGTCTCTAACCCACTCCCTGAACACTGTACCTTGAGTCTCCACGCCTACGAGGAAACCTAGTCCATGGAGTGGTCTAATTAGCTCAAAGAGGTCATGGATTAGTGGGTTTCCTCCCGTGATAGTCACCCACTTGCATCCCTCTGCCTTGAGCTGGAGCTCTGTCAGGATCTCCATAGCAGTCATGTGCCGGCAGGGACCCTTCAGTGCGTAAGGTGTATCACACCACACACAGCTGTTATCGCAGCCCTGGGTACGAAGAAATACGCTGGGAGTTCCGAGAAGCGGTCCTTCTCCCTGGATAGTTGGCCCAAAGATCTCATTGATTGGGTACCTCTTATCTTTTACGCAGCTACTCCCTGAGGGGCCTTCCAACATCCTAGGCACCTACCTTTGCAAAGGAGGTCGGGGTTTCGTGTACCGTCACAGACACGAGAGCTAGCTCCTGTCCCCCAGTACCTGCTGAACCTAGCTCTGCCTGTAGCTGGAGAAATATCCATGCAGCAATGTTCTCCGCTGTGGGAGTAAAACTCAGCACCTCGTTCAGACAGTTGTGATCCAGCTTTTCGGTGACTCTAAGGAGAGCTCCCTCCAGAATGCTGAAATCTACTACCATCCCAGTATTGGGATCTACGTGCCCTTGCACAACAGCCTCCACCTGGTAGGTGTGCCCATGTAGCCTCTTGCACTTGCCCTCATGGCGAGGCAGGTAGTGAGCAGCATCGAAGGTGAGGGTACAGCCTAGCTGAACGATGTCCCAAGCACCATCTGCTGGTCCCAAGATTATGGAGCCTCCTTCTGGGCAGTCACACTTCTAGGATAATTCCCTTCCTGCTGGAATCTGTCAAACTCCTGCTGTGCTATCTTCCACCGTCCTCCCTTTCTCCTTCCTTGCAGTAGCCCACGCTTCACATAGTTTAGGGCAGTAACGTAGGTTACTCCTAGCTCTGCTGCAACTGCCTTGACTGACATCTCGTTAGATCCGTCGCCAGTCACATTCTTGTCCCTCCTCCTGAGCGCGTGCGGCCTGACTAGAGGCCAGGCCGCACGCATCTCTTGGAGATCTACGGGTTGAGTCCATCCAGGAAGTCAGCAGAGGCGTCGCCTGCTGCAAGGATCTCCCTAACCTCGTTGCCCTTCTTCCCCTTGTTGACGCCGATGCGAATCCTGACTCTACAGGGCCTACCGATTGCGGTGCCCTCGTTACAGAATCTCTTGGGTGCGAAGGTCTTCAGATCGACCTCTGGGCACACTCGGACCAGGAACTTCTTGAGGTTGACCCGTCCAAACTCACTGTTGAGCACGAAGTGAGTGAAGAGGAGGCGACCATCGTACCTCGGGTCAGTTACTCGAAACTGAACGGAAATCATCGGATTACCAGCCTTCGAGATTGCGTACTGATGATCAGCTATCTCACACATCATGATACCAGGTGGCAGGGGCTGGAAGGCTGGTCTCGCAGTCTCATCTAGCTCATCTAGTGGAAGGATATCTCCGTCTTCAGCTTCCATGCCGGGCATCCCCAAATCATCCTCAGCCACTACACGTTCCTCCTTGGTGGTGCTAGCCTTGCTGTGGCGTGCTACTCAGTACTGAGCTTCCACAGCTGAGCCATATTTGGGTCGTCAATGTACACACCCTTGAAATTGCGGAAGCGATTCTTTGCCTTGTGGGTGTACCCTGGCGACACCCACAATCTACGCTTAAGCCCACCTCCCCCCTCAGAGGTTGCAGCCCCAGCCTCTACTCCCCTTGGTACTCCAGCCTCTAGGTATCCTACGAGATCCATGAAGCCGAGGCTCTCGTTGGCAAGCTTACCAGGAAGAGCGGGAAAGCTGTAGAAGCGGCTCATGTCATCCTTCTCGACCTGACTAGCACAGACCAGTAGGACATGCATTGGCAGGTCTCGGAACGACCGAATCAAGAGCCGGATCATCTCGATGCTCTGTCCCCACTCCTTGTACGCTGGAGCATTAAGAGGCATGTCAAGCTCCGTCTGGCTTACCTGTACCCCTAGTATCTGGTACATCGAGAGCTTCTGCACTTCAGTTAGCGTGTCGATAATTACTGTGTTGTAGTGCTTTGGCCTCTTGATCTCCTTCACTGGTACCTGCTTGAACATCGACTCCAGCTTGGCTAGGAGTACTTCGTTACCTTCATCCCGGAGTCTGCAGTGGAGCCGAAGGAACTTAAACGCCTCAGCGAACGTAGCATAGCTGGTAATCGTGACGAGATCGATATCCTCACGGTTGCGGATGCTTCTGCTTCCTGCCTCTGTATCGAGGAAAAGCACGTCCTGCATGGCTGGGACATCCTGTGCCTGGGCTGCTAGGGTGGTTTTGCCTCCACCATACGGTCCGTAGATAAGAGCCTTTACGTACCGTATCTTGCTTTTTGCAGTACCAATGGTAAACGGTGGAGCCTTAGCAGGAGAGGCTTGTGCTGGGGCCGGTGAGGCGTCATCTGTAGGACCTGTAGGACCTGTAGGACCTGTAGTCGTGCCTGCGGAAGTCTCTTCTTCTGCCACCTCTATCATTCCTCCTCGATATGTAGATACAGCGTCAAGCAGTTGGGAATACAATGCGCTTTCGCCAGTCGCGCGGGTCCCTCCGCTTCTCCAGCTCACCACCGAGCATGTACTCCCAGTCACTCCCATCATCCATGGCTATACAGGCGACGCGGAATGGACAGTCCCAGATGCAGTCCCGAGTTGGGCTCGGGTAGATAGCTACGTTCGGGTTTAGCATCTCTCTCGCCTGCGCTACTAGGTGCTGGTAGACGGACTGTCTGAAGGTAGGGTTCCTTAGAACTTGATCCCAGCGAATGTATCGGTCTCCCTCTGGCGACTCCTCTCCAAGTAGCCCCTCCAACACTTCACCGTAGAAAGAAGGTATGTTACGGTGATTCTTAAAGCGCTCCATTAGCGCCTTGTAGTACAACTTGTAGGTCGTTCTCTGCCTCTTGTCGGTGCTGAAACCACCATTCTTAAGGACCCTGGGCTCTGCTGGAGCTTCCTTCTTCATCTGCAGGTATATCATGCCCTCGACAGGCACTTTGGCCTTTTGATCGACCCGCCGCAGAGGCCTATACCACTGCTCAGCTGCCCAAAGGTAGGTGCTAATCTGCAGATCGGTCTCCAACTTGTTTGTGTCAAAGATCTTTGCAGTCTTGTAGTCCATCAACCACACCCTACCGTACGCATCCAACACGACCCGATCAAATGTTCCCTCCGCAAAGATCTTGGGTGCTTGTGTTAGGTCTGAGTTGAGCTCAGGTATAGGAATCTGGAACTTCACCTCTACCTGAGGTTGCCCATCATACCAGAGAGTCCGATAGTCGTCCTTGTCTTGTAGCCAGACCTGGTAGTACGCCAACATATCCTTCGCCAGCTGAAGTGTTGCCTCCGAATCTATTGGCCTTTCAGCCTCAGGAAATGACTTGTAGTAGGCCTCTAGTGCCTCAGCTGCAGATGAAAACCTCTTCCAGCCATGAAGATCTTCCAGTGCGAAGTGGATGCCAGAGCCGAACCAGGGAGCAAGCTGTGCCTCTCCACCCTTCGGAGCAAGACCCTTCCTCAGTGGACTTTCGAGGTCCCACCGCCTCCTACACCTGAGAAACGAGATCCTGTCATAGGTATGAATGGCTCTCGAGGTCTCGGTAGAGGCCTGCGTAGGCTCCTTGACCCCAGCTAAATGAGCTTCATACGCTAGTCGCTGCTCCAAGGAGAAGTATGCGTGAAGCCCACCAGTATCCTCCATAGATGTTGGTTCTCCTTCCTCTTAGCTCGACTCTACTCGGTCAGAGAGTTGTTGGAACTCCTTCAGGACCTTTGGTACGTCAACCTCTATGTACATGCCATTGATCGCGGCACGAAAGTCGTAGGTCATAAGATGAATACCCTTATTTCGCAGATACACAAGGAAGTCGTTGACTTCACTCAACCACTTGCCTCCTCTCCTGCAAAGGATGCAGTTTCGATTGGCCCTCAAACTACCTAGTGCGCCTGGTGGGACTCTACCCACATCTCCTGCCTGGTGGGCAGGTATCCTGGGGCAGCTCACTACGAACAGTTTAGACGACAGGCGCACCGGATAGGCTGCCCAGCCCAATAGTCTCGACTCACGACTTGTCCTTAGGGAACCCTTATTCCCCTACCTTTATTATACTACATTTTCGCCCTTTTGTCAACAAGGGATTCAAAATTTTTTAGGGCTGCTTTGGATTGCAACCGGCCCCACGCCACACCTGATCGAGCATCACTTCTGGACTAAGGATCCAGTTTGCAGCTCTCTGCTTGTTATTAAGGACCTCCAATATAGCCTCATCTACTGTCTGCCTATGCAGCAGGTAGTATACATGTACAGCAACCTTCTGACCTAGTCTGTGAAGCCTATCTTCAGCCTGTAGGTTCTCGATAGCGCTCCACTCGCACCCCACGAAAATCGCTGTGCTAGCTGCGTGAGCAGTAAAAGAGGCTCCACTCTTGATCGTACAAACTAGGGCTCTTGGACCCGAGCCAAGCTGGAACGCCTGGGTCGAACTATGCACCTGCTCTTGAGGTAGTCCCCCATGGACGACGTAAACTCTTGCTTGCAGAGCTTCTAAGATCTCTACAATGAAGGGAATAGCCTTTCGAAAGGGTGTAAAAACAACCAAGGCTCTACCAGAAGAAAGCTCAGCCACTGCCAGCTCCTCAAGCGCTTCTAAAGCAACACCTAGAGCTGGGCTTCCTACAAGTCGTGGGGTTACGAGAATTTGCCTTAGTCTTAGGAGCTGAGAGATCCGATTAGGAGTGACGAGGAGATGGCTACCCTCTGTCCCCAGATCAGCAATCATATTGCTAGCAAGATCATCGTAGAGTCGCTTCTGCTCTCCTGCCAGCTGTAGAGGAATGGGTTGACGTACCTTGTCCGGCAGCTCAGACAAAACCTGCTTCTTTGTCCTTCTTACCATATATTGAGAAAGCATGCTAGCGAACTTTACTACATTCTTGGGACGTCCCTCAATAGTAAGTCCGAAGGGATCCTCAAAAGTGATGCAGTGCTCCTCTATGAACCGCCAATAGCTACTGAAGCTACGAGAGTCGATTAGGTTCAGAAGGGCCCACAGATCCTGAGGGCCTCGTCGCACGGGAGTACCAGTGAGGAGGAACAGGTGTCTACTATACGCCCGCTTGAGCGTTGCAAACGTCCTCGTTTTGCGGTTAAGTAGCCCTGCAAGGTGTACCTCATCGCAGATGATCGCTTGCCACCCCTGACAAAGAGAGAGTACTTCCTCAACCAAGGCGTAGTTAGTGATTAGGAGCAGAGGTTTTTGTTTCAAGTACTCCTGCCAGATAAGCTTTCTCTGTGGAGGGGTCCCTATATAGAGAAGAGAGGAAACCTGAAGCCATCTTTTAGCTTCGTCTTTCCATACTCCCAGGCTGACCTTGGGTCCTAGAACAAGGGCGGAGCTAACTCCGAGAGCTCTCAGAGCTAGTAGGGTCTCTGCTGTTTTGCCGAGCCCAGGCTCATTGGCAAGGATCATACGCGAGCGGCTCACCATAAACTCTACATCTTTCACTTGGTACTCCCTCAGTGCTAGTGCCATTATCGGAGCTGAGGTACGGCCTCGATTATTGCCCTACCGAAGAGGAGAAAGTAAGTACCGTGTCGAATGGCGTCATTTGCATGAGGCTGTCCTCTCTGGTAAAAGCCCCACTCTCTTAGTCTCTTGTCCTTACAGAACCCCTTTGGAAGGCCAGCCATCTGGAGGAAGAGAGGTATTCCTTGCTGGCTGCACAGACTCTCGATTATACCAAGCAGACGCGGGGTGAAGAGATCCCTCCAAGCGTGCCTCTTTGCCTCCCAGCTATAGATGCGATAGTCCTCTGCAACTACGATAGCAGGCAGGAACCGTTTTAGAAGTTGAAGGATCTGAGAGGTAGAGCTCGTCAAGGAGACTTGTCCCCGCTCGTATAGCTTGCCACTACAGAAGAAGGCCCATCCGAGCGTTTCCCCAGGATCTAGTGAAAGGAGACGTTCAGGAGGCTTCCAGGAGAGGTTAGCTCGGGTTCGAACCTGCATAAGTAGATCGAGGAAGTTCATGACCTTCACTCTCCCCGCCTGCCAGGCTCCTCAGTTTCAACTATCCGCCGCATGATCGTAGAGAAGGTCTCGAACTCCTTCTGACGCTTTAGCGCTAGGGTATAACACTTCTGCAGCTCGAGGATCCCTCGCTCGACATCCTTCAGGTCCGCAGCGATACATATGGTTATCTGGGATCCCTTGAGGCCTATCAGGGCGAACTGATCAAATTCGGCGGTCTCTAGACCAGGTCTACTCTTGTGAGCCCTCAAGACGCAGGAAGCCCCTAGCTCCTCTGGATCCTCGAAGAACTCAATATCCAGAGGCTCGTCTGCCATCTTCATCCTCCCCCTCGGTAACCAAACTACGTTCAGCCAGCTTTGCAGCGAGCTCTAGCGCGTCGAAGGCTTCTCGAGCCTCTGACCAGTTAACAACACTTCCTGTACTTTGATGCACAAGAAGGAGCTGACCGTTTGAGTCTCTTGCTATAAGCCACCTAGGATGTAACCATTGAGGGGATCTCATGACCTCACTCTCCTATGCGAGTTGTGGCTAGGAGATCAGCCTTGCCACATACCAAGCTCCTAGTACTCCGAGAACACTGCCAAGCAGGCACGGGAGCCCAAACAAGGGAGAACCACGGGTGATATCTGCAATTATCACCCCACCAAAGCTGAGCCCAGCTAGCCCACACGCGGCACCGAAGACAAGCAGACCCGCGCCATTTGAACAGTATCTGCCTGGGCCTAGCAACATCTAATCCTGCACCTCCTCCAAGCTGATACTAAACCGGTATCTTTTCTCAGGGCCTTCTATCACGAGAGCTTCTAGATCCTCAAGACGAGCAAACAGTGCCTCACCTGTAAAGATTCCAGACAGTCGAACACGGAACCCTACACTCTCCTCTCGAGGTGCCGAGCTAAACACGGACGATGGCCAGGTAACGTTCCTAGCATCCTCCACATGAGCAATCCGACCAGACTTACTCTTGTAGATACCTAGGTCTTTTCGAAGCTTCCGAATAAAGGTGATCGGAACGTCCCAGACGTCAGCGAGCATCTGGTCAGGATTGTTGGCTATCAATCGCTGTAGTACTTCCTGCGCTTCGGCCCCTCCCTTAATGTTCCCAAACTGCTCTAGGGTAACCCCAATCACTGGAGCCCCACCCCTCTCCCAAGAAGTGAGAACCAGGCTAGATCTACTGTACCTCCTTCGTGCCGTGGAATCACCTACGTCCATAGGGAAGATGAGCTGCTTGGGTCTCTTCTTACTTGGCAGACTCTACTCCCCCTAACGATATGGTGAGCGAGAGGTTAAGTATCAATGTATCTCCCTACACAGTTACGAACTCACCATCCTGAGTGAGGCCATAGTACCCTGGGATCTCTGGCAGCCCGTGAGTTAGAGCGATCTGGTGACACCGTTTCGGGACATTGGCGGTCGCCTCGTCTCGGGCTATGCCGTCGGCTATCGACATCGCAACCATAGGTTGCTGTGGTTGCCAGCCCTGGGCTACTAGGCCCTCGATTTCAGCCTGCTCTTCGTTCGTGGCGAACACACCTGTGTGCCTCATGTCAGAGATCACCTCTTCTACCTCACGGCTTCGTGCTTCAGGGTCTGGCGACACGCTCCACAGACCCAGCCGTAGTCATCATCTAGGTGCCAACCCATAGGAAAGGCCAGCTTACTCTGAGCAGCTGCTAGGTCTTGGGCACCAAACTGAATGATCCTCTGACACAGGCCACAACGAGCCTGAGCCACCATAAAAACGTCACCAAGGTATAACTTCGTCGTAGTGCTCACCTCTCTTCTGCCTCCCTTTTTGGTAGGATCAAAGGTCCTCTATGTGTGCGACAGCCGCTACACCGTGCTGCAAGGGTAGCTCGACAACCTCGTCCTCAGTCTCTATGAGGTCTAGCACCCTCACCTCTTTGCTATGCGCAACTACCAAGCGTTGTGCTTCTTGTGGAGTGTGTGCAAACACGATGAAGAAGCTCGAGCTGCCGCTCAATTCACGATAAGACCTCCTTCGAGCATCTACTGGACGCTCGAGGGGAGCGTTCACTCGATAGCACCTTAGGACTGGAGGGTGACCAAGTAACTCTCCCGAAAGCTGATCGAAGCAGGTCACGTCGTTGCTACCCGTGGGGATCGTACCAGAAGGAGTACCCACTGCTCATCCTCCTCATAGCCAAATATAGCTCTCTACTCTAATTATACAATAATTTTGTGGAGAAGTCAACATGCAAGAAGGAGTGACTCATGGAGAAGGCCTAGAAAGTGGCTCCTGAGGCCTTGGACCTCAAGGATCTCGTCGCCTAGCTGAAACTTGAAGTCTTGAATGTGTATCGTGGTCATGGTACTAGCTACTCTGACCCACCCCACAACTCTTGTCTGCTGCCTCACGACTCTTATCTGCTGCGCAGCGTAGCTGACGCACAAGCTTGTTGTGTGCGTTGATGAGGGTCAATGCACGGGATCTGTCCTTGGCTCCCAGAGCGGCCCGGACGCCCGCGACGTACCGTATGAGTTGGTATACCCGAGGCTGCACACGTGTCATGCCCAGGTAGTGTACTGCACGATCGATTTCCAGCACTGTGAGGTCGTCTAGTGCAGGTGCGAAGTCGAGCATGACGCCGCGCTCGTCAGTGGTGTACGTAATGCGTAGGCCAATAGGGGACGGGATTCCCTGTGCCACGGCGGTTTCGCGGAGGACACTCATTCCCTCCGCACTGATGTGTGCCACGGTCTTGTCTGAGAACACGAGGGTACTTACTCCAGTTGCGGTCAGTTCAATGATCTCTTTGATGACACCCTGCTTCAAAGGGCGTTCCATTACCTGGTCCTCCAAGTGAATTCCCTCCTTCGTGCTAGTCGGGTCAGACCGTTGCTACCTAGGATCATCCTCCTCGGCGCTATTTTCTATCTCCAGCCTCGCGTCCTCCTCAACTTCTCTTGCCTCAGCAGGCGTCGCTGGCCGCTGTTTGAGTGCCTCAGCGTACTCACGCCACATTGCCACGAGACACTCCTCAGAGCAGAAAACAGCACCGAAGCTTGGGTTGTACCAAGGTCCAGTGAGTGCGCCACAGCGTTCGCACTTCACCGACTTGTTTTTGGTTGGTACGTAGATAACCTCATCAGAAAACCTGCCACTAATGAGGTAGCTTTTGACCGGTACTGGGTTAGGCCACTTCGCGTCGAACTTCACCTACGTTCCCTCCTCTACAATACACGCTGAGCTCATCAGAGGTCACTTTATCGAGGGTCAATCACATTTCTGTAGTTCACGTAGACCGAGATCTCTGGGTCTAACACGTAAGTGCTAAAGCAGGGATCAGGTCGGTAGCCCATTCGAATGCGGTACACACTGTAGTCTGCGTTTCTTGTGATGCGGTGACTGCGAGCCACTACGCGTCGGCGGTCGCCCTTGCCATACTTCTGTTGATGCCACCTCTGGTACAGCCGCTCAACACTGGCCTTGAAATCGCGCCCACGGCCCTCACCGACAACCTCACCCTTTTCGATGGTGGCGATGATTAGGTACACTATGTCACTTCCTTCCTTGTAGCACCTTTGTGTAGGCTTCGGCAAGCATCGCGTCGGTGAAGCACTTCTTGATATGGTCGGGGTCGTAGCGCGGCTGATTTCGCTTGCAAATCAGCGCCCTGTAGCCAGGTGGGCCTGCGGCGGTGACCTCATGCTCTGGACACCACACACACAGGTTATTCTCTTCCTGAAGCGCGGCAACAACGTTTTGCAGCGCCTCCTCTGCCATCATGGCGCGCGGAACGGCCTTGAGAGCGATCTGTAATGTCTCACCTGCAAACTCCAACAGAAGGTCACTGCTGTGAGAACCACAATGCACAATCTGGCTGATGCACATCAAGTGGCGCCAGTCCCATATCAGGGGACGATCTGTAACAGGAGAGTCCGCATGCTTGTTATAACTCCTCACAACCTCATCGATTATCTGTTCGATGGGCGTGCAGCGAAGTCTCTCTTGAAACGCGACGATAGCGGCGTAAAGCGGGTCGTCCTTGTCTCCTCCCATTCTCATTTCCTCCCTCCGTGCAGATTCCTTGGATGTGCCCCCAAAGCTACAAGTACTCCACGGCTGATGGCAGCTGCTATACTCATAACTACGCTAAGTTGGACGCTGAGCTCATCGAGCCTAAGTACCACTCGTGGCCCTACCTGAGTAGCTGTAGCTCCAAGGAGTTGATCTATGCTCCCCACACCGATCGCTCCAGCCACAGACACGTCGCCTACTGGTAAGAGATCCCTGAAGGAATCCACGTGTGTGGCGAGGCCAATACAAGGTTGGATGGGGCCGAGTCTAATATCAATCGAGCCTATATCCTCAAGTGACCCTGGACACGCACCTATGGCAATGATAGTTGTCCGACGAGACCCTCCTGATAGGGGAATGCCTCCAGCATGTGCGGGGCGCTCTAGAGTACCATACACAGATACCCGCGATACGCCACATCGCTTAAATGCTCCACCTGGTACGCAGCCTACTCTCCACCCAGCGTCAACTAGCAGTGAACCTACCGTTGGTCCTAGTATATCTCCTATCGATCGGCCAGCACCGATGCACAAGAATGCAACCTGCCGCCTCTTACTGGGAGGAAAACACTTAAGACATTGAAACAGGGTATCTGCCAACGTTTCGGCGATTTCACTGGCACCGACAGAGAGGCGTACCCCCGGTTCTGGCATGCTTGGAAGAGGAATCACCTTAGATAACACAGCTCGATTCCTCCCTACGAGTGGCTCCTCATGGCTTCAGGGCGTGAGCTCGAGCCAGCGTAGCTAGGTGATCTCGCTGCCGTGCGCCCCTTGGTGGGGTCACAGTGCGTAGCTGATACCCGCCCCATTTACGCAAGGCGAATCGTGCCACACCCTCACCACGCAGGGCGATGGGAATCTGGAGATACTGCTCACCTGTGCGACCATCTTGGTACATCTCTGGCTTGACCCCTCGCCGTAGAGCTGTATAGAGCATACTAACGGCGATGTCCTCAAGTGCCTTCGCGTCGTCGCCGTAGTACTTACGCAGCCTGTCGCGTGCGTGGTCCCTGATGGTGATGTGCATTGGCTAGCCCTCCTTTGCGCCGCATTCATTGGCACCGCAGTCGATGCCACCAAAAACGGCGGCCTCGCGCAGATGGATACAGCGCCTTTTTTGTTTGCCCTCAAACGATATATCAAGACAGAAGGTGTAGCCCAGGGGACAATCCTTGGGTCTAACAAAGCCGTGGGACGGGGCACCCAACGGGTCGTCCGTATTCAGCAGGATGTAGGCAGCTACTATTTTCACGTCCACTCCTCCTTTGCCCTAGTCTGGTACTTTCTGTGTCTACAGCTCTTATCGGTTGTCGATATGTGGCATCTCGTCCAGTATATTAGACTCAGCCTCTTCCTCCTCGACGCGCGCCTTTCGCTCCTGGATGTCCTTGTCTAGAAGTTGTAGCATCTCGATCAGTAAGGACCGCGCGTGCTCGGGATCCTCGCACACGATCAGTGTCTCTGGAGCCTCGCTAGGAATCGATGCGAAACCGCCGTGGGGATAGAGACGCAGGATAGGCTGGCAGAACAATCTTACTCGTTCGGTGTAGACCTCGACTCGCATGCCTGGTTCTAGTCTGATAACGATTCTGTCCATCGATCACGTCTCCTCCTCGTCGACAACTTGGTCGCGCTCGCAGATGGTACAGCTACTCTCGCGCCCACCATATAGTAGACATCGTTCTGTACGACCACTCCAGTGAGCCTGCAAACACCAACTACGACCGTCAGGGCAGCCGTCAGGAATGATGGTGCCATCCTTGAAGTGAGACAGGACAAGCATCGACTACACCTCGCTAGGGAACAAGCATTCGTAGCCAGGGCAATCCTCATCACACCTGGGCGACTTCGTTGGCATCTTGGGGCTATCACACCGAGCATCGTCCTCAGGGCCAAAGGGGGTCTGGAATGCGCCACTACTCAACCAACGACATGGGCTGAGGCTTTCCACACCCGGTTCTCTTGAGCCACGCACTGAGCAGCTCCTGCATGGCATCAGGTAGGTGATCCCACAGCTTTTCAGCAATCTTGGGGCCACACTCACGTAGGAAGTCCTGGGCCTCGGAGAAGGTTAGACTCCAATAGAAGCCGTCGGCCTCAGTGATGATGTCTTCAACTGTGATAGGCTTGACTGGCTGTTTGTACTCCTTGTCAGACATTTATTTCGCCTCCTCCCGCTTATCGTGAAGGTTCTTCACAATGAGCTGAGTCGTGGAGTCGCGCCGCGCCTCCTCGATGTAGCAAACAACAAGCTGGATCATGCGTTTCTGTAGGTTATCTAACGCCTCGTCTCGCGTGCGACCACGAACTTGCAAGCCCACAAAGGCTACAGCGATATCTAGAGCATTGATAACATCAGCCCGGAACTTACCTGGCTCCTCGTTGGTGAACACGTAGGACACATCCACTAGGTCTTCAAAGTAGGTCACAACTATTGCGTGGGACACTTCTGCTTACCTCCTCGCTTCTCGGCTTCCGCGGCCTCTAGCACTCTCCGATAGTGCCGCGTCGCCTTCTGGCAAAGGCCCTTCTGGGTGATGAGGCCAGGAAGTACCTCCCTCAACCGCCTGTCGGCCTCACTCTCTAGACATGCAGCCAGCACAAACGAGCACGCCGCGCTAGTCTTCAAATGACCCATGGTATCGACCGCCACCAGGGCGCTCATCTCGCCGGCATGGATGACCTCCGACAATTCCTTAGACCACGGGCCGTTTGGGTCGTACCAGAAGCGAAGGCCCAGGTCGGCGCCTTTTGTCTGCGCGAGGTAGACAACCGAGTGAACCTCACGCAGGGTATGGCTCATGAGCTCGGTATGAGCGGCAATGACGCAAAGTGTACGGTCGAGCACTGTCAGGCCTCCCTACGATGCTGCTTCGGCGCCAGCCTTGCGACGAGATGCACTAGTGGCCCTACAGTTCCGACGATGATCGGTAAGAGGAGACCAAGCATCAGCCATTGAGGCCAAGTAATGATCATGGACTTTCCTACCTCTCCCAACCTACGAGCTTGCTGATCCGAACGTGTTCGTCGACTCCTACTTCAGCTCGCCTTTCACTCATGACCTTCACGTAGTGATCTCCTACCTCTCCCTGGAAGAACGGATCGCCACTCACTGCGAAGCGCCGCTTTCGCAGGAGATCCTCGTACGAAGCGGTGTCTATCCATCGCTTCATTCGCTCGACCTCTTGGGAGCTAACCTCTTCAACCATGCCACAACTTCCTCCTTAAATGTCTGAAGTCCACACTGAAGTACCAGAGAGGCAACCACAAAACACGCTGTTCCTGAAACGTTAATGCCAGTGCTGGGATTTGAACCCAGATGCCTTACGGCGGCGGATTTTAAGTCCGCTGTGTCTGCCCTTCCACCACACTGGCAACGTCTAGCTTTGGGCAGCCCTGATAGATGTGAGTCAGGCACACCCTGCTAACTGCACCAGTATTTCGTGAACCACTAGCCCCGGTGGCTCCACGATGTTGATATTCACCAGGAGCCCAACATCTACGCTGCTTGCAGCTCTCGTCACGAGCGAAGTAGTTTCTCTTACCTACTCTAACGAGAATCACGGTGTACCTCCTCCTTTCTGCCTGACGTGCCGGTTTCCCCAGCCGGCGTCCCTGTGCGCCACCCTGATGTGGCGTTCCATCCCATTCCATACGTCAGGCCGTATCCTGAGTGTGTGAGCGATATAGCAGTACTCGTCGAACACCTTCAGTCTCTTGGACCTCCTCTTGGAGGAAGCACAAGAGTTATATGCTATTTACATACTCCCACCTCCTCTCACTTTGCACAAACGAGACGATCATATGCAGCTAGATGACCTCTTGGACACCAATCTTACTGGTGAGCAGGGCTGCGCTTGGCCTTCGCACTGTAACCGGCAGCGCTGGGTCAGGCCGCCCTGTGGTAGCCTGCTGCGCACGAGCGTCTGCCCGTGCGTTTGCGGCACGTGGTGTGTACTCTAGATGGATTATCCTAAATGATCGCATCAGCTCCCGTACCTGGTCACGAAGTACAATCAGCGTCGCGTTCTTGGCGCGATATTGCCCTGTGACTTGATGCAGTACAAGCTCACTGTCTAGGTGAACTAAGAGTGCTGTAACTCCTACTGTGCGTGCTATCTCTAAACCACGAATCAGCGCTCGATACTCAGCTACATTCGCATCCACAACTACACCTATGTACTCCCCACCATCAGCGATGGTTTCTCCAGTGTCGGGATCATACAGGTAAACGCCTATACCTGCAGGGCCAGGGTTGCCTCGTACGGCACCATCAGTATAGAGTATTGCTTCTCGAGACATGAGCCTATCCCCTTAAGGGTCGCCTCTTGGGTGTACGGTAGCTAATCACACAGTCTGCCGATCACACAAGTATCAGACTGCTTCAGTAGCCCTGTCCATCACGAAGGAGTCCGATCGTCTCCTCCCTCTTCCACGCCCGCTGACGCACCCGCTGATGCACCTGCTGACGCACCCGCGGCAGCCTTCTTGTCCCTCGCAGCGAGGTACTCATCGATCTGCTTCTTAGAGACAGGACGAGAAGGCATTCGGTCATGTGCGCAGACCGAGTAGTTGTCCTGTGGTAGCATCGCCCAGTAGCAGCTGTTCCGATACCCTTTATGACATCCCTCCGGAGTATTCGGAGCAGGGATTCTCCTGCCGCTGAAGATTGCCTGCGCGATCCACTTTGGGCAATCCCCACGTCGCACACTAACCTGTAGACTGTAGCTAGAGACCGTCCCTTGCTGCTTCAGAATCGGTACTAGACGATCTTCAGAGAAGGCTACTACAGGTGTAACATCAGGCACTTTGATTTCCTCCCCTCGCCACTCAATGCTAATAGCCTCGAAGATCTACTTCAGAGCCATGACTGTCTGGGACTTTACGCTATAGGTGACGAGCTCCCAATCGAAGTTGGTTGGCTCGTTTGCTGCAGTATCCCAGGGTGGACTCGGATGCCCACTAGGTGCCCCACACACGAAGCTGATAGCTTCGAATGCCCAGCGTGCACCTGGCTCCATCCTGTCAAACACTCGTCCGGCCGCCCAGGTCACATCATCATTCAGAAGTACCCTGGTGCTGTCGTAAACCATGAGGTGGATCTCAGGGTTAGGTATAGCAGTGTGGCCGTCGTTGTGGATGGTGCCAAGCACTTTGAGGATGCCATACTCGTAGGTCACCCTGTTGACCTCTAGGGTCACGAACTCGTATTCTGCTGGAGTAGTTGGAGCAGCTGGAGTAGCTGGAACGTCCGGCTTGGGCACCCCAGGTGATCTTTCTGAGCACCCACTACAGATCACTGCCAGCAGGACCGCGATAACCAGGATGAGCATGTGACTCCTGCGCCACTTCTTCACGAGAATACCTCCCTGTTGGTCATCTCCACCAGCCATCTGTGACAGAGCACGCAGAGTCTAGTGCTATGACGACCACTCATCCTCCTTATCGCAGCCCAAGCCTTAAGGAACAGCTATTCTCAAGCTCGAACAGCTACCTCGCTACTATCTGTACCAGGCGAAGTAGCAAATAGTACTCAAACGTGTCACTTCGGCTCACTCTCCAGGACGACCTTAAGGCTCTCATCACCTTCCAAGATAGCCTTAAGGCTCTCATTGGTTGCTACCAGTGTGGTAGCTTCGGCGGCTGCGGCTGCGGCTCGTGCAGTAGCTGTAGCATCTATCCACATCTGAAGGGACTGTCGCACGCCCTGCTCGGTAGCAAAGGCATCTCGTGGCCACCACAGACAATTTTGCTCTCCTGCTGGGCCGTACTGAGTTACCTCCTTAGGCTTAGGGGCCCATTGGACCCGTACCCGCTCCCCTATCCACTGAAGGAGCACCCCCCAGCCCTGGAAGGGACAAGAACGGAGCTCCCGAGCTACCCTCTTTGTGAGCCGATCTAGCTGCGTCACCGGGATCTCCCTGGATGATTCTAGGGACCTTACAGAACCTGGTACTGACCTACTCATCAGTATGCCTCCTCTACTTGAGAACCTTACCGGGGCAGGCATAATACTCGCTTCCCATGCCCTTTGGTGCTGAACCCTTCTTCAGGAAGGCAAGATTAGAGTCGAACAGATGAAGCCACTTACATTGCTTTCCCTTACCTTGGAGCTCCAAACGACGAGGGCAGTAGTTCGAATTATTCCAGACTTTTGTGCCTGGAGCGAAGGGGTTGAAGTAACGTACTTCCTCAACCTTTCCACAAGCCCAGCGCACCCTAACAGTCCCCCACACCTCAAGCCCCTCCTAAGCTTCGGCATTGTCAGGCCCCCACGACTCTCCTCGAGCTGGTGACGAAGTTACTATCACACCCGGCTCTGGCGAACGAACCAGTCCATTTGCAAGATCTATTTCCTAACGAGCCGAGGGCGCTTGAGATCACGTCCATCTTTGGGCCGAGCCAGATTGCACCGCTTATGGGTTACCCGAACATTCCCGAGTACGTCCTTGCCTCCTGCGCTCAACGGAATAACATGATCGAGCCACAGATCCTCAGGACCACAAGGCTTCATGCAGATCTGACAAATTGGAACTCCGTCTACACTGTCCCTCTCAATGACAGCTTCGCGGGAGTAAACTTGCCTGGCTCGGCGGATACGCTTCCGCCTTCGAGCTCCAGCCTCTCTACCTACCTCTGGATGTTCCTGTCGGTACACCCGACACTGCTCTAATCTTGCCTCCCTGTGCTTGATATAATCATTCTGGCATCGAACAAGGTGCTTTTCTCTATGTCTCTTGTAGTAGCCCTTCCTTGAGGGGGATCCTCCGGATGCCTTTAGCCTTTCGTAGCTCTGCTTAGCAACTATCCTTTCACATTGCTTGCATGTATACGAAAGGCCATCCTTAGAAGCGCTACGCTTCGAGAACTCTATGTGAGGCTTTACGACCCCACAGTGGCTACACGCTTTCGATCCTTCTGGTAGGTCTCTTGAAGCATCTGGCATCCCAGCAGTCCCTCCCTCCTTGATGAGACTCACTACTACGAGGTCATCTCGGGTACCAAATAAGAACCCCACACGAAGACCTTACCTGAGGACCTCTTCAGGCTGCCATGTGGGTGGGTAGGGCCGCCACCCAGTTTCCCTGGTAGGCGTCCACACGTAGACAGCCGTGCGGCGTGGCTTATCATAGCTCTAGGCTACAGTATGCCACTTCCTAGCCCACCCACTACTGGCAACCAAAGATGTCAAGTCAGCTTACTTCTCGTCGACGTCGTCAACGTCGGCCTCATCCACATCGTCGTCGCCGTCAGCATCAGCTTCGTTGCTGTTGTCAGCTTCACTAGCTTCACTAGCCCCGCTAGCTTCACTAGCTTCGCTGACCTCAGCGCCCTCCGAATGCGGCTTCTTGGTGGCAGCCCACACGATGGCGTAGTCGCAGCTGAGCTCGTCGGCTATCTCTCTGCGACTTTTGCCTGCTGCATGGAGCGCGCGGATATGCTCCGCACGTCCAATCGAGCTGCCATCTTCGAGAGTGATGACGACCTTGCCCCTGTGAGTCCGAGCTCCTTCCTTACCCTCGGCGAGCAGCTCCTTCGTGGCTGCGTACACCGTGGCGTAAGGACACTTGAAGTGCTTGGCGATCTCACCACGGGTCTTCCCTTGCTGGAGCATCTCGCGCATATGCTCCGCACGAGACCGTCCATCCTCCATGATCACGCCGCGTCCTACGCCACGACCAGGATGGCCTTCCGTGAGCTCGTTGTGCATGTTGGCAGTAGCCGCGTAGACTACTGCGTAGGACACTCCAAGCTCCCTAGCGATGTCGCCACGAGGCCGGTTACTCAGGAACTCCTGTCGGATATACGCGCTCCGTGACCCTTCCGTACCATCCTTGAGGTGATACAGCTTCTTCGGCTCCTTGACCTCTTCCTTCTCGTCATTCACGTCATTCACGTCATTCACGTCATTCACGTCTCTTCCTCCTCCGTATTCAGATCATTATGATACAAGCTGGACTCAGAGCGATGCAGCCAAGACTCAGAGCGATACAAGCTGAACTCAGACGTGACTACTTGGTCGCCTGCCTCACTGTACTCGCAGAGATCTCGCAGTGGAGGTCCTCAAGATCCTCCATAAGTTTGCCTTCGTACTTCTGCAGCAGGGCGACATAAGAATTCAGGAAACTCTGTGTCGCAAGTCTCAAGGACGCCGCTAGCCCTCTAGCACTACCACCACTCATCTCAGCATACGTGAGGGCTACGAGGGGATCCTTGTCAGAGTCCATGACTCCTGGAGGATAGGCCCCATAGGGCCGCCCGCCTCCAACGGGATCTGTCCCTTCTATGACTACTGCCCAGCTGTCCCCTTCACGACAGATCCTCTGAAAGGTAATCGAGAGGGAACTCAGCTTCAGGGACTTCAGCTTTATCAGTATGTCTTCTACGAACTCGCCACTAAGCTGGTTCTGCTTGACGGGCTCACTCATGTCCCCGCCACCTTTCCCTACTCTCTACCTTTATTATCCCTTATTCAGAGATGTAAAGTCAAGATGGTCTTGAAATTTTATTCTGGCACAACTAACACTCACTTTTTGCTTAGCACGCCCCTCAGACCCTCTCCTACAAGCTTCCTTTCTTTTTTTTACTTTTTTGAACGTAGTGTGCTTGTTGACTTTACATCTCAAAATCGTGTATAATAGTAGTAGAGGCTAAAATCTACGGATGTAGAGAGGAGGGGAGCAAGGTGACTGGCAACGGCAAGAAGGTTCTCGCGGTCTATCTGGACGTACCATTCCATAACCGTGTGAAAGCTGCTGCTGCAGAAAGAGGACTTAGTCTGCGTGCCGCAGTCGCTATGGCTCTAGCGAGCTACTTCGAGATTAGTGCTAACCCTGCCACTACATTGGAAAAGGAGAGCGACAGTCGTGCCAACTCCGTCGGAGTGGGCGCCCTATCCGTTTGACAGGGTTCTCGAAGTCATGAAGCCTTGCAAGGTTAGCAGAGATAACCCTGCCCACCGAGCTAGGCTAGATCAGGTGCTTCTGAGCTCTCGGTACGTGGCGGAACCTAAGATCGACGGGTCTCACTATCTCTTTATCCGAGGTCGATTCTTCAGTACTCACATCAAGACGAGAGACGGAGAGTCAACAGGCCTTCCTGTCGAAAAGACACCTCACTTCGCTCACCTCGCAACTGCCCTCTCAAAACTAGGATGGCCCCAGCTCATCCTGGATGGAGAGATATGCATTCCTGGAGGCAAGTCTCAGGACGTTACTTCGATATCAGGATGCCTACCAAGGGAGGCGGTACGCCGACAGGAACGTGGTGGCTTCGTCCACTACACAATTTTTGACGTCCTTCGAGCTCCAGGCGGAGACTGGATGCTCGATCAGCCCTGGCACAAGCGTCGCCAGCTTCTAGAGCGACTCTACAGCACAATAGTGCCTAGAAACGAGTACATCCAGCTAAACCCAGTAGTCACCGAGGACAAGTCTAGGTTTCTCCAGGATCTGCTAGATCAGGGGAGAGAAGGGATCGTTCTCAAAAGCTTGAGTGGACTGTACGTACCAGGCACGCGCCCCATGTGGAACTGGATCAAGGTAAAGGCTGAGTGCGAGGATGATGCCATCGTCATGGGGTTCGAACCGCCCGAGAGGGTGTATACTGGAAAGAACGTTGAGGGATGGCCCTACTGGTGTGTTGGTATTCCAGTGACAAAGTATTACCACTTCGGGTGGATTGGCTCGATCATTCTAGGTAAGTACGACGCAGAGGGTAGCCTAGTAAGGATCAGCGCTTGCTCTGGCATGACCGAGCAGCAGCGACAGGAATTCACTGAGAACCCAAGTAGGTACGTAGGACAAGTGGCGAAGATCCGCGCGATGGAGATAACCCGAGATGGATCATACCGCCACCCAGCCTTTATCTGCATGCACCCTGACAAGAACCCTCATGAGTGCCGAATATAGGCTTCACGTTAGCTCGGATTGTACTAACCGCAGTACTTCCTAGTGTTCGCAGAACCACTTTTGAATTCGTCTTAGAGGGAGGCTAGTGTATGCCTGTGGACGCTCCTGGTCTACCTATGCTTCAAGCGGCCCTTGGCTACATACGACTTAAGCTACCTATTATTCCTATCTGCCCTCCAGACCACAGAGGGATGGGACCTAGCCACCAACAGAAATGCTCTCGGCCAGGTAAGACTCCCCTTCTAGCTCAATGGACAAGTCGTGGAGTACCTTCTGATAACGAAGTCCAGGTGTGGTTTGCAAGAAACCCCTATGTAAATATAGGTCTAGTTCTAGGAGACGTCTCTAGAATCATCGGCATTGACGTGGATGGAGATGCTGGAGAGACCCTCTTGCAGGAGCAAAGTGAAGGAGACCTTCCAGTCACATGGGAATTCAAAACAGGAGATGGCAGGCGCCTCTTGTATCGACTGCCTGAAGGAGCTCCTACCAAGAAGTTTACCCTACAAGGAGGTAGCAAGCACGAAGAACTAGCTCTGCTTGCTACTGGACAGCAGACTGTTCTACCTCCTTCCATGCACGCGAACGGCAAGCAGTACGCATGGGTACCAGGAAGGAACCCTGAGGACGTCGAGATAGCCGCAGCTCCAGAGTGGCTTCTTAGACGAGTACTACTTACTTCCAAGACAGCAGAGGTTGAGACCCTCCCAGGGTATATACCTGGACCTACTCCAACCCAGAGCCCGCTGGTAGAGCAGGAGGAGTGGCAAACCACCGTTCTAGAGGGAGGGCGTAACAACCATCTCACAAGGTTGGCTGGTTCTCTCCTTTCTAGACCGATAGCGAAGGCTGAAGCGCTGGCTTTCCTAAAGGTATGGAACGAGAACCATTGCGTCCCACCTCTCGAGGACAAGGAAATAGAAACAATTGTCGAAGCCATAGCTATGTCGGAGCAAATGAAGCGAGCTGGGCGAGCCAAGAAGAAGAGCTCAGTAGGAGAAGTACTCCGGCCTCTACCTCTTGCCGAGTTGTTTATTGCTACTCAGGAAGCAAAGGGCTTCAAATGGAAGTATATTGTGGGCCAAGGTATGTTCTACCGGTGTGATGTGACACGCGGTCCTTGGGCTCCCTACGACCTAGTGTTCGCAGAGCAGGATGTTAGACATCAACTAGTGGCAAGGAACCCAAGCTGGGACAGCAGTCATTGTGTAAGCGAAGTTATTGACGCTTTGAGGAGCTACCTCTCTGACGAGAAGCACGATGACGTCTTCGATATCGGCAAGCATCCCGACCTTAAGCGAGTCTATGTTACCAATGGTATGCTGGAGTGGGAAACGGAAAAGCTTAGTCCTTGGGATCCCTCCTCCAACTCTACTGTCAAGCTGCCGGCAGTCTGGGTACCAGAAGGGGCAGACGACAGTGAACCCTACAAAACCTGGAACTCGGTAATGGCTGAATGGATTCCAGATGCTAGCTCAAGGGCATTCCTCCAGGAGTTTGTAGGGCTCTGCCTGATCCCAGACGCATCTTTCCGGACTGCTGTGTTTTTGTACGGAGAGGGATCAAACGGCAAATCGCTCTTTCTGGATGTCTTCAAAGGCTTGTTGGGCTCTCACATGGTCTCCATTCCATTGCATAGAATTGCTGACAGATTCGAGACGGCCTATCTTCAGGATAAGCTGGTGAATCTGTGTGGCGATATTGACCCAAAGTACCTTGATGAGACCGGGCTACTGAAGGCTGTCATTGCTGGCGACACCATTCGTGGAGAATACAAGCATGGCCGCTCATTTGACTTCACTCCCGTAGTGCGCCTTATATTTAGCGCAAACGTTCTTCCGAGAGTCGCAGACAGATCCGAGGGATGGTACTCGAGGTGGAGGTTTGTCGAGTTCCCTCGTGTTTTCCCAGTAGACCCAAGGTTTAAGCAGAAGCTCTTGTCAGCTATGGGTACACCAGAGGCTCTGTCTGCCCTACTGTGCTGGGCGGTCAAAGGTCTACAAAGACTGCACACCAACAACGTCTTCACTACTGGCGCAGTCATGGAGCAAGCTGCACTTGACTATCGCATGGAGAACGATAGCGTCCTAGGCTTCGTCTATTCCTGTCTTAACATGGTACCTCACGTCGGAGCTGAGACCCAGCTGGTAGCAGCATCGTTGTACCGTGTGTACTCTGAGTGGTGTGGAGAGGGTGGCCTAAAGCCTGTAGGGCAGATTGAGTTTGGCAAGCGAGTCCGAGTAGCTGGAATTCAGAAAGGGCCTAGGATGGTTCGTACAGTATCCACTCTATGCTTCTTGGGGGTGGTGCTAAAGGATTCCCCCCTTCGCACTGAGTATAACACTCAGGAGGCAATCCGGTGGTCTACAAGGTAGCCCTGCACTACGAGGTAGCCATACGCTACACGTAGCTTGTGCACTACGAGATAGCCTACACTACACGTAGCTTTGTGAGGTGATTACGATGAAGTTCGATGACAGATACCCAGACACTAAGCTCTGGGAGGAGCCCCAGTCATCTGTGATCTTGGTTATCGAGAAGCTGCCTTGTCAGGTCTGCGAGCAGCTTACCTGGTGGCGCGATATTGACTACCTGGTACCAGTGTGTAGCGACGAGTGTCTTCAACAACTTGGCTAGCTGTTAAAGCTAGCTCTAACAACTAGCTCTAACAGCTTGGCTATCAAGGGAGGTTAGACGAAGTGCACATCACGACGGCCTTGCGTAAGTGCTTCGAGGCTGAGGCTGTACTTGTGTTCCAACAGGAGGACGTCCGAGCCTCGTTTCATAAGGACGTGGCACCTGGATGGGGAGATATCATTCGGAGTACAATCAAAAGAACAGTAGGTCTTGCACCCTCCGACGTACCAGAGGGTGGAGTGCTGAGTCCTCGTGGTGCGCTTGAGTGGTGTAGGATCAACCACTCTCAGGTGTACTGGACTGATAGTAGGATCGTGCTAACCCTTCGCTTCTGCGTCCGCAGCCCGAACTTGCCTGGCCCAAGCTTGTCGGGTCCTCACACGCAGACTCCTGGCCTCGAGCCTGTCGCTTGCATTCAGCAGGATGAAGCTGCACTCAATCTCTACATGTACACCTTCCAGGGTGACGACTTCTGCCAGGTTGTTACGGAGGCTGCACGGTTCGTCAAACAGCGCGGTAAGCTCCTACTCAAGATCGAGAAGGGTACAGTTAGGACGGCTGTCCAACGGGGCATTTGTCCTTTCCCTGTAGATTGCAGCATGCGAGAACTATGCTTGGAGGAACGCTGCAATCACGATACCCTCTCGAACGGAAAGACCTACAGGACCTCCTAGGTAAGCTACAGGACTTCCTAAGTAGGTTACAGCTTACTCCGCAGTTTGGTGGCTCAGTAGATCTGAAAGGTCCTTCCAACCAGGAAACTCCTGCTCTTGGTAGGAGTAGCACTGTGAGGTGGTCCCGTAAGATTTACTGGGCTACCCATATCTGCAGCCTTCCAAAGTGTAGGGTGACAAGTTGAAGAGAAATCGATAGCCCGAGAAAACCCGCGAAAAACGTGGGTTCCTCGGGTGAGGGCTATTGGATTTTGGTAGCAAGGCTATAGGTCGACGAGAAACCGATAGCCCGAGAAAACCCGCGAAAAACGTGGGTTCCTCGGGTGTCGGCTATCAAAGCTATCGGATTTAAGCTTACTGGTAAACTAAAACGGTTAGGGAATTAAGTGTAGAATATATAAGTAGGACTTAAATCCGATAGTTTCGATAGCCCGAGGGCGAGGAACCGCGAAATTTCGCGGAAAAATCGGGCTATCGAATTCTCCTCGATTTTTAGTTACGATAGTTTTGATAGCTACCGAAGGTGTGAACATCTTCAGTTATTGCTATGCCAATGGTTGTAGCTTGCTTGGTGTAGAGAGGAGCCCCTGTAGCTTACTTAGTGCAGCTACAGAGGCTCCCCTTCTGGTAGGCTAGCTTACTAGCTGTTAAGCAGCTGTTGAGCAGCTGTTGAGTAGCTGTTGCTGTCTAACAGTTACTGTTCTCGATCTGGAAGTACCTGCCCTTGCTCTAGGAACAGAATGAAGCGTCCTACCTGAGAGTGGTAGGTTCCGATGGTGAGTGGGGAATATCCCACCTTAACCATCTCTTCGTAATAGATCCGTCCTGCTTCTCTGAGAGCGTCAAGTACCTCCTTATTGTGTAGGACGTCCAGATCGATCTGGGGACCATCTACCTTCGGTGGACTGGGTGGAACGTATCCCTTGCCATACAATGGAGAGTCGACTGGTTGTGGCTGCTTGCCGAAGTGGGTTCCCTCGAACTTTAGGGGCATGTGGACACCTCCTCTAATAGTCAGGGCCTATCTGAGCCTTACCCTGCTATTTTTAGTATGCCCCATTTCGTCGAAAATTATAAGTGCGAAAATGTGCGAAAATGAAAGGGCGTGCCTAGGCCCCTAGGCTGCCTAGGCACTTCCGCTTGTAGTGAGGCACTCTCGTTTTGCGGCCGCCGAGTTTCGTTTTGCCACCGCGGCTTTTAGCTCGTAGCTCGTAGCCTCTAGCTTGTAGCTAGGAGCTCGTCATACTGTTCGCCTGGACACCCGTCGCAGCTGCAACCCTCATAGCTGCAATCAACGCTACGCAGACACCAGGAGCAGAGTATGTCACCCACTGTTATGCCCTCCTTGTACTTAGGTACCTCATGCTTCGAGGCGTTGTACCGCTAACGCGCGAGGTACTGTATGGCAAGTGCAGCCGTGTACAGGATGGTCACGACCACTGGTGCACATATGAGGCAAATTGCAACTCGAATCCCGTTGGTGGTCGACACCGACAACCCCTCCTTGGTACTTGGGTACCTAGTACTTAGGTACCTAGCGCTTACTTCGTCCAGCCTGGATACTCGTACTCTGCCACAAGCTTCTTTCGACACCCGACGCAGGCTCGGCCGGCGAACGATAGCTGCACGGTCGGAACGTTTTCCTTGTAGCAGTAATGACACGTTCGAAGCTCCACTTGTGACGGCCGCTGGTAGGGGTACCTGATCAGGCAGGCGAGCTTGTCAGGCCCCCACATGCTGACTACTAGCCTTGAGTAGGAGGTGGGAATCCCTGTCTCATCTCTCTGGGTCACTTCGCCCCCTAGGTAGATGAGGACTGCCCACTGTCCTAGCTCCGTGGTCAGCACCCCGTCGAACACATTGACTGACGAGCCGTACTTGGTGTCTGCGGCAAGCGGGTTCTCTGGGTCCCATCCACCGAGGTTACCGCCATCGAGGATGGCGGCCTTGCACCACTTGATGTAATCCTCAGTGGACTTTGGATAGTTGAAGCTTGGAACCCTACTGTCTCGTTCTAGGGGGTGGGGCATCGCTTGCTCCTCCTTGAGGCTTTTAGCCTCTGCGGTTGGTACTTTCGCCACTTCAGCCAGTCCTCGATGGCAAGACCTGTCATCGACAGCACGAGCAGCGCGAGCGAGCAAACTAGGAACGCCTGTGGATAGGTCACCCCTTGGTACCTCCCTTCGGAGGGTTGTTCAAGGCGTTGTACACGAGGCTGTAGGTGACTCCGAGCCGAGTGCATATCTCCTTCCTTGCTACACCGGTCTCAGCTAGCTCTCGGATCTGCTGGCTTCTGCTGGGGGGCCTAGGAGTGGCTTCTTTCCTGGCACCAGAGTGCTTTTGAACCACTCCGTAGGCGAAGCTGTAGTTGAGGTTCAGCATCTGAGCGATCTCAGACACTGAGTACCCCTTGTCGTGTAGGGCTCTGATCTGGCTGCTCTTGGTGGGAGTAGCACTGCCAGCCTGCTGGATCTCAGCCTCGAGTTGCGTCTGCGACTTACCAAAGGGCGAGAGCCCTAGCTCACTCGCGCGTCGCTGAAGGTTCTTGTAGGTCAATGTTCCCACCTCCTTTGCTCTACTCTGATCCTACTTTAATTATACTACATAAGTGTAAAAAAGACAAGAGTCTCAATGGAGTGACTTTTAGGGTTGGCTCTGGAGTCAGCTGAGGTTTCCTCGTTTTATGTGGTGGGGGAGAGCAACGCCTATCTGGCGTTTTTGCCAGAGGGCGGGCCGGACGCTCAGGACGTTTCATCGCATCCCGAGTGGTTTCCGTATAGAGCGCTTTGCGCTACGGACGGTACTCTCACTCCCGTTTGGTCTCTGTTAGTGGTTGCTTGTTAGCTACCTAGCTATCGACAGGCTACTCGGATAGGGATGAGGTACCAGAACCTCTCAAGCTTGGTTTCAGGGTTCTTGGCAATCAGCAAGTCGTGCTCGTCGTCAGCGAACAGCACCGCATCTTCCTCTCGCTGTCTAGCTGCAGCCCACTGCTCCATGTACTCGTGTGCCTGCTGCAGGTTGAAAAACAGCTTCGAGGTGAGGTCTTGAACGCTAGTCTTGTGGAGACCCTTCTCCTTGAGGTCTTCGGCTACGAGGCCGCTCAGAACAAGGTACCACACGTCGTCGTTGTGCAAGCCTGGGAGCTGTGAGTCGAACTTGTTGAGAAGCTTAGTTGCTTCGCCACCTTCGATGTAGCTAACCTTGTTGTGTCGCACAACGAGAGCAGTGCCGTCATCGAGCCCGTACACGTGGCTCTCTTCAGTCTGTTCGTAGTCGCCATCGAGCGATGGGCCTTCGCCCACGCCTGCTACGAGATCCTTGTGACGAGTATTGACGATCTCGTCAGCTTGATCTCGGCTGAGCTGTTTGGGGTAGTTCATTCGTGTCACCTCCCTTCATCTCGTACCTTCTATCTTAATTATACTCTATTTTGAGCTCAAAGTCAACAGTCTCCATACATGTGACTTTCGTGGCATTCTCTGAAGTTGTTGCTTGACACTAGCTGCTGTGGTGGTTACTGCAGTGGTTGCTGCGAGGCTCAGTTTTAATAGGGCTGTGGTAGTTTCGGCCTGGTCGACGCTGCGAATGGCTTACCAGCAGTGGCTGGTGAGTGGGACTGGGGCGATGGCCGTTTGGAGCTCCGGGGTGCAGTGTCTACATTGCGTATAAGAGCTTGAAGTTGCAGCTATGTCCATGTTGACTTTTGCTCTCAAGTATAGTATAATTAAGTTAGAAGGATCGAAAGGAGGTTTCAGTCAGATGGCTAGCAACGGTAAGTCGAAGAGGTCTCAGGTGGGTGGAACGACCGACAAGCAGGAGGTGCGTCCGGTGGCTGACGACGTGCGTCCAGTGACCGACAACGTGCAGGTGACCGACAGTGTACAGGCGACCGACGAGCCGAAGGTCGAGCAGCCTCAGGTGGTCGAAGAGTCTAAGGAGACGAAGAGCGACATGTTCCGCAGGCTCTACGACGAGGGCAAGGACATTCCGACGATCGCTCGTGCCACTGGCAGCAACTACTCCTTCGTGCGCTCCGTCGTAACGAGGCATGCGAAGGACAAGGGTCAGCCAATCACCAGTCGTATCAAGGGTGAGAAGGCTGATCTGTTCCGTCGGCTGTGGGATGAGGGTGACATGACGATCGGCCAGATCGCTCACGCGACCAACAGCAACTACTCCTACGTGCATACTGTCATCAGTAAGCACCGTCGTGATCGGACAGCTACAGTCCAGACCAAGGTTGTAGCTTAGAGCTAATAGCAGCCCAAGAGGTCGAAGGGGAAGGCTAGGTCATCCTAGCCTTCCTCTTTTTATGTTAGTGCCAGTCACTAGTTTTAACTGGTGGGTGGGTGGGTTGGTACGCGCCGGGGGCATCTGGTGAGCAGGACGGGGCAAGGCTCCTGGTCAACAGACTGATTGGGTCGAACAAAATGTCGGGCAGGAGTTTTAACTGGTGGGTGGGTGGGTTGGTATGTGTCGGGGGCATCTGGTGACCAGGGGCCCAAACTGCAACCCGAGTGTTTCCTACAACCTGGCGTTCTGTAGTTGCAGGTCTGCTCGAGTTTATGAAGTTACTAGTTAACGCGCGAGATACTGTATGGCAAGTGCAGCCGTGTACAGGATGGTCACGACCACTGGTGCACATATGAGGCAAATTGCAACTCGAATCCCGTTGGTGGTCGACACCGACAACTCCTCCTTCCTACAGGTGCACTTAGGGTCTGTGAAGTTAGTTCTTGTTGAGTGTAGCTAGAAGTGCTGTAGCTAGTTGGGTTTCACGTAGCACCAGCCCACAAGGAGGACCTGTGGCTCGGATGCTACATGCTAGCTCGTCACAACAATTACAGCAGGTGACACAAAGACAACTGCTGCAGTTGGTGTCGTTGTGCTTCACACACCACTTGCAGTTGGTCTCCTTGTTCTGTTCTGGACACGTGCTGCAATCTCTGTTCTGGTCGTCTATGCACTCCTTGCAGCTAGTACAACCAAGAACAACTCTCTTTGCAGCTGCTTCCGTCATGGTGGCCATTCTGTTCACCTCCTTTCATCTATTTTGTACTTCTACCTTAATTATACTATACTTCTGGGCAAAAGTCAACGGTTTCCATACATGCAACTTTCGCGACAGAAACCAAGGCTGCTGCGGTGGGGAGTTTTAACCGGTGTGCGGTTGCGTCGGAGAGGAGTTTTAACCGGTGTACAGGTGGGGCGTTGGCGTAGACAAACTGGTGACCAGTTCAAACTGGTGACCAGGAGCCCCGTGACGAAACTCTTTGCGCCAGGTCAGTCACCAACATGCTACGGGAGACTAGTTTTAATTGGTGTGCAGGTAGTTGTGGGGACTAGTTTTAATCGGTGGGCAGGTGCTTGTGGGGGCTAGTTTTAATTGGTGCGCAGGTGTTGTGAGGAGGGCTAGTTTTAATTGGTGTGTAGGTGCTTCTAGGGTGGAGGGAGCTGGCAGGGTGTAGTTTTAATTGGTGGGTAGGTGCTTCTTTTGGAATATTCTGACTTTCGGAATGTTCTGACTTTTCGAAATGTTCTGACTTTCGGAATGTTCTGACTTTGTTGTTCTATTGTTAGTTAAGTGTTTAACTGTTGGTGATTAGTTCTATTGTTAGTTAAGTGTTGAAGAGCTTCAAAGCCGTTCGAGAAGGGAAGTAGTTATAGTTCTATCGTTAGTTAAGTATTGAGATGTTTGGGTTTGTAGTAGTTAGGGTAAGTTAGATGGTTAGTTAAGTGTTGAAATGTTGGTGTTAGTTTAGGGAATAATTTGAATATTTCGAGTATTTGGTTTGGGGTTGTGTTTGGATTGATTCTATGATACAATATAATTAGGTTGAAGGTTAAAAGGAGGTTGAGGTTAGGTGAGAAGAAAAGGTGGTAAGAGTGAGGAGTTTAGGAGGTTGTATGTTGGTGGTAAGAGTGTGAGTGAGATAAGTAAGGAATTGGGGGTGAATTATAGTTTCGTGTATGGTGTTGTAAGTAAGTGTGAGGGATTTGTAAAAAAGGAAGGGGTTGAAAGTAAGGGTAGTGTGATTAGGAGAATGTGGGATGTAGGTAAAACGGTGGGTGAGATTAGTCATGAGTTGAATAGTAATTATAGTTATGTGTGGGGGGTGGTGGAAAGATATAGAAAGAGTAAGAAGTAAATAGTTGGTAAAGTAGGAAGGATAAAATCCTTCCTACTTTTTTTATAAAGCGTGGTGGTTTGTAAAAAATTGTTGTTATTCTACGTCGTGCGGTCAAAAAATCACACCAGGATTTCAGATCACCGGAATCTAGACTATGGGGTCAAAAAAATCACACCAGGATTTTAGATCACGGGAAGACGCAGTAGTTATCCATCCAAACATGCACAGAAAAGAAAATCTAGACGAGAACCGTTGACGAACCCGGGATCTTTATGGTATACTTATATTGGAGAGCTATAGAAACTGAGCCGTCAAACTGCAGTCTAGGTGGTGGCAACAATGCTTGAGCAAGCAACTCTAGTAGCACATGAAGATCCTCTGCAAGTAGAGCATGATGATCCCTTGGCCTGGGACCAAGGGAAGATGAGAGCAATGCGAGCAATGGGGGAGCGAGTAGTTGCATACCAGGCCCAGCTAGCCCAGACCCCAGAAGGCCTACCTCTAGCATATATCGACGCCGACCGGACTCTTGTCTTCGTCGCCTCACACGAACACTCAACCACAGTGCCAGCAGCTCTTATCCCACCTGATGAAGTTGTTGTGTCGATCAGCTACGTGGATGGCTATGCCAACGTGGGTGGCCTCCCACTATGGGAGCGTCTAGACGGCGAGCTGATTCCTCACTACGACCTCTTTAAGATATATCGAGAAATGAAGTACACGAAGGGTCACCGATCGATAGCTCGCATAACTGAACTGGTCAGTGTGCAGCATCAAGTGGTTGAGATACTTATGAAGCTTCATCATTGGCGTATCCGAGCTAAGGCCTACGATGCATTCAGGGACCTAGAGCGAGAGCATCTCAGAGCATACGAAGTACGTAAGATGGAAGGTCGACATGCATCAGCTGGCTCACAGCTGTTTACTCAAGCGGTTGAGTACCTCAAGCTACATGCAGACCGGCTACCAGCTAAGGTAGCACTAGAGATGCTAGAGACTGCCACGAGACTCGAGAGACTAAGCTGGGGGCTACCTCCAGACAAGCCTGCTGGGAGTGAAGGTTTGGCTGCTGGTGCGGTAGTCCAGATAACTACTGTGAACACTGGAGAGGCTC
>Ga0315285_10000193_pt1 | contig 60632 bp, 70 predicted proteins | sample YL17G09_36_MG_FD_203698 | JGI IMG/M metagenome (GOLD analysis project Ga0315285, IMG submission 203698) | Sediment microbial communities from Yellowstone Lake, YNP, Wyoming, USA - YL17G09_36 | ecosystem: Environmental > Aquatic > Freshwater > Lake > Sediment | place: USA: Wyoming | collected... | reverse complement strand
CCCTCACGCTGTCCCCCACGCTGTCCCCCACGCTGTCCCTCACGCTGGCCCATCTATCGACAAGGTTCCACACTTCACCAGTGATCGGTGGCACAGGCAAGGCAAATGGGTTGATGGGTGCCACTGCGTCGGAGTACCGCCAACCAAACAGCGCGTCGAGGTCCGGTATCTCGCGCACTACTCTGAGGGAGCGGGCCTTACTCTTCGTGGCATCGATTCGGTCTATCGCGCGGCCAGGCTCAACCTCATAGGCCGAGCAAGGAATCCGGGCACCAATAAAACAGTCATTCGGATTCTGGGAGATGTGCAGGCCATGCCCGCAATCACCCGTCCGCCGGAATGTCGGTGCCTTGACCGTAGACCCTATGGCCTCGCGGTAGTTGATGATCTTGCCGCTGAAGAAGTCCCACCCGTCGGGGCGAGCCAACTTGTACCACGTCATCTTGAGTCCTCCTTCATCCTCGCCGCGATCATCGCCTTGGCCTCCCCGCTCTCCACCTGCTGGGGGGTCACGCGGATCATCGGCCACCGCGCCTTGAACGCCTCGAAGAGCCGCTCGTTATCTTTCAGCACGCCGGTCACGCTGCCGTGGGCCTGTTTGGAGTAGATGCCGCCGGTGACTTCGATGAGGCAGAGGCGAGGCGGCTCTTTATTGGTGCTTCGTTTGGAGGCGTCGAACTGCCATACTGCGAAGTCCGCCCTGAACTTGCGGCTCGCTGTGTAGGCAAACTGGCGGATGAAGTGCAGGCCGAGTTCGGCCAGATGGATGGCAAGCAGGTCTTCGGCGGCGTTCATGCCGTCGCCTCCTTCTCTAGAAGCGGAAGGCAGTATGGGCAGATATCAGCAAGGCCCAATGTCTTAGGTGGTGGACAGGATGGCAAAGGCCATCCTCCCGCCCGTCCGCAGGCAGCGTGTTCATCGATAGGATCGCGAATCATCACATGCAGCCGACCCGAATTGGTGATGCCCCATTGCTTCTGCCGAATGACCGCCAAGAGCTTTCGGTTCATCCCTTCGCCTCCTGATCCATCCGCTCGCCCTCAGTGGGTGCCGGAAAGTACTCGGCGGGATGGCGGGCGGTCATGTTCCTGTCTCCTCAACTCGGCGCATTGCCGCCCGCATATTGGCGCCGCCGGGGCGCAGGTCACTGTCGGGCGCTCCCAGCAACGCACCCAGCATGTTGCAGCGCCCGATCGCTTCCCCCAGTGCCGTCGCAGTCTCTTGGGTCGGGGCTTCACCCCACTCCGCGCGCCGAATGGCCCGCTCTTTACGCCAGAGCGTGAGTAGGACTTGGAGTTCTACACGCCTCACCACGGCACCGCCTTCCTCGCCCACAGTTCGTCACTTAGATCCCCCTGCCTGCCTGGGTATCTGTGGCTCGCCTGCTTGACGTAGCATTTGACACGGAGCGTCGCGCACTGGCTGGCTAGCTGGGCGAGCCAGGAGACTCGCATACGCCGAGCCTTTGGCCCCGACTCTCCGCCTATCACGGCCCAGTCAAGTTGTCGGACTAGTTGGTGATTGATAGAGAGGTTTTCTAGGAGAGGCTCAAAGGATACCCAGATGTGGGCCGCTGCCCCTTCCGCCTTCATGCGGACGAGCAGCGGTATGCGCTCGTCGGCGGTCGCCTGGTCCTCGACGCTGACGCCGCACCACACGTTGTTCAGGGGCCAGGTTATCATGGGCTTTACATTCCATTGCAGGCCCCGGCCGATGTTGCGTACTTGGGTGTCTGAGACCCCGAAATCCCGTGCGATACTTGCGGCGGTTTCCCCCGCAGACCAGCGGCGCCGGATGCCATCGACCTCTTGGGATTCCAGTTTCCAATATCGCCGGTATCTGCCGTGTCGTTTCGAGTCCGCCCAGTTCTCTGCCTGAGTGCCCCATGCAAGGTTGCTGAGGCGGTTATTGTGCGGATTCCCGTCGAGATGGCGGGTCTGTATATCTGGACTCGGCGCAGCCCCACCGAAGCTCTCCAAGATCACACGGTGTATAAGAAGCCGATCACCGCGCCGACCATTGCCCTCGCGGTGAAGTTGAACGCGCTCGTACCCATCTTTCGCCACGTCGGGCTGCATGGCACGACGGCTACCGCGCTTCTCCGAGTAGATGTAGCCGTGAGAAGAGGCGAAGTAGCCAGGGTAGCCAGGAATGGGCCGCACCTCCTCGCTAGCCGTATCAGGGAAGACAGGAGGCGATGACGCGGTCTTGTCCATGAGATAGACCCGCATTCTCTCCGGCCTCTTCGTCAGCAGCAGATAGATGTGATGGGGAGTCAGCGCCATCACCGTGAACACCCTGTCAATGAACTCATCCGGCACATCCGCGTGAAACAGGTCGGACCGTGATGCGACGAACACCGTCCTGGGCCTGCGCCAGTGAAGGGGCTCGTCTAACCGCTCGGGGTGCAGGGTGACGTGCGAGAAGTCGATGCCCAGGCGGGGGGCGAGCGCGGCGGCCCAGCAGTGAGCGCACCCGCGGCTGATCTTGGTACAGCCCTCGGTCACGGACCAAACGTCATCGGCATAGGGAATCCCGGTCCGCATCACGCCTCCTTGTCTTCGGGGAGGGAACCCGTGCGGTTGATCTCGACGCGGGCATCCCACAGGTCACTCTTCGTCAGCCGTGGCTTGCGATTCAGCGCCCAGGCAGTCATCGCCAGCAACCCATCCTTGTAGCCGGCGGCGTGCCCTTCGGCGCGGATGACTTCAATGGTGCGCTGCGTCGTGGCATTACTGACGTATTCATCTTCATCTTTGGGGGGCGGAAAGGCCAGTGAGCCGTTAACTGTCCACTTCATCTCTGCCTCCTTCTTCCTGGTGGGCCGCTGCGCCAGGGCGGGATTTCAACCCGCGACCTCGGTGCGACCGCGCTCTAACACTGAGCTACCCGGCGCAGCGAACCCATGAAGTGGCGGGTGGGTCTCGACCAGGATTCGAACCTGGGCCTCGGGATCTCTAGCCCCGCGCAGTGCCGCTCTGCTATCGGCCTTCACCCGCCGCCGCCAACCCTGGGGTCACCCGACCGTCTCGCGGCGTCCCGCGCATCGGGCCGAGCCTTCTTCCCAGGGCTGGAGGCGAAGGGCGAACCCTCGCTTGATGCGGCGGGTGAGGGCCTGTTGCCGAGTCCCGATTCTCCACGGCTGTCCCACCCGTTGGTGCAGGCGTTTTCCCCCTAGTCGTGCTAAGACGGGCACCTTCCGGTCGTAGGGGATGAGGTAATTTGTTAATCGTTCTATCCCTCAACCTACCTTCACCCACCGCTCGGAGAGCTGGTGGTTTCCGCCTTCCGTAAACAGTGACCAACCACAGGCCACTAACGGATGGCGGCAGCCCTCCGAGCGAAGGGCGACGTGCGCTCACTCCTTGCCCATCCTCTGTACCTTCGGCGTCCAGCTCGTCCACTCCGGGATCTCCTTAGAACGGTAGACGATGAGGGCGCCTGAGTAACTAGTGGTGATGTCCAGTTGCCAGCGAACCCGCGGGTGAGGGGTTTCCCCCTGCGAAGTTCGGTCTCAACCGACCGGAGAAGCCGAAGGCCGCTCGTAGCCGCCCGCAGCACCAGTTCGGCATTCGGTGGTGGTTTGTCTTTGTAGAACTCAACGAACATCTCAAGGCGGGCCATCGTTCAGCCTCTCCAACGCGGCCACTGTTCTCCCCTCAGCCATGTGGCATGTGGCCGTTAGGTGCGCCCACCACACCGCCTCTGGCCATTCGACAGTCTGGTGCAGCCGGGCAGCATGTACGGTCTGCCAGCCGCAAGCGGTGAGCACCCGGACGGTGACGAACTCGGGGACTAGCATCATGCCCACTCCTTCATCAGCCAGCTGCCGATGTACTCCGTGTAGGCGGGCGGGATGGCCTGGGAGAGTTCGTCACGGTTCATCCAGTCGATGCCCATCGCCTCGCGGTAGTGATGGATCGTTGGGTTGAACCTGAGTATCTTTCGGACCCATGTGGGCGTTCCGTGGCCCACGACTGAGACGACGGGGCCGGTATGCAGGCACGGTTGGCGCAGGGCAAAATGCTGCCAACTCGTTTCAAACCATCGTTCCCGACGCAGAGATAGACCGAACATGCAGCCACATAACCTGAAGTCGGCTCGCATTGGAGCACCGGGCACATTCTCAATCACCCACGCCGCCCCGGCGATAACCAGCCGTTCGCGGACAGCGGCCAGGAGGTCGGGATAGGTCTTGCCAGTCCCCAGAGCGGCTTGGCTGTATGCCTGGCACGGCGGGCTCGCGTGGATCGCGTCGAAGCCCTCCAGGGGGTAGGTCATGGCGTCGGCCTGGTGAAACTCGAACGGGTAGTGCGGCTGGGGCTTGATGTCCACGCCCACGACCTCAAACCCCGCGCGGTGGTAGCCCATCGCAGCCCCGCCGGCGCCACAGAAGAGGTCGAGGAGTCTAGACATCACGCCTTCGCCGCCAGCTTCCGCCAGGCGGCCGGCAGGTCATTGATCTCCATCTCCGTGCAGCCAAGGTCTTTGAGTACGGCTGCCTTGTTGGGGTACCCGAGGAGGTCATGGGCGTGCTTGTAGAGGTCGCCCAGGTTGCGGAGCTTGGGCATGTCGGGTTCGGTGAGCATGGGTTCGGGCTCTTCCGCCGCCTCTGTCGCCTCCTCTGGGTAGAAGCCCTCCGGTATTTCCTCCTCGTCTGGCTCAGGGTGCGGCGCCGGCAGAAGCGCCTCAATGACGGGCTTGGACATGCGCTCAGCCAATTCGGCTAGACCGAAGGGCGTTGAGACTTGCAGCACGTGGACGGTCTTCTTCTTGCCGTTGGGCGCGACCTCTTGGGAAATGACCTTGAGGATCAGGGGGATCCCGGCAATCCGTCCGCCCGTCAGCATCGTCAGGTACTCGAAGAAGCCGTTGATGTTCAGAATGGAGTTGACGCTAGAAGTATCGAGCTGGTAGATGCCGAGGCCAGGAGCCTGGGGGATGGCGAATTGCAGCATCATCAGTCGCTTGCACTTGCCGGCGTCATAGGCGGGGCAAGGGGGATGATCCTCGTACCCCTGGCCCCAGCACTCGATATCGTCACGCCTGACGGTCTCCTTGGAGTCGTGCTTGGCCCACCTGTCAACTGGAATCGGCTGCGTGATGTCACCGCCAGCGTGTGCTAGGGCCTCGCGGTCGAACAGGGCATCGGCCTTGTAGCCATCGCCCTTGCAGACCAGCCCCACGGTCGCCTTGTAGGACCGGAACCACTGCGAGGCCACCTTCTCTGTGTCGTTGGAAAGGAACATGATGGGCAATTCGACCGGCCCCGGTTCGTCCTTGCAGGCGCCGTCACAGAAGGGCACCTTGCCTGCGAGGGCCGTCAACACATCCGGCGGGCAAAGGAAGTGATCAAGGGCCTTCGGGTACTCGGTGCCCTTGCCGCTTTCGACCTTGCGGCCCAGGCGTATCTTCCCGAGCCGGGGCATACGCGGGCGATCGGAAACGTTACGAATCGGCATCTGTCACCTCATCCAGCACCGGCCCAAGATCCGTCGCTATCGTCGCGGCGGGCTCCTGGTACTGCCGCACGAAGTCGAAGTTGGCGGGCGCCGCCTTTGCCAGCTTCTCAAACTCGCGGGTGTCCAGGCTCAGGGCCATCTTGTGATTTATCGCCCACCGCTTGGCCTCATCGGCCTCATAGTCCAGGCGACTCATCATGCGAATCTTGATACCCGGAGCTGGCGCGAGGTCGCCTGTCTCTTGGAAGGCGGCGATGGCGGCCGTGCGGAGTGCAAGGGTAGCCGCCTCGACCTCAAGAGCGGCTTGCCCCCGCCTGCTCGTCAGTTCGGCCTGAGCCTCTTCAAAGTGACGCCTCGCTTCGGCCCGCTCTGCCTCTAGGGAGTCTAGCGTCAGCCGTGCGCGGTGTAGGCGTTCGAGTAGGGCTCTCATGACCGCCTCGCCCCCGTGGACGGCAACCCCGCGCTGCCCTGGTGCATCGCGCCGGGGCGAATGCTGTACCGTCGCGGCGTGTCGCCAAAGTTGGTGCCGTCCAGGATGGCACCAGCGTCCTCCGGCGCAGGGCCAGGGCAGAGGGGCGCATTCTCGCCTACCTTCAACCCCCGCCCGCCCGTCAGGACGGCGATGTGATATTCGTCCGAGCCGTAGGCTACGCCCTGGGCCGCCTTCCGCGTCAGTTCCCAAAGGGCACGCTTGCGGGCTGGCTCGCTGTCATAGCCCTCATAGGCCCAACGGAGGACGATGTACAGGAGGGTCTCGTACCGTTCCTCCAATCGTTCCTTCTGTTCACGCAGTTCGGATAGGGCCTCCATCATGTTCTCAAGGCCCTCACGCACTTCGCCGACCTGCTCCTCTGTGGTCTTGACTTTCTCTGCAACCATTGCGATACTCCTATTAGCTGAAGCCCGCCACAGCGGGCACGTTGGGAGCCCAGCCCGGAGTTAGTCGCCGGCCCTGGGCTCCCGGCTTTTAAGGCACCATCACCACGGACTTGTTTCGCCGACTAGCGGATAGCGGTACCTCCTTCCTCAATTGTCGTCTCACCTTCCGACTGGACAGGCAGCGGCGCAGGCATAGGCCGTTCTCATCTATTTGGCCCCAGCCACAGCCGTTGACGCACCTTCCAAAACGCATCACGGCGCGATCTCCAGCGCGAAGGTGCCCTGTAGTGCCCCACGATTCGTTTCTGGGCGGTTGATACGCTCAGTCGCCATTGGCGGCGTGGGCATCGTAGATTGAACCTGATCGCCAGAAGTTTTCGCCCTCAGGGTGGCCCGAACGGACGCCTCCATTTCCCGTGTCAAGGCATCCCCAGGCTTCCCGCCTAGACGACGGTAGCGCTCTTCCAGCCAGCGCGTGTTTCTCCAAGGGCTTGGGACACCGCCGTAGACCCATTCGCGCCAGTCGCCCTCTTCGCCCGGAATCTCCGGTTCGTCAGGAGAGAGCCCCGATGGGAAGCGGTCTCCCAGAATGAAGAGAATCCTCTTGAGGGTGCGCGGCTTATAGTCATGGGCCTCGATGAAGTCGTGGCACGGATCGCACAACATCATGAGGTTTCCGAGATCGTCTCCGCCGCCCTCGTCGCGCGGTACAACGTGATGGGGAGCGAGTCCTCGCGTTTCGCCACAGCCAGGGCACTTTGGCCAGCGGCGGTGCAATGCCGTGCGCGTCCCTCCGGGCAAGGGCAACTTGTAGATGGGCTTCGGCTCGGCAATGCGCGTGGTCATGTTCGTGGCCCCTCTAGGAGCGGATAGGTTTCCGGCAGGTGCCCGCTCGCCAACTGTTCGGTCAATCGCTCACCCATCGTTTGGTTCCCCTGCCCGATCATGTAGGCCAGGAACTCCCGCTCCAAGTCAATGAGCCCATCCTCTACGGCCACCAGCTTTGCCTTGATGTGATTCACCAGTACCCGTAGCAGGCGGCGCCGCTCCTGATCGCGCTTGGCCCCTGTCAAGCCGTAGCCGTCCCGATCCTTGGCTGGCACCGCCAGGTCGATGCGGAAGGCGAGCTCCTGCCCTTGATAGGGCCAGGCAAACTCGATGCGGATCAGATCCACGCCCGTTGTCCAGCGCACAGTCTGAACCCCGTGCAGGCGCAGGAGATACTCGATATCTAGGAGGGACTTCGACTCAGGAACAACCGTGCCCTGGTAGTGTCGCGTGGTCATAGTGCCCTCGCCGCGTCCAAGTCAATGCAGGCGTCGCCGCGGCCGGTCCAGTTCGCCCTTGCCTGCTGGCGGATCTCCTCGCGGGCCTCTTCCAGGCAGGAGGCGCAGACATCGAGGGGGCCGCGCTCATTGCTGCCCACCAGGACGGCGACGTAGGATGTCTTCTCGCAACAAAGGTCGCATTGGCCGGGGCGGATGATCATGGGGCTCTCCTCTCTCGCCTCGCCTGATCCCAGAACAGCCAGAGGCCGAAAACGGTCAGCCAGCCAGCAACACTCCAGGGGCCTCCAAGGGCAAAGGCAACCGCGCCAACAAGGATGCCCATGAACGCCGTCGTCACCACCGCCGTCTTCACGTCACGGGGACTCACAGCACCACCCTCCCGCACTTGGGGGGACGGGCCATTGGTTTCCGTTCATTGGGCGCCGTGCCGTAGACAACGCAACCGCAAACGTAACAGCAAGCGTCACCGCCTACGTCACGGATCAGTAGGGCCGTACACCGGGGGCACCGGGGCCAGGGTTCCGCCCGAGAGCCCTCGCATCCCGCGTCCTTGCAGGACAGCGGCCCCTCGCCCGCCATGTTCGCCAGGACGTGCGCGGCGTGGTTCACAGAAGTACCTCCTGTGCCAGCCGCCCCTTCGCGGCCCAGGCTTCGGTGATGGCGTCCAACTCTTTGCCCGAGAGGCGTAGATACTGAAGGCCCTTGACCCCATCCTCTGAGAGCACGATTTCATATCGATCGGGCTTCACTTTCCCGCCGAGGGTCCGTTCTTGTTCGATCTCGGCCTTCATGCCGTCCCCTTGTCATGCCAATAGGCGTGACCATCGTCGAAGCAGTAGGCTTCATCACCCCAGCAATCCCAGTTGAATCTTTGCTTGCGGGCGAACACATCCAGGTAGGGGCCAAGGCTCATGTGCTGCACCATGTCATAGAAGGCCGCTGGCTTCTCGGAGTGGCCGTGACGTTCCGCCATAAAGTGCGTGGGCACATCCTTGTGAAGACACTTCAGCGAGCCGCGTACAGCGAAGAGGATGTGCTCGGTCGTGTTGCGATACCACATCCCCATACCAAGTTGATTCTTGCACCAGGTGATGATCGTCTTGACTTCGAACCCCCAGGCTCTGGCGATCTCGTGGCCTTGCACCATGAAGGCGTTAGTCACCCACAGGTAAAGGTGGGCGTTGTCCATAGCCCACAGCCCCACAGGCAGGTTCAGCAGTTCCTCTTGTGTCATACAGGGATAGAAACAGGCAGCCCCTCGCTCCGTTCCCCCTTTGAAGAAGGAGGAGGTCAATTCCTTGCCGCCCCACTTCTGGCGGTAGTTCCACGGCGGGTCGGCCACTATCGTCCGATACCGCTTCGTCGGTTGCTGTGCCGCCGGGGAGAACATGGGAAGTACGGTGGCATGGCTTGTGGGTGCCCGCCCTTGGCCTACCCCTGGTGCTGGTGGCGAGGAAGCCAGGGGCAGGCCGGACGGGCGCTCCAGGGCAGGAGCCACAGAGGATGGAGAAACCTCTATTTCGGCGGCCTCACCCGTTAACGTGGGACTCCATTTCTCTGAAGGGGGAGGCACTGAAGCAGGAAGTGTAGGGGTGGCGAGGTCCGTCATGTCTACCTCATGGAGCCCGGTGGCCCCGCCCTTCTCAGGCCGCTTCCGTGCGACCGGGGCCACCAGCTCACAGGGGCATGATAGGACACGTCCTAGCTTCCTGTCAATAGGTTGCGGGGGCAAATTGGCCCGATCGGCCAAGAAAGATAGGATTCATCCTTGACAGGGCGACGCGGTTGGCCTATCGTATTATCTGAAGTGAGTACAGCACTCGGAGATCTGGTACGGCGAGCGCGGTTGGCGCATGACCCGCCCCTGACGTATGACGGAGCGGCGGAGAAGTGTGGCCTGCGCCCGTGGAACGTACAGGACATAGAGAGGGGCAAGTCCAAGGACCCCGGTGCCACCGTGCTCCTGGGCATCAGCCGCGGACTGGACATTCCCCTGGACACACTGCTCGAAGCCGCCGCCAATGCCAACGGTAAGAGCCCCGCTAATGGCAACACCCCGCCTCAAGGAGGCTCCCCGTGTCCGCCCACAGATGGGCCGGACTCGAAGGACCGTTCCGACTCTATCTCCTGACCACCGGCTACTCGCCTGAGACCGTCCAACTCCGCGTCTGCAACATGCGACTGTTCGCCGCCTGGGCGCTCAAGCATCACATCTCCCCTACCCGCGCCTGCCATGAGGCGGTCGCCTCCTACCTGGCCGAGCAACTGGCTGCTGTCGCCCAGGTGACGGCCCGGAGCCGGCTTCACTCCCTGCGATCCTGGTTCGCCTTCTGCCGCGCTCAGGGCTGGCGGGAGGATGATCCCAGCGCCGACATTCGCATCAAGCTCCCGAAGTGCCAACCCAAGCGGCCGTTCACCATCGACCAGCTCCGCCTCCTCCTGGCTGCCTGTCTCAATGATAGGGACCATGCCATCGTCCTGGTGCTCGCCTCCACAGGAATAAGGGTCTCGGAGATGCTGGGCATGGAGGCCCGCGATGTGGACTGGGAGGAGGGGACGGTATTGATTCGGGGCAAGGGTTCAAAGGAGAGGCTGGTGGCGCTAGGTCCTACCGTCCTGGAGGCTCTGAGGCAAGAGGTGAACGGCCGCAGGGGTTGTCTCTGGCTCACCCAGTACGGCGAACCCATGAAGCGGGTGCTAGTCAGGGACATGCTCCGCACGCTAGGGGATCGCGCCGGGGTGGCGCCGGTCGGCAGTCATCGATTCAGGATCACGTTTGCCAACGCCTTCCTAAGCGCCGGCGGCGACCTGGGGGCCCTTCAGGTGCTCATGGGGCATTCGACGATCACTATGACGGCGCATTATGCCGGCTGGACAGCGGCGACGCGGGCCCTTGACCAGCAGCGGGCATTGAACCTGGGGGATCGGCTCTAGTTCGTGTGGGTGTTAGCGGATGCCCCGTGGGGACCGGCGCTGGAAGAGATGGCCGCAACCGCACCTGCCCTTCGGCATCCTCAGAAGTTGGCCGACATCGTCATCATCTACCTGGAGGAACGAGCGCGGCTCGCAGGCGTACTCGATGCCGGTCTGGGGGCCAATGATGACGCGCCGGGTCGCCCCTCGGTAGAAGAGCGAAGTCATCGCGGCCGTTCCGCAGCGACACGGAGGCGCCGCACAGCCTGGCGCCGTAGCGCCTTCGTCTTGCCGTCGCTGAGGAAGAATATCTCGCCGATCTCGCCGGCAGAGACGCCGCCGATTTCCCTCAGCAGGAAGGCGGCACGTTCGCGCAGTGGGAGTTGGCGGATCATATCGGGCAGATCGAGTCCACCTGATATTGGCTGCGCGAGTTCCAGCGCCTCATCCAGGATCGGCAATTCCACCGGGCGACTATGCCCGCTGCGATCCTGCCGTCCATAGCGGCGCCGGAGGTCGACGGCCTTGCCCCAGACAAGGGGCCAGAGGTATGTGGTGAACTTGAAGCCGCGGGTGGCATCAAAGGCGACCGCAGCCTTCAGGGCCTTCTCCTGGAGTTCGCTCGCCACATCGTCCGCATCGAGGATGCCCACCCCGTCCGCGATGCCAGCCCTGTGTGCCACAGCCTCGAGCATCCCCTGGACCTCAGGCGCGAAAAGCAGAGCCTCGACCGTAGCCGACACCATTGCTGGACAGCCTCAAGGGTAGGATACCACAGGAGGCTCGGCGGGTGCGACGGACCGCCTGAACATGCCCCACCGCCAGCGGCCGCCGAAGATGCTCCTGAGAGCCACGAGCATGGGGCGGGTCTTGAACGGCTGGCAACTGAAACAGTCGGCATATCCCTGGCTCCCGTGTACGGCGATGGCGACGTGAGACTCGGCGATCAGGACAAGGCCCTGACCGTGGGCCTCGGAGATGAGAGGCGGGGCGATTTTGTGGAGCCCGGTAAGGAGCCGGGCGCGCAGGAGGAAACGGGCGATGTCGCCGGCGCGACAGGAGACGCCGACGCCGTTGGCGATCAGGTGGTAACCCTGGGGTAGGTTTATCCCCTTCCGGCATGGCCGGCACCTCCGTCATCATGTCGCAACATGGTTCAAATCATTTCATATCCAGCTTCGGCCTATTGCGCCGAATGAGTCACGCTGGCCTCATCTCGACCATCGGCGCCATGCCTGGCAGATTCACTTTTGCTACGTTAGCGCCTGACTTGAATCTAACGATGTCGAGTATGGGCGCCAGTAGACTCAAAATGCTTGCCCCTACACCGTCGCCCTCACGCCCACCCTTGCCAACTTGTTGGCGAGTAACTGTAGGTCGCCCGCTGCCAGCACCTTGTTCAAGTCCCACAGCATCTTGTAGATGTCCAGCGCCTTCTTGTCCTCGTCCCAGGTGCTCGTTGGTGTCGGTATCACCAGTGCCTCCTTGGCGAACTCCGCCCACTCTTCATCGGTGGCGTGCGGGATTGTGTAGGCTTGACAGCCCGGAAGTCCACGGCGCTTGACCTCAGCGAGTTCGTCGACGACCGCCTGCTTACCGATCCCGTCGTAGGTCTGAATCGTGGGCAGGACAGGGATACCCCCGAAGTCCTTGCCGTCCAGGCAGTCGGCGAAGGCGCGGGTGACGAAACCCGAGGGCCTGTTCGGGCGGAAGGCCAGGGGGTATACCATTGGCAGCCACCCCGCGATGTGCTGGGCAAGCACCCGCTGGTAGGGATCATTGAGGCGATCCCCCCGGGTGTCCACTGAGGCATAGAGTTCGATATCCGGGCACCGCTGGCGAAAGGTCGCTATGAGGGTGCGCATCGCCTGGCCGTCGGTATCACGTTCCCAGTGGCCCCCGGTCTGCTCGTCGCCACCCTCTTCGGCGTTGATGATGGCAGCGACGGCCCCAACGCCGACAGCGTTGGCGAGGCGTTGCCCCTCGACTTCCGGTTGGGAATACTTGACGTATCTCTCCACCGCCCACGGGATTCCTGCTGCGGTGAAGGCTTGTTCAGTCTTGGGATAGCCCCACTTGATGATCGCGCCCACCAGCCGAGCATCCTTCGCCCGGCGCACGCACAGGTCAAGATTGAAGGAACGGTCGGAGTTCTCGTTCCACCAGGCCCAGCGGCCTGCGAGTTTCATTATGCGGCTCCTTCCGGCCCGACGGTCGCAGCCAGCCGGGCTGAACAGGTTATGATCGCTGAGATCCGTGCTGAAATGCGGCGGGTGCCAAGGTTCAGGCGTTGCCCTCATTGTTGCCGTTCCGCCTTATTAACGACGGGATCTTGATCCCGACGGCACCGGCGCCGGCGATTATCAGGCCCACGGCGATCCAGAGGACTTGCCCGCTGTTCTCAATCCCCGGATAGCCACAGAAGAGGCCGACTATGCCAGCGGCGAACACCAGGAACGCCATCACGAACTTGCACTTCTCCTCTGCCGTCATCCTCGGCTACCCCCAAGAATGAGTAGGAGCACCACTGTCAGGACGATTGCTGCGATCTCCATGTCTTACCCCCTACCTAAACGCGCCTCGCGTGACTAGCGCCAATAGCTGGCGGAACTTCTGGCCGAAGGAATTGGCCGGCCTCGCCTCCGAGATCAGCTCATCCCAGACGGCGTCGGCAGCGGCGGCAGCCGATAGGTTCTCTAGGGCTGCGAACGCCGCCAACATCTCGGCATCGGTGGGCCCGTCATACCCTACCAGGGCGGCGTCCACCTCAGCGTTGACTTCGGCGGCCGAGAGGTCGTTGAGAGCGGCAAGCGCCGCAAGCATCTCCGCGTCAGTCGGGCCATCATAGGAGGCCAGGGCAGCCGCGGCTTCCCCGGCGACGGCGAGTCCGCCCTGGATCTCGGTCACCGCGTCAGTCTTCAGGGCGGCGGCCGTGAGAGCATCATTCGCCATCGCCCCCACGCTGGTGTCATATCGCCCGCCCACCAGCGTCGGCGCCCGCCCTGGCCTGTTGACGAGCCAGACATCGATTCCCATTCGCCTGAGGGCACGGCGATGTGGGCCCATTGCTCGCGGAATCCCTTGGGTCCGCCGGTAACGAGGAGGCGGAACTCGGCGGGCCGACCGTATGAGGTTGTTGGTCATCGCCCATCACCTCCTAACTATAGGTATGTTTTTGCACGCCGAGTCCAAGACTGCTCCAGGGGTCCTTCCCGAGATAGTACGGATGTCCACCAACTATCGCCCCCTCGATTGTCGCCGCTGGTGCCAGGGCTGTAGCTAGAGCGGTGCCGGCGAGCAAGCACGCACCACCCGAGAGACCGGAGACCAGGGCCTGAATAGATGCTAGACTGATCGTGACTAGTAGACTGCCACCTCCGGTTACGCCTGCCGCCGGTGCCTGGGTCGAGGCTGAGGCGACGACGGCGGTGAGGGTCACGCTGACACTGAGGGCCGCAACGAGGGCTGAGGTCGTTGCGGTAGTGACCACAGCGGTAAGAGTGCCTGAGACCGTACCCGATAGGACGGCCGCCGGTCCTTGGGCGGTCGCAGTGGCTAGGCCCGCTGTAAGGTTGGCCCCCCCCGTAGCGGTGGCGCTTGGCGCTGTCGCCGTAGCGATCGCTGGGGAAGCAGCCAAGGTCACGCTGATGCCAAGGGCGGCGGCGGGCGCGAAGGCCGTTGCTAGACTTACCACCCCTGCTAGTGCTGCCCCGCCGGTTACTGTTGCTGCTGGCGTATCGGCTGACGCGGTGTTTACCACGCCAACGAGGGCGGCACCGCCCGTTACCGTCGAGGCCGGAGATGTCGCTGTCGCCGTGCCCACTTCGGCAAGGAAGGTTCCGCTCACAGTCTCCGAAAGCGAAGCAGCGGGCGACTGAGCGCTGGCGGCGGCAACTCCTGCCGTGAGGAGGGCACCGCCAATTGCTGTGGCGACGGGCGCGCTGGCAGTCGCCATCGTGACGGCTGCAGTCAGATAAACGTTAACAGAGAGAGCGGCGACGGGCGAAATCGCGTCAGCCGTGGCTACTCCCGCACCAAGGGCGGCGCCGCCAGCTATCGTGGCACTGGGGGCGGTGGCGGTAGCGGTGGTAACTCCGGCAGTGAACCCAGCGCCACCTGAGAGGGCAGAGGCTGGCGACGTGCCCGTTGCTGTCGCAGTAGTACCCGCGAGGGCTGCACCACCGGCCGCGGCAGCTACCGGGGCACTCGCCGTAGCAGTGGCAACACCAGCGGTCATTCTGACATTGATAACGTGGGTCTCGGCGACCACAGTCTTGACTATGTGCTCAACAGACCTGGTGAGTGATGCGTCAACTCCTATCGAGCTGTAGGCCCCCATGCTGATAGGCTGCGACAACTTTGGTGCTATCGCTGCTATCACGAGGAGCTGAGCGAATACCTGCGTCACTCGAATGTGATAGAGATTCTTGCGGATGCCGATCCGCATCTCATTGTAGGAGGCACGGCTCCAGTCCTCGGCTGCGCTTGCGGAGGTAGCTCCACGAATGAATAGGTCATGGTAGTAGGCGTAGCCAGAAGTGTAATCAACGTACGTCCCGGCCACATTGACGGTGGTGCCCGAGCGAATCATCGCGGCCTCGCCACGGCCGGGGGTGCTGGTGCTATTCAGTTTGCCCCTTGCTGTTACCTTGACAGCGGCCACTTCATCGGTTGCCTGGTCCTCGAACTCGTTGATGAAGCTCAGGACACCTACCGATGTCTTGGTGTAGTTATAGGTGGCATCATCGTCCCCGAGGCCGGTGTCGTCCCAATCGGCATAGGTCGCCGCGCCCCCGCCATGCTCGCACCAACTGCCGCTGCTGAAGTAGTTAGCCATTGGCCGCTTTACAGGGATGGACGCCTCGCCCACACGCCACGGCCGCCAGTCGGCACCTATCTGGATGGCGACATCTACATCGTCCCAGTACCAATTCTCACTACTTCCCGATGCGGGATCGCATGGCCCCAGAACTATGCGGTCGATGTTCGGCAGTTCCACGCCGACCAGGGTCGCCTCGACCAGCGCCTCCTTGCTGCCATCGACATATACGCGGCAGCGGGCGGGGTAGCCCACCTCGAAGAAGACCTCATAGTAGTGCCAGGCGTTGATGGTAGGGGCAATCGTGGAGGTGGCCCAGGTCTGGCCGATAGCGTCTTCAATCTCTATCGTGCCGTCGGTCTCTAGCTGGACCTTAATGAGGGGGTTGGCACTGGCGTCCCTGCACTCTACCAGCGTCGCCTCGGCTGTCGGGTGGGCATCGCGCTTGTGCCCAAAGCCTACCCTTACCCGCGTTGCAGCGAGGGCGGTGATAAGGGTGATATACCTGTTGGCACCTGTGTTTGTAGTCCAGGCATGGTAGGTGCCAGTACGCGGGCCGTCTGAGTCTATCACGCCGTAGCCGGCGTGGGCGCTGATCTCTGTTGCGGCTATGTCGCCTGACTCGAACCCGGTGAGGAATAGTGACTTCACGACCCTACATACTCGAACTCAAGCAACTCGCCCGGCGAGAGCGAGGCAAGAGCCGTCGAGGCGATTGTTAGCTGGATGACCACATACTCACCACACGCCACAACGTCAGGGGCATCCGCATGGCCCCCACCAGCACCTTCGCCGTTCAGGTACAGTGGGGCCTCCCTCGTCCAGTTGAAGATGCTCTCTGGTGTTGCCGCGAGACTGGGGTAGTTGGTGGTGTTCAACAGTAGGGGTTCGCCCCCCGACTTAGTACACTGGGTATAGGCCGTCGCCCGCTGGCCCATCACGGTGATCCCCGTGCCTAGTTTGTTCTCCCCGTCCGTGTAGACCCGGAACGCCCCCACCTTGCCGTTGTAGCAAACGGGTCGTAGGGCCACCCAGAAGGTCAACTTGCTTCCCGAAGGCGGCGGAGGCAGGGTGCCTGGTACAACGAACACCTTGATGACGAAGGTCCCCCCTGTGTGATCTGCCCCCTCGCAGTGGGTGATAAACTGCTCATTGCCGTACTCCACCATTTCGTCCGGGTCGTCACACTGCGCGTCGAAGAAGGCGCACCAGAGAGGAACCCACTCATCGTCCTCGTCCATCGCCACCTGATCGAGCACGTACATCATGTCTATGCCGTCATAACCCACATAGAAACTGGTCCGAAGTTGAAAGACGCAGGCCCCATCGTTGCACCCCTTCGGAGGCGACCAGGACTTGATGAGTGTCATGTCGGAGATGCGAATCTTGTGAACCTTGGCGCTGCCGTACTCCTGTTGGACGTAGGCGTAGTCGCCATAGATCGCTATGTCGTCACAGTGGGGAGCGGAGCTGTCCAGAACGCAGACCGTGTATTGGGAGAGGTTGGCAGGGTTGATCTTCACCACGCGGGCGTTGCCGGTAGGAAGACCAGCCTGGGCGCCGGCCAGGAGGTAGCCGGATGTGGGGTCGTACTCAACGACGTGGTATTGGCTTACGTCCGTGTGCTGAGCGTAGTCGGCGGTCTCGACGTTGGGGGCGTCTACGCCAATGTCCAGAGCGCCCTCGTTGATGTCGTCAATGTCCACACGATAGGCCTGGGCATATTGCCCGTAGCCCCCCGTCCAGGTGACGACGTAGAGGGCGTCACCGAGCGCGAGGATGTGCGGGCTCGTGCCGGCGTTGACGTCGACGCTGTTGTGCTGCACGTTGAAGTCGCCCAGGTAGCCGTCCGAGAGTGTTACCGCGTTGGGATCGATAACTGCGATGATGGAGCAATTGTTGTCACCCTTGAACAGCACGTATACACGGTCAGAGTAGGGAGAGTAGGTGTGGGAATCGGCTTTCGGGTGATAAGTGTCGTCTGCGAACTCCAGGTAGTCATCGTCGGCGTCCCAGGTAAGGGTGGCAGGTGTTATGCGGTACACCGCGCCTGGGTCAGTCCCGCTCTGATTTCGCATGGAGCACCAGATTTTGTCCTTGACCACGTTCATCTCGTGAACCTTGACGGCGTTGGTCAACTCCACGCGAGACATGGCGGGTTCGCCCTGCCACATTCGTAGCCCCTGCCCCATCCAGCGAATTCGCAGAGGCAAGGCGGCGGCTCCGTAGTGAGCAAAGAGGGCCGCGTATCCGTTGGCACCGAGGCCAGTAAGGAGACGCTTCCACATAATGTTCGTACTGTCCATATAAACGGTATCTATGAAGCAGTCGTTCTCCATCGCCTCGGCGGTGAAGGGGGCCGAGTAGGTGCCTATCTTGAATCGTTTGCGTGTCTGGGCACCAAAGCCCGCCTCGTTGCGGTAGTACGCCAGATCGTCGTTATCGTCCTCAGCCAGCGTGTAGGCGACGGCCCCTGTGATACCGGGACAGACGGAGGGATGAAGACCGCCATTGGTGTCTGTGCCCTCAACCGCCCACTCGTGCCCAGCTAGAACACCGTGGGTGGCCCACTTGAGATTAGAAGAGGCGTCCACATAGCAGGCACGCAGGGTGTTGTCGGCACAGTAGGCAACGGAGATGTCGGGGGCGGTGACAGCGGCTAGGTCTTCTACGGTCTGGGCGGCTGGGAAAAAGCCGTCTGTTATCTGGCGCATCCGCGACTTGTAGGCCGTAGCCGTCGGGTCCCAGTAGCAGACCACGATGCCCGCAGTGGGCGCAGCGCCATACTGGCAATTCGAGATGGCGGGCCGCACACCTGCGCCCACAGCGGTTGACGTGCTGGCAATCCTGTGCCTGACCCAATCTACGCCGCTCGCCGTGTACGTCCAGACGAAGTGTGGGTCGGTGCCATCATGGACGCAGGCACAGTAGTATTCGGTCGGGGCCGTCAGGCCCGCCTCGATGGCTACCTCGCTGCCCCACGTGTCCGTCGCCGCGGCGAAGATGCGGTAGAAGGCATCGACATTTGCGCCGTTCGTGACGGCGTACATTATGTAGATGCTCGTGCCTGCCTGACAGGCCGCGTATGCCTTGCAGTTAGACGTTGGCCGGTTGGCTGTGTCCATCTCGGCCACAGTCCAGCTCGTCCCGGCACCCGCCAGGGTGATCTTGAATACCCGCAGCCCGCTCGTCCCGTCTCTCACCACCACGTAGGTCTTGTCGAGGTAGGTGAAGACGCAGCGGGCGCCGCTCTGCGCCGGCAAGGAATAGGCTCCGACCTGTGCCTCAAAGACTGCCATTATTCACTCTGCCCGTAGGCGATGGTCTGCGCGAGGGTCTGCCCGTCGAGGATAACTACGGGAGCGGACAGGGCAACCGCGACAATCAGCTTGCCGCCTGTGCCGCTCGCCGCCGTACACAGGAAGACCCAATCGACGGCCCCGGACGCTGGGATAGGTCCCCCGCTGGCTGCGAACGATTGTGCGTCGGAGGTGGCTTTCTTGTAGATGCCTGGCTGGCTGATCGTCCACTCGGTGTGGAGGATGGCCTGCCTGGCGTAGCCGTTGCCGCTGGGCTCGGTGCCGTCGGTCCCGTCAGTGATCGTCGCCAGTGTGGTCTCCTCATCGATCTTGGTAGAGACTTGGGTGGTGAGTCCGAGGTAGTAGGTGAGCGGGCTTGGCAGGCTCTGTGCGCCCGTGAAGAGGCATTCCAGCACCCAGGTCTCGCCCTCGTCCGGCTGGAGGTTAGGCAGGTCCTTCCACTCCTCTAGTACCCGCCCGTCGCGGTCTAGGAGCCGCAGGGTGAGGTGACTCGGCGATCTCTTCAATCCTTTCATGTCTTGTATCCCCCTCATGGGGTCGATGGGTTAGACTTCCCGCGCCTCCCGCAGCGCCTTCAGCAGCGCATAGGGCCGTCCCCGGCGAAAGCTGCCCTCTCCTGTATGGGCCGTCATCCGCCCGGTGTGGTCTGGGCCCTCAATGCTCACGATGTCTTGGATGACGAAGTGGCGCCAGTCGGTCTGCGGGTACTCGAAGGCTTCACAGGCCGCCTTCTCCTCCTCTGTCCCCGGCTGATAATTTGGCCCCTCCCGGTACTGAGGGCCGCAGGCGTGCCGACAGGTGATGAACCGCAGCGCACCCGGTATCTGCACGAGTGCCTGCAATTCCTCAACACTCTTGTCAATGTCCTTGGGCATGTTCAAGTCCCTCCTATGGATGAAATACTCCTCAGCCTCGCTACGCCTCCGCGCCGACGGTGATCGTGCAAATCCCGCTGGCGTTCCAGGTGATGGTCCAGTCGCCGCCCGTGCTCACGATGTCTGCGCTCGACTTCTCGTAGCAGATGAGCGGCCAAGTAGAGGTTGCCCCTGGGTTCTTGAAGTAGACCACGGCGACGCGGGCGGTGATCGTGGAGGCGGCCCAGACCGTATCGTCGCCGTCCAGCTTGATGACGTTGGTGCCGGCGGTGTAACCGATGGCAGGGTTGCCGAGAAGCTGGCCGTACTGGGCATACCCGCCGGCGGCCGCGACCTCATTGGTCGCGTTGTCCCAGTAGTCGTCCGTGTCCTGATCCGGCACGTAGGTCGATGTGTGGAGTGAGACAAAGACCTGTGTGCCAGCGGTGGCCGAATCCCATTCGATTTCCTTGTTCAGGGCCGCCAAAAGCGCCTTGCCGTACATGGCTGCTACGACTGTCATCTCGTTCTCCTTATGTCCTTTCTAGTCCGCTCGCTGTGAAACAGACATCGTTATTGGATGAGTACACTCGAATCTTCGAGCCTACATCCTTCAAAGTGTGTGGCCCCCTCCAAGCCAGCGTCGAACTAGCCTCTATGGTAATGTTCCAGAGGATTGCATTACTCACGCCTGCCGAGCCACCACTCGCTACAAAACAGAGCCGCACTGTCACGTCGACCGCATTGCTGTTGCAGATTTCAAGGGCCTGGACGACGGCCACCCTACCGCTGGGCACCGTGTAGAGATCGGTCCACGTCGTCGTGGTGGGCGCGACCTGCCCGAGTTGCTTCGGCACCAGTGCCATTAGGGTATCCCCCCCGCTAACCACGCGAGCAGTTCAGTCATCTCCGCCCGCTCGGCGAGCTGGTCATTCACGTCATCCTGGTTTCCAGGATCAACACCACCGTTCCAGTCGGTAAGAACGGCGGGGGTGTAGGTGACAGCGGAGGCGTCGCCTCCGCCGACCCCTGCGCCGCCCCCACTACCGATAACCGTCACCCTGGTGAGGGTGAGCTCGCCCACCGGGCCGGCCCGCTCCACCTGCCGGACTCGTTGTGCCGTTCGCCGCGCCCACGGGCCGGTCCCGCTCCTGTGTTCCTGAACCAGAGATCTCCTAGTCATACTCGACACTCACCGCGATATCACGTTCGTCAGTCGGTTCGTCCGGCTGTATCGACAGGATGCGGACGTTCCGCTCCACGCCCCCAAAGTCCACGCTCGGGAACACGGCGCGCACCACGTCCCCCGGCTGGATGTCCCAGAGGGCCAGCGGCGAGAGCGTCAAGGTGAAGGCTTCCGCCGCATTGTCGGGCAGCTCTAGCATCCGCTGAGCCGTGCGCGCCAGGACCGCCTCATCGGAGTCCAGCGGGAAGTAGAGCGCGACTTCACGGGAGAGCGTGACCCCCAGGGGCGCGGAACCCCGCGAGTAGGCTTCGGAGGCCGTGCCCACAGTAGGCGCCTTGCCCGTCACTGAGGCCGCTTGCCGACTCACCGCGGCGGCCGGACGATCGGCGAGAGTGGCGCCGCCGCCCACGGCGACGGCGGACTTCGCCGAACCCAAGCCATCCTCGGTGTAGGTGGCGGTCTTAAAGTCTTTCCCCTCCCGCAGCACGACCTCTGAGGTCCGGTCCTCGCCGCGCTTCGATCCCCACCGGAGGGTGATCTCTAACTTCTGGCGGCTGACCTTGTACTCAAGCCACCATTCGTCACCCGTCTTGCCCGCCAGGTCGTTCAGGGCGTCGCCCAGCATGGCGCTCCCGGCGTCGAACTGGCCCTGGATCGGCGTACCCGGCGATGTGTTCGGCCATACCCCCGTAGGGTTCCTGCTGTTCGCCAGACGGAGGAGCTGGGCCGCGATGTTGCCGGCGGCCTGGGCCTCGAATACGCAGTCCTGGGGCAGAAGGCGCTCGAAGAGAATCTGTGCGTAGTCGGCGCCGCTGATCTTCACGATCCCGGCGTCGGGGTCGTGCTCTATCAGGTCTATGCGTCCGACAAACGGGGGGCAGCCGGGATGGGTTGACCGGATCACCACGACCAGCCCGCGCTTCACGGTGTCCCTGTTCGCTTGGGGGTCCGACGCCGAGATAGCGAAGTCGAAGGCGCCTGCCCCCTTGTCGGCGGGCGTGTGGACGAGAAGGCGGTTGACGTCATGGGCGGTTCTGAACTCGGCCAGCATCGTGAACGGCGGGGAATCATCGTGGATCGTGACGATGGCTGCGGGGATGACCGGCACGCCGTACTCGATGTAAAGTTCGACCGTGCTCCCCGGGTCGTCCTCGAAGTACTCGGGACACCTAATCGCCCCCCCGGCGGAACCGTTATTGTTGATGAACAGGTTCAGGGCGTTCGCTGCCCGCCAACCGCCCCTCTTGACGATCTCCTGGATGATGGGGCTGATGTCTGGGCTATCATAGTAACTGTCGTCTACCCAGGCGGGAATGTCGTCCCAGGCGCTGGTTGTTGTGGTTCGGGGCCTACTCGCAAAATCGGCAGCATCGGCGATCGCCGTCGCGTTGTCGGCCGCCTCGCCCTCGATGATGGCATTGCAGGGTGCCACAGCATCACTTTTCCACGCCCGGAATCGGAGGTAGGCACGGTAGATGGGTGCGCCCCGAGGAACCGGAAGTGCTGTGAAGCGGACATAGCCGTTACTGTTGGCCACGAACCGCCCGAACCAGAGGGCGGGGAAGTAGGTCCCGCCCCACTGAGTACCATCGTCCGCCGCCGCAAGAACGCGCTGCTGACAGGTGACCTTCCGCATCATCATGCCCATGCGTCACGCCGGATGGTCTTGTATTCGACAGTGCCCATCCCAGTCTCCGTAGCCCGCAGGTTGTTGACACCAGGGATCAGGTAGAGCCAGTCGGCCTCATCGGAGAAGACGGCGGCCCACGGCACGTCAACCGTCGGGTCGTTGGCTGAGACGGGGATAAGCTGAATCCTCTTGTTGTAGGTGTCGATTCGCAGAATGTCATTGAGGGCTATTGGACAGACGACACTGACTTCCTGCCCGGTGTCATCGTTCTTCAGGATGGCATTCAGGTGGTAGATCGTCTCCTGCGCGCCGCGCACGATAAGCGGGGTCAGCGGGGTCGCGTTGTCGAAGGTGACCGCGACATTGTCGAGAGTGATATACTGCCCCGAACCACACGGGGCATCCTCCTGTATCGGCTCTGCTGGCGAACCCACGACCGCGAAGTCTAGGGTTTGCCGGTACTGGTAGGCGGCCTGCCCATACCAAACAGAGATTCGGACGTGATCAACCTGTGGTGTCCCTGCATCGATGGCCCCGATGCTGAGAACGGCCCCGAATGTCGCCGCATTGATATCGGCAGCAGTCCAGGCTAAACCCCAGAGATCAGTCTGGCTCCCGTAGGATTTGTAGGTATCCGCCCAGGGCCAGTCATCGGTCGACGCCTTTTCATGGCCTTGGATCGTGCCGCCTTTAACGATCCTCACCGAGAAGTCTTTTGCGTGTTCCCCGGCAGCGTGATAGTGGCGTTCCCAGTCCACCTGGATGCCTAATATCAGGGCCCCTGTCGGGATGGTGAAGCCGAAGTTGGTCGCCTTCAGGTAGTGGGAGACCTCGCCAACCGCGAGGAAGTTCGTCTCTGCCCATAGGTCGTTCGAAGTAGCAACGTCATTCGGGTTGTTCCAGGCGATAGTGCCGACACTTGCGTCATCGGCAAAGGTTCCTCCACTTCTTGGACCAGATAATCCGCCGCCAACGACCTCAGAGAACAATCCCCTCGCATATACCTGGGTCGGGCTGTAGGCTGCGTAGACATGTTCACCACTATTTCCGTCGCGGCACACAACCAACCAATATTTTCCCGCCGGAAGGCGAATCGCCTGGAGAGCCGCAATGGGATTATTCAACCACGCGACTTTGTCCCAATAAGCGGCACCTAGTTCAACAGGGGCAATGTAGAGAATCGGCGAGATGCGTTCCCCGATATTATCCAAATCATCCTCTGCAAGCCAGACCTGAATCCAATCAAGCATCCAAGGGGTGCGTTTAAGCCGTAGGATCAGGTGACACAGTAGGGTTGACTTGTCAAGAGTGAACTGCTGTCCCATCGGCGAGGTTGTCACTTCCTTGTCGCTGGGGCTAGCGATGCTGGCGCCGGTGATGACGGAGAGGTTGGCATTATAGCGTATACGACTTAGGACTGCCGCCGGTGTGATGGGAGCCCAACCATAGGACTGGTACCTTTGCAGCAGGCTCTCAAATCCCTCCATGTCCATGCCTAAGAGTTCGAGGGTTAGTTTGTCCATGTAGGACAAGGTACCGAAGTCCGTCATCGAAATGGTTTGGGCGATCGCCCCCGCTGCCGCCTTCACGCCACAGGGCGTGTAGAGTTCAAGGTTGTTGAACTGGGGAGCATCCGCCGACGGAATGATGTCGCGGAAAGCCACGATGGTCCCATCGTCTAGAAGGGAGATGGCAGGCGAGAGCAGGTTATCATTCGTATACTTCCGTAGCCACTGGCCGGGCCGAAGCGTCCCTGGGGCCGTTAGCGGGCCGGGGTAGACGTGCTTGAGGTTCGTGCTCGCGGCCAGGTCGATAACCGGCTTGCGGTCAACGTCGGCGCCGTTCGGCTCGGTGGCCGCCGTATAGTCGGAGAGCACCTGGACGTCGTGCTGGGAGCGATACATATAGTCGCCCGCCGTGTGGATCGCCGCCGTGGTGCCCCCCGAGCCGCGCAGTATCTCCAGGAGTTCGGTGTCCGTCCGGTCGCCGTAGTAGGTCTTCTCGCCGTTCGCCCAGAGGACGAAGCCTTTGAGGGGCCACCCCACGAGGCCGTTGGCGTTGGACACGGCGATGCTGCCCCCGTTGGCGGGGGCGATGGCGGTCATGTCAGCGGCCAGAGTGGCCCGGAGCATCCCCTTGAACGGGATGGAGCTCCAGACCTTTGTGTCGGTGCCACTCATGCCGCTCAGGTCGCGCCGCGTTTCAACGCCGTTGAGTAGCACGCGCAGGTCGTCGCCATCGGCCTGCATCCGGCCCGCCGCGATCTCCACCAACGTATTCAGGTTGCCGTCCGCCACGTCGATGGGATACGGGCCGCCCAGGGTGTCCACCATGTCGAGCGGCGTCCGGGAGGCGATGGAGATAGGCCAGCGGTACAGGTAGTCAACGGTGTGGGCCTTCGCCGCCGTCGGCTTGATCTCGAAGACGGGGTAGACGCGCTTGGTGCCGGCGTTCGTCACCTGCCAGGTTGTAGGGCTGGCAGAGCCGGTTATCATGGTGGTGTGCTCGGCATCGCTCTCCCAGACAGGGCGCGGGGCGTAGAGGATGGCGACATGCTCGATGTACTGAGGCTCGTCTTCCTCGACCACGACCTTCAGGTCCTCGACGTAGACCGTGAGGCGGCGCGTGACCGGCGTCTGGTCCTTTGCCGTCAGGATAATCGCGCCCTTGTCCGGGTCGCAGAGGCACTTGACGGCGGCCATGTTGGCCTCAGTTGGCTCGTCAAGGACGATGTGTAGGGGGAAGACCTTGCCCTCGGGCTGCTGACGGTTCACGACCGGGTAGTTGCCCGCGATCTCGGCCTCTATGGCCTCATGGGTGACGGTACTCAGGGGGTCATCGCCGGCGTTGAAGAAGGCATCCGCGTACGTGCCGGTCATCAGCAACATGCCATCCAGGGTGTAGGGAGTCAGGCCGAAGCCCATGTCATGCTCCTCTCAGTACGCGGGCCTGCTCTCGCAGGAAATCGGCGTGGTCGCGCACGTTCGGTAGGACCACCTGGTAGCGGCCGAAGTTGCTGAACTTGGTCCCGCCGTCCCTAGCACCGCCTCCGCCCCGGCGCCATCGTCGCGCTTCGGAGGCCGTCAGGATGGCCTCCTCGGGGTGAACGTTGACCAGCATCGCGCGGGGAACGTAGGAGAGGCCGGACTGGGCGCTGGCCGGGGCATGGATGCTGTTTAGAACCGCGGCGGCGTTGCCAGCGGCAGTCGCCAGGTTGATGTGCGCCCCGATCTCTATCTCGGCCGCGTCGCCGATCCGTGTCCCGAGCCAGAACTGATAGTCGGCGAAGCCCTTGGCGACATCGGCGAACCGCTGGGCCTGATCTTTGGCGTTGGTGGTAGCCGTAGTCTGCAAATCCACGAGCGGGACTAGGGCTTTGGCCTGGCCGCTGTAGGTCCTGATGTACCCGACCATCTCCGCATAAATGTCCTTGAGTTCGCGTTCCGTCGGGAGACTCTGGTCTGCGAGAGTAGCCTGGTCTTGCAACAGCCGATGATAACTAGTGAAGACACCCATTTGGGCCTGAAGTTGAGTTATCTGGTCCCGGATGGCCTGGGTCTGCTCCTCGGTCGCCCCCGCCGCCTCTTGGACCGCCAACTGATACTGTAGGGTGTCTATCTGTACCTGGAGGTTCGCCGTCTCTACCGTCGGGCCACCCAATGCCGCGCCAAGTGCGCTCTGGATCGAGTTCACAAGGTCGACCTCGAGGCCGTAGGCGAGTCGGGCAGCCGCCCCTTGCACTTCGCCAAAGGTACGACGGACTTCCCGCATCGCCAACTCGAAGTCCAGCGCCTTTCGGCCCAGGCCCTCGCTCCCGAGCTGGATGCCCAGGTTGTAGAGTTCGCGCACGCCGTCCATCGCATAGCCGGGGATATCCTGAAGCTGAAGGAGAAAGAGGTCCATGTTGGCCATCGTGTCCCAGATGGCCTGCTGGAGGTCCGCGTGCGCCTTGATCTCGTCAGAGAAGGCTTGGATGGCAGCCCCTTGCGCGGGGGCAAGGCCGAGGTTCAGTGTCTCGACGAGGTTCAGCGTGCCCTCGTTCGCCATCTGTGCCGCCGCCCAGAACGCGACCGTGGCCGCCGTAACGCCGCTCTCGCGCATGGCCGTTGCTAGTTTGATGAGTTCGACGGTGCCCCGGTTCGTCGCCTCTGCCGCGGCGTCTTCGGCCTGGGTTCGCTCATAGGTCAGTTCGATGATGGCCTGCTGGGCTGGGGTAAGGTTTGCCTCCAGCGCCTCAGTCAGGGAGATGACGCCGTCTGAGATGAACTTACCCAGGTCGGTGTTCAGGGCCTCAACGTTGCCCTGAGCCGCTGCCAGCAGAACGGTGAAAGAGAACAGGGCTGGCTTGATGCCAGCGTCGATGGTGCCGTAGAACATCTTGAGGAGGTCAACCTGGTTCCGCCATGCGGTCTCGCCGTTCGCCAGTTCCGCCGCCGCCGCCTCCATCTCGAAGCGAGCAGCCGCCCAGGCGGGGATGCCGTTGGCGGTGGCCTCGGCGAGGGAGATGATGCCATCCTCGAGGATGTCGGTGACTTCCGCGATCTTCTCGGCGGCGGCACCAGCAGCCGCACCGGTCCCCGCCACAGACCCGAAGTAGTTGGTTAACTTAGGAACCTGAGCAACGGCAGTGGAGCCGAGCAGTTCGAGGGCCTTGTTTATAAACCCAAAGCCGGACACCTTGCCGAGGCTCAGCGCTATTGCGGGCACGGCATACTTCGCCATAACAAAGGCGACGGGGATTGTGATTCCTGCCCGCCAGTAATTCAGAAAGGTCTCAATCTGTGTGGCGGCAAGGGCGTCCAGGAGCGGTAGAACTTCGATGGCCACTTCGTCGGGCATGGCCGCGATCGTGTCGGCGATCGCCTCGATTTTGGCCTGGGCTCCCGCCCCGAAGGCCTCCCGGAGGCGCTCGCCGACAATCTTCATTCCCAAGATCACGGCCTGGTCCCGCCGGTCTAGGAGGTCCAGCTTCCCGTTGACCTGGTCTAGTTCAGCCTGATCCTGGAAGGCCTCGCCGAACTTGGTCTTGAGGGCTTCCAGTTCGTTTGCCCTACGCTGGAGATCGAGGCGCTCAAGACTGCCCCCCAGTTTCTCCAGGACAACCGTGGCCAGCGCGTCGCTGGCCTGGCCGACGCCCTTCAGGCTGTCGCCGAGCCTCTTGGCCGCCCCTTCGGCATCACCGAGCGCACTTCCGGCACCGAAGATTCTGTCAATCAGGTCCTTCGGGAAGGAAAGTTTTTGATTGATCTCCAGGTCTATAAAGGCCCGCTTCGTCGCGTCTACCGCATCGGTGACCCCCTTGATCCCCGCCAGTTCGGGCACCTGTTCGAGGACGGCGAGCCATTCCTTGTAGGTCAGGTTCAGGCCCAGGAGCTGCTCCGCCAGCCGCCCCAGGTTGTCCTTGTACCGGATGGCCCCTTCATAGCCGAGTTTATGCGCCGAGGCCAGGGCCTCCGTCTTGCCAATCAATCCCTCAGTCGAATCGGCGACTTCCTTCAGGCGGATGATATGGGCCTGTTCCTCCGTTGCGCCCGCCGCCGTCAGTGCGGTCATACGTGCCGTGTTGTCCCCGTACTCCTTCACGAAAGCGGAAGCCCGCTTGGCCTCTTCGCCGGCCCCGGTGAACCAGTCGATGAAGCCGTACCCGAGGAGTTTGTTCAGAGCAAAGTCCAGGGCGAAGAAGGCGGCGGTGGCGATCATCAGGATACCGGGTAGCGTCAGCATCATGGCCTTCAGGGAAGCCATGACGGTGGTCGTCGTCGCCAGGGACATTTGCAGTTGAATGGTCTGCATAATGAAACTGGCTAGGTCTATAGCGTCCGCGGCCAGGTTGAGGGCGGCAAAGGCCACCGCCGCTGCGCTGAGTACCATGACAAGGTCAACGAGATTTACGTCCAAGGCGTCGATGGTCGATACGACCTTTTTGGCCGCTTCTGCGAATGGTCGAGCGGCGTCCGCCGCAGCCTGGAACTTCTCGATGACTTGATCCAGGAACTCCCTGGCCTTGGGCTGGGCAGCAACGAACCAGTTGATAAGTTCCGTCAGCACAGGCATGACGGCAAGGCCGAGTTGGAGTTTTATCCCCGCGATGGCCTCGTTCATGTCGCGCTGGGCGAAGGTGAAGGCTTTAATAGCTTCTACGTTCGCCCCGCTCAGGGTGACGCCCAACTTGTCGGCTTCGGCGGAGAGCGCCTTCAATCCTTCACTGCCCATGTTCAGCAGCGGGATCATGTCCTTGCCGGACCGCCCGAAGAGTTGCATCGCTAGACCGGTCTTCTCCAGGCTGTCAGGCATCGCCTGGAACTGGTCGGCCAAGGGCAGCAGGATGTCCATGATAGGCTTGAGGTTACCTGCAGCGTCGGTAGCCTTGATCCCGATGTCTGCAAGGATCTCAGCGGTAGACTTGCCGCCAGTCGTGACGCCGGTCTCCTCATCGGAGACACCCTTGAGTTTCTTGGCGAAGATGCCGATGGACCGGCTGGCGTCGTCTGCTCCGAGACCGACGTGCTTGAATGCGAAGAGGAGCCGGGAGGATTCTTCGGCGGAGAGACCGGTCTCACGACTGAGTTTGGCGACGGCGAGGCCTAATTCCTGGGTGCTGGAGATGGCATCCTTTAGGCCGCGCCAGGATGCAAAGCCTGCGGCGGCCCCGGCAATCATGGCTCCCCATTTGGCGGCGCTACTTTGGAGGAAGGAACCGATCTTGCCCAGCCGGGAGGTAGCGCCGTTTACGGCGCTGTCCACCTGGCCGAAGAACTGGCTCGTCTCGGCAGACAGCTTTACGTAGATGTCTTCGATGCCCTCAGCCACCGGTCACTCCCTTGACAATCGTGGTACACTGTCCCTGTAGGCTCGCTGGGTTGGCGGCGGGTGTTCTGTTTGCCAACCCGAACGGAATGCCCGTGCGCACTTGGCGGGCCTGCACCATCGGCGACATGGGCGGGAGGAATATCATGCGAGTTCTAGTGATCATCCTAGCCCTGGCCTCGCTGGGCCTTGTGGCCTGCTCTGGTGGGGCTGCATCCCCGACCGCCGAATCGCCCACGGTAACACCCACGGGTCCGCCCTTGGATTATGACGGGATTCGTGCTGGTATCCGCGCACTGTACGCTTGGCCCTCCTTCGATACCGAGCAGTTCTGTCGGTCCTTGCGGGATCTTTCAGATCAAGAGGCATGGGACGTATTCATCAGCATTGTCGTCGCCGGTGGTTATGACCTCCCCGAATCCTTCGGTGACGTGAAACAGGCCGTAGGTCCTATGCTCAAGGAAGAATGCGCCCGCATGTACCCCTAGCGCCCCTCCGCTCCACTGCCGGCCCACTACGCGCTGGCGGGGGTTCCGATTGCCCCCATCGCGGACGTTAGAAGCTGCATGATGTTGAGCTTCTTGATGGCTGTCAGCGTGGCTGTTATGACGTCCTCCAGCGGCGCCTCGGCCAGGATGTCCTCTCCGATACCAGTCGCGGCGGCCGCTATCTTCAGGAAGGTGTCGGCGTCCAGCAGCGGCGCCAGGGCATCGATCGTCTGCATCGCCAGGCCGATCCCCCGGGCTGCGTTCGGCTGCTTCCCCTTCGGGCCGGCCACTGCGGACTCGAAGACCGGCCTCAAGGCGGAGATGTGCGGCGCGAGAAGGGCCGCGGCGGTGAGCCCGCGCCGGGCTGTGATCTTCCCCAGCGGGTACTCGGTGTCACCCAGTTTCACCATCTCTTGATCTACCATGCGCACGTGCCTCCTGTGGGCTGCTAATCACTACGCCTGCTGGCTTTAAGAACTCGGGCATGGGCCGCGGCTGGCGGCGGGGCTGCGTACCCGGCGTCTGGCCCCAGGGAATCGGCGGGAAGGCAGTCCTCTTGCCGTTCTTCCCTACGCCGCCGCCGGCGATCGCCCACTCGAACTCCTGCCGCTCGTGCTCTAGAACGTAGGCCTCCTGGACATAGCAGAGCGCCTCCTCTGGACCCATCCCAAGAATATGGTCGACCTGCCACCCATAGGCCCGCGCGAGGGAAGCCACGATGGACGCCAGGGGTCGGTGGGGGTAGTCCTCGGGCCGGGCGCCGTCAGGGCCGGGCGCACGCGGCCACAGGATAGCGAGGGTGCCCCTGAAGCGGTTGAGTTCGACCAGGACGCCGAAGGCTGCCAACAGTTCGGCGGGGGTCCCGTCGTCGATCTCCTCCAAGGATAGGCCGCTGGCGGCCGCGACGTAGTCGCCGGCGATCTCGGCGATGGTCTGGCCACTACCCAGGATGCGCTCGAGGCGATAGTGGAGGCCGAGGCGGGCGCGGGGCACAGACAGAACGCGACCACCGATCTCGATATCGGCAGCCGCGTCCTTCAGTTCAAGGGCTTCTAGGAAGTCGACGCTTTCCACAACCTCATGGTCGACCCGCTAGTCTACCCCCTAGAGAACGCTTGGATCGTAGCGAAGCATCGTGGCGAATCGCTGCGCCTTCGGCATGGCCCCGTCGGCCAGCGCCGTCGCCTTGATCTGGTAGCTCCACTCTTTTCCGTAAGGTAAGGCCAGTGGCGATGCGTCCATGAACTGCACCTTGTGAAAAGTAACCGCCAGGTAGTCGTCGGTGTCTTCGTCGTACACGCGGCTCAGGAAGAGATGGAAGAACTGGTTGATCGGCAGGGGGCCGAGCCCCATCTTGGACGTCTCCTCTGCCACGTTGTGGACGACCGCCCCGCCCCCGATCAGGTAGCGCAGTCTTTCGAGCGGGAACAGGGACTTGAGGGTGAAGGAGAGCTCGTAGGCGTCCCGGCGCTGCATCGTGGCCACATCCCCCAGAGCAGCGCACGTGACCGCGTTCGTGGTCCGCGTGTCGTTGATGGTCAGATCGTCGTAGCACCCCATCGCATAGACGGGGTAGGCGACGGTACCGCTGAGGCCCCAGTAGTAACCGTCGCTGTCCGGGTGGTTCTCCTCAGTAGCGAGGCTAGACTGGAACCAGATGGTCGGGCCGCCCTCGATGTAGAGATCTTCGCCGCTTATCCCTGGCCCGACGGGGATGTCGGTTCCGGTTCCTAGTGTGGGCATGTGCTACCTCCCTGCCCGCCGCTGGCGGGCTATCGCTGTCTCGTCCTAATGGTCGACAACGGGGTAGGGAGCGGTTGGCTACGTCTGTATGGCGGTGGTGGCGAAAACGACTTCACCGCGCCAGAGGTTGAGTTCGCGGAAGGGGTATGCGACGGAGTCTATCTTCACCTCGAGGCTCGTCATGCCCGCAGCGCTCAGCCGCTTGCGTTGGAGGGCATTCTGCACGAGCCCCAAGAGGGTGAGGCACTCGGCCGACGAATCGGCCTTCGAGAGCACGATGATGTTGCCGGCGAGGCCGATCCATTGCTCGGCGCAGGCGCCGTTACCCTGGGGTGAACCGCCGGTGATGTCCACGCGGATCGCCGGGTAGCCGAATGCAGTCCCGCGCCACTCGGCCTCCTTGATGGCGTCAGCAATGGGTAACGCCGCCACTAGGGGGCCGTTGGCCTTCAAGAGGGCGATCAAGGCGGCCTGGATGTCGTAGGGCGAGAGCATCAGCCGGTCCTCGCTATCGCCTGGAGCGTCGAGCGGATAGAGGCGCGGATGATGTCCATGGCCTCGCCCTTCTTCTCGCGGGCCGCCGGACGCAGCCAGGGCATCGTCGCGCCCTTAGCCTCCGACCTGGCCCCCAGGTGTTTGCCCGCGATGTAGCGGGGCAACTCAGTGTACTTGGCATACTCCACGCCGGATGGCCCGATGCGGACGGTCAACTTGCCGCCGTCCATCCGCGGCTCGCTGACGGAGATGGCCCGGGTCATGCGGCCCGACAGTTCCGGCGCAAGTTCCTGAGCCCGCTGTATTATCACCAGCCCGCCCCGCTTCAACGCCGTCTTCAGGCCAGCATCAAGTCGATGGGCGTTCTGGCGCAACTTGTGGGTGCGACGGATGTCTGTCATTTACGCCTCCCGATCGGCCCAGTCGGTGTGGATCGCCGTCAACTGGATGTGGGAGTGCGCGTTGCCCGGCGTCACGCTGGACCGCTGGACTCCCGTGACCCGCAGGCGCTGGCCAGCCCAGGCACCGGATACTGGGATCACGATGTCGTCGGCCCTGACATTCACCGGCGTATCGGGCCAGAGGATGATCCGCACCGTCCGCGGGAGCTCGACACCCTGTGCCCGGAAGTCGGCAGAGACGCGGTCATTCGCTATCCGGGCCGGGATGCCCGCATATCGCGGCACGTCGGTACGAACCCCGCCGCCCACGGTGTCATCGGCGGCCTGCGCCCTCTCGAAGATGTCCACGGTGACGTTGAGGCCCTGCATAGCGGTTAGCCGGTGACGCTAGGGCGGCCGCGCAGCGCCACCATCCGCTTGACCTTGTACTTGCGGAAGACCATCGCCGCGAGGTTGGCCGCTGGCGACGATCCAGCGTCGGTCTTGACCAGTAGGCCCAGCCTTTCCGAGTAGTCCATCGAGGACCACTGGTCGATGAACCCTGCGCTGACCGTGGCACCGCCCGAGAGAGCAAGGTTCTTCCAATCCTGGGCCAGTGTGGCGATGGCCAGCTTGACCGTGGCCGGGATATCGGCTGGCGTGTCCCAGGCCCCGGCGATGTAGACGATATCGACCCACGCCTCCTTGTTGCACATGACGCAGCCGCAGCCGGCGCTGATGCTGGCCTCGCTGGAGCGGATCTCCACCACCGACCGGCGCAGATCGTACTCCAGGACGCAGGCGCTCACGTCGTCGGTCCCGCAGTCGCACTCGCCCAGGTCGTGGGTCAGCGTGGCGGTGATGACTGAGGTCAGATAGGTCTTGTTGAGTTGGAGGTAGCGGAAGTTGGCGTCATAGTCGAGCCATCCGCGAGGCCAGATGTGGCGCTCAGTCACCGTGCCCGTCAGGATGTTGGAACCCAGCAGGGTCTCCGCCTGATCCCAGGCCGCCTGCCACGCCATGTCTTCGAGGGCGGCAGTGCCGGTGGCGAAGCCGACGGCCGCCATCTCCGCCTGTAGGCCATGCAGGACATCATCGGTGGGGTAGGACGGAAGGTTAAGGTTAACGATTATCGGCATGGCTACGGATGCTCCAGCGCGTAGATCCGCGCGGCTATTTCGTCAAGGGCGGCCTGAACTGTGCTCGGTGGCATCAGCCAGTGCTCAGGCGCAGCGGACGTGAAGGCGTCACCTGGAGACCACACCAGAGCGATCCTTTCACGGTCTATCCAAGTGGATGATTCCTTATGGGTGAAGACTTGGCAGTTTAGGGTGTACCAGCCACCGTTATCAACGCCCCCGAAAATCCAGCCGATGAGGAAGCGTTCATTCGCTCCTGAACCGGTTACTGCGTGCAAGACGAAGAGACCACCGTGTGCACAAATGCCGTCGAGGACTAGGCTAACGTCTTCCCCCGAGACCTCATGAGCCGCAACGAATATCTTGGTCACCGACCCGAAGTCATCGTTGTCATTAACCGCCAGCCTGTCGCCCTCTCCTGGGTCTTCTTCGGTCGTTCCCATCTTGAAGATGAACGTCATGAGCGGGCTGGGTATGAGGCCATTCACAGTGGGAATCAGGGTGCTGATTGCCCACGCGACATTGTCGGCGGCTTCCGCGAGGGTCACCGGCGGCAAGGCATCTACCCACCACCAGTCATAAGGCGTGGTCATCCCATAGATGACGCTGGACACGCCCACCTGCACCCCGACCTGGGTTCGCGCCGTCAGGCCCATGCCGCTCACATAGAGGTCCACCATCTGCGGTGTATCTAGCCAGAAGCCGAACTCGCCGTTGGCGTCGGTCGTCAGGGGGTTGGACAGCGTAGCGGGGCCAATGCTGGCAGCGTAGAGGGGATCGGTGATCGGCGTCGCCGTCCCAGGTTGCCGAACCTCAACGCTGGCCCCAGCCACAGCGTTGCCGTAGCGATCCTGGACGACATCGAGGAAGTGTGCTCGCGCCACGTCGCCCCCTTCGCCTTAATGGTCGACTGACGCGGGTGGGGCAACCTACAAGAGGCAGAATTCATCGTACTGCGCGAGCGGCCCGAGGCGCGCCTGGAAGATGCTGACCGCCTCCTGGAGCGACCGGAGGTCATCGGACATCGGCTCGCCGCCGGCCATCGCCACAGCCGCGGGCTCAAAGGTGATGATCACGCCCTGGTTGCGGGCGCGTAGGCAGTAGTCGACGTCCGACAGCGGGCGGCTTCCGTACTCGGGGCTGAACCCTTGCAGCGAGCGCCAGAGCGGCCGCCGCGTCGCCATGAAGACGCTGCTGATAGCCTGGAGGTCGTCGCGGGCGTATAGTTTCGGGTTGTCGGGCAGCCAGCCGACGAAGCGGGCATAGGGTAGCCGCCGCGCGCCGAACGCATAGCCGGCCACCTTCACGCAGGGCACGAGGGGCAACTCGCGTGGCCCCAGCCCCTCTTCCCAGAGGACAAGACCGCCGACGACGCCCACCTGTTCGCGCTCGAGCACGGTTGCCAGCGCAGGCCAGGCATCGGGCATGAGATAGCAGTCGCCGTCGAGGAAGACCACCACGGGCGCGTAGCCCTGGGCGGTGGCGCGGTTGCGGCACTCCCACTGGCCATGCCCGTTCACCACGACGCGGGCACTTACCTCGCGTGCCATCCGGGCGATCTCGGCGCGGCGATCTTCCTTCACCGGCCCCGGCGGCGCGTCGGCGATGGTGATCGTCGCGTCTGGCGGTAGATGGGCACGCAGGGCCTCCAGGCAGGCTGGTAGGCGGTCAGTCACGTGGCGAACAGAGACTACGGCGTCGACGCTACCCCGGATGGGCACCACCGACTGCGACGCGGCGGGCGTAGGACTCTGGCGCCGGGGCACCGGCTGACGGTGCCGCTTTCTCTTGTGTGATGGCATGAAGGGCCTCCTCTACGATGTCAAGGGCGCAGCTCCATGTGCGCCCGCGAGCCCACTCTAGGGCGACTCTCACCATGCTTTCTCTGCCAGCCGTTAGTTCTCGGCTCAGGGCAATCTTGCGCGCCGCGTCCAACGGGTCGGCGAAGTAACGTTCCTGGTTGCCGAACGGGTCGAGATAGCAGTAGTCACGATCCACCAGCCAGCCGCAGCCGTCGGCCAAGTTCTCCGCCATGCCGCCCGTATTCGTACAGACGCAGGGCACCCCGCACGCCATCGCCTCCATGACCGGGAGGCCCAGCCCCTCAGCCTTCGAGAGCAGCAGGAAGCAATCGGCGGCCCAGTAGAGGTCGCGGAGTTGCTCGTCGGTGAGGCCCGCACGCCGTTCGTGCTGGTAGAAGGTGGTCTCATTCTGTAACTGGAAGGTGTTGGCCAGGTCCCACAGTTGGTACCCGACGGCCTCCGGGCGCCTCTTGGTATTCACGATGAGGTAGTAGTCTGGGCCGGAGCCCTGGGGCATCGAGATCATCCCGCCACAGCCCGCCGGCCACTCGATCTCGCGGCCCAGGAGGAGCGCTGTCGTGGCGAACACAGCGGGCAGGTTCTTGCGCTCGTGGTTGTCGGACACGGTGAGAATGACGAAGCGGTCGCTGATGCCCAGGCGCTCCCGGATGGGCGCCCTCTCTTCTTCCGATGGCGGCCGCCAGAAGGCAGTATCGATGCCGATCGGGATGTGCCGCGCCGAGAGACCCACGTCGGTGCAGAGTTTCGTGGCCCACTCGGTCTCTACCAGCGCCGCCGCCATCGCATCGATGGTTCGTGTCCACTCGCTGGGCGAAATCAGGGGCGCGGCCTCCAGCGGGAAGATACCCAGGTAGGGTATGCCGAACTCGATCAGCGCACGCCACTCCGTGTGCTTCGTGATATCGGCGATACCGATGATGGCTTCGGGACCCCAGGCGGCGCGGAGCTGGCGCACGTGCTCCATGAGGAAGCGCTCATCGGCACCGACGAGGGTGAAGGGGAGTCTATGCTCGCATCCGTTGTAGTTGAGGCCGAGGGCGACGACCTCATGGCCGCGCTCGCCCAGGCCAGCGGCGACAGCGCGCGCGATCGTGGTGTAGCCGGAGCCACCAGCGAGGTTAAGTTCGGAGACGACGACGAGTTTCATTCTAGCGGCCTCCCTTCAGCCACTTGGGAAGCGGGACAGACTTAGGGCCACCCTTTGAAACCGCGTTCTCCAGTTTGGGGTCCGGCTTGATGATCACTGCAACGCCCTTCTGTCCAGTTCCAACCCCAACTCCTGCCGCTTGTCCTTCCACTCCTCAATCAATAGCCGTTCGTGGTCAGCGGCATGATGTAACCCCGTCATCGGGTGGTTACTATGGGCGTCCTTCCAATCTCTGAGGCTGCGATGGGTGGCAACCGGCGGGCAACAGCGGATGCGGTAGCCAGCGGCCTTGATTTCCAGTTGCAGTTGTGTCTCCTCGTGCCACATCGGGTTGAACCGCTCATCGTACAAGAAGCGCGGCACCGTCGGGAAATCGGTCGGTAGTCTCTCCGGTGCCTGGCCCAGATAGCCCGGTATGCGCTCATTCCTCCAAGCCCATGCGAAACCCATGACGAGATCCGCGAAGTCGCCAGGCTGTGGGCGCCGGTCGTCAAGGAAGTTGGGAGCCTTCCAGGGGCCAGCCATAAGGCCCGCCCAATTGATCCAGAAGCCCTCTTGCCCCACGGCACCCACATTCGGGTCTTCGAACGGCGTGAGCAGGTACTTATCCCAGCCTGGCCCTACCACCACGTCGTCGTCTACCTGGAGGATGTATTCGCCTTTCGCCTCACGCAGAGCCACGTTCCGGGCACATACGCCCTCGTTGGTAGGCCGACTAAAGACAAGAACCATGGCATGTGACGGATCGGGGATTCCAGTTAGGAACGCGCCAGTGTCATCCGTGCTCCCGTTGTCCACGACCAGCAGTTCATATTCGCAGGTCGTCTTCTCCAGGATGGTGGCCAGGCAGTCGGCAAGGGCCTGCCGGCGGTTGTGGGTTAGGACGACGATGGAGGCCGTCAACATCGACTTCTTCTCATCCCAGCATGCCCACCCGGCGGTCCCGCCACCAGCAGTGCTCCTGCTGCGTGATCAACTGCACCTCAGTCTTGATGGGCCGCAGAACCACCCACAGGTTGCCCGTCTTCTTGAAGTCCTGGTCGACGATCTGGAAGTAGTGCGGCGCGATCCCGTAGTCGCTGAACCGCTCGACGTACTCCGGCTCGAAGTACCGGAAGGTGTCCTCAGTGAAGGCGCGAACATGCGTCGGGTCGCCCCACGCCGTAGGCGCCGCATGGTAGGGCACCGTGATCTCGACCCATGCCTGGGGGTTTGCCGAGCAGACGCGCCAGAGGTCGGCCATGAAGCCGAGAAGGTCGGCGATGTGCTCCAGGGTCTGGTAGCAGCCGACGCGCTCGGCGCAACCGTCAGCGATGGGCCAGGGGTGAACCTCCAGGTCGTGCACGAGGTCCACGCCGGGCAGGTTGGCGCGGTCTACGCCGAAGTAGCCCTCGGCCTTGTTGGTTCCGCAGCCCAGCTCTAGCCATGTCGGGGCCGGTAGGTCACTCATTGATGGCCACCATCAGGTACTCGTCCGGCCTGCATATCAGCGAAGGTCATATCGGCCTCCTGCCGGCGCCGAAGACGGCGTCGGGCCATTGCCAATCTTCTTCCTCACGTGGTCGGTTAGCCGGTCGGTTGGTGCCCGCCGTGTCCACCACAATGTCCACGAAGCCAGCCCGCGATAGGAGGTAGTGCAGGCCGTAGGGCGTCACGCGGTAGAAGTCCAGGGGCGCGGCGTGAATGGGGAATGAAAAGCACCAGCTCACGAGGCACAGGCCGCCGGGTCGTAGCGCCGCGAACATCACCTCTAGCGCCCGCCAGGGCTCCAGGACGTGCTCTAGGGTCTCGCAGGCGTAGACGGTGTTGAAGCGGTCCGCGAGCCGCGACGTGTCCCCCAGAATGTCCAGCACCATGTCCACGCCGAGGCCGTGCCGGATGTCGATGCCCAGGTAGCCCCCCTGGGGGAACAGGGGGCGGGCCGTGCCATTCTCATTGTAGGCGCCGACCTCTAGGACGGGCGGCTCGGGCTTATAGCGCCGCACGGCCTCGTCCATCCAGTCCATGACCTCCTGCCTCATGATTTCCTCCAGGCCCCGATCCCGAAGTGGCCATCGGGTTCTATCACCCGCCGGTATCCCATGCCAGCCAGCACATCGTCGAACGTCTCCAGCAGGACGGCCGCCTCGGCGCCTACGGCGAAGTATTCATCGAAGTCCTCTCGCGGCAACCCGGGCCAGTATTCCGAGGCCAGTTGAAAGGCGTACTCTACGGCTTCATCGGTCACCATGTACCTCCATCCGCAGCCTGGGCCAGCAGGGCCTCGGCCTTGGTAGCCTGGGATTCCGTGCTCAGGTTCTCCTCCACATGGCGCCGACAGGCAGCGGGGTCAATCTTCAGCCAATCCTTCTGCCGCAAGCATTCGACAAAGTTGGCTTCCGCAGCCATGAGCAAACCGCTCACCTGGTCTGCCACGAACTCGGGCAGCGACCCATGGTCGAAGGTGAATACCGGCGTCCCGCTCGCCATGGCCTCTATCACCGTGACGGCCCCTGGCTCCTGGGCCTCGGAAGTGAAGACGAGGCAGCAGGATTCGGACAGGAGGCGCAGACGCTCGGCGCCAGCCACCTCGCCGACGTAGTCGGCCCAGCCCTCGGGCTTGAGGCGGGGCCTTATCGACATTTGAAAGTAGCCAGGGTCCACGCTCGGGCCAGCCACGGTAATCGGAACGCTGGCCACCTCGCAGAGGTCTATCGCCAGGTGGGTGCGCTTGTAGGGCATGATCCTGCCCATCCACAGGGCTGTGTGCCTGGCCGCCATCGGCGGGCCGACCACGAAGTCCGTCGGGTCGATGCCGTTCAGGAGGGCCACGGGGTTCTCGACGCCGTGCCAACGGCCGTGGGCGAGCGAACAGAAGACGAGGTTGCGCGCGTGGCCCTCCAGTGTAGCGTTGCCGTGGATCATGCTGACGGCAGGCAGCGAGGGCCAGCGGGTCTGTGCCATCTGCCAGCGCGAGTGGTCGAAGAGCACGTCGGGCTTGGGCCGCCGCTCCATGCGGTCCACGATGGCGATCTCCGTGGCCGAGGCCGTGCTGTAGTGGGGCACTGTCACGAGTTCGACGCCGGCAACGTGCGATCCGTCGAGCGCGAAGAGCGTCACGTCATGGCCGCGCTTCGCCAACTCCGCGCCGAGGGAGGCGACGATGTACTCCAGGCCGCCCGTGCTAGGGGCAGGGGTGGGCAAATAAGCACTGGATTGGAGCCAGATTCTCATAGTTTATTCCGATGCCTCATCATCTGGCGGCGGCCCTGGCGGAGGCGGATGGCGCACCCCCGTGTCGCTTGGAGACAGAATCGCCAGACCTGCCACCAAGAAGGCGACAAGTAGGATGATGATCATGAGCCGAAACCCTTGATCGGCTGTCAGGCCCAACATTAGTAGCATGTTCAGGTTCTCACCCCCACAATCTCCCGCAGCAGTCGATCCCACGAGTCGGCGAAGTCCGTCATGTTGGCGTGTTGCTCGGCCCAGCGGCGCGGGCCACCGTGCCCGGACCCATCCCGGATGTCGCAACAGGCCAACCGGACGGCCAACGCGAAGTCTTCCGCCCTCGCGCCGACGGGCAGCGTGTAGCCCACCGGCGTCCGCCAGCCATGCTTCGGCTGCACGAACGGTATGTCCTCGAACACGCCCGCCGCCGTCGTGACCACTGGCAGGTCGCAGGCCATCGCCTCCAGGCAGGCGTAGGCGTTGCCCTCGTGGTACGTCGGATGGAGGAACACGTGGCCGCGGCGGAAGGCCCCGGGCTCCTCGCCGATGGCGGCGTCCAGATACTCTATCCGGTAGTCGTCGCCCAGCATCTCGGCGATCGGCCGCAACAGTTTCGCCCCCTTCTTCGTGTTCTTCCCAGCCGCCTGGAGGATGATCCACGGCGGACCCGGCGGCAACGGTTCATCCCGGGGGCGGAAGGCGCACAGGTCGATGCCGTGGTAGATCGTGGCCGTGGCCGCCCGCCCATGATGGCGCCGGAGCTCGCGGGCCGAAGCCGCACTACAGGCCACAGGATAGGCGTTGGGCGCGTTGAACGCCTCGCCCTGCCGCTGCACCTCCAGGCCGAAGGTCATCCCCATGCGGGCGTGCATCTCAGCCCACGTGCCGTGTACGACGGGCATGACGGGATGGCTCGTTATCCCGAGCCCCCAGTAGCCATCGCTCACGGCGACGTCGAAGGCGACGCCGAACGCCGGGCCGTCCAGCCATGAGCCGAGCACCAGGGCCTTGTCGGGGTTCGACACGTCCTGGCGGTCGTAACGCTCGTGATGCGGCATGTCATTCCAGGAGACGATCAGGACGCTCCAGCCGCGCTCCATGAGGGCCGCCTTCAGGTAGGTGGCGAACTTCTCCACGCCGCCGCTTTCCCCGTCCGAGCGTTTCAGCCAGGATAGGTGGACGCAGATGGGTTGATGGGTCATCGCAGCACCTTCACCGTCACCTTAATACCTGGCGGCACCTCTGGAGGTGGAATCACGGGTGGAGGGGGCTTCAGCGGATGATACTCTACGCCCCTCACGTCGCCGCCTCCAAGTGTTTCACCAAGATCGGCCAGACCTCCTCTGGCGGCACATCGCGCAGGCTCCTGCCCGCCGGGCAGTCCGCGAGGTTGCCAGGCGGTACCCGCGCCTTACCAGCGACATGTAGGCCACGCCACATGCAGGGTTCGCACCACTGGCTGTTGCGGATCTCGGTGCATAACTCAGGCGGTGCCCACACGATCTGCTTCAGCCCGAAACTAGTCGCGCAAGTCACGACCACAGCGGGCTTCCGCAGGGCGAAGCGCAGGTTCGACATGGTGGACTCAAGGGTGATCATGGCTTGGCAGCGGTCGAGGACAGCCGCCGACGCCCGTATGTCAAGGCTACCCGAGAGGTTCAGGCCCCGAGTCCAGGGTAGACCCTGGAGGCGGTCGCCGGTGATAATGACGGGCGTCCACCCTTCGGCGAGGAGCCGCTCTATGATCCCGGTCCAGCCTTCGTCATTCCACATCTTGCCCGGCCACCCGCCACAACGCGGTGAGACCGCACAGTAGAGAGGTCCAGGTGGCACGATCGCAGCCGCCTTTTCGGTCTCGTGCGGCTGGAGATAGTAGTCCATGTCAAACCGCGTCCCAGCGTCCCACGGCAGGCCCAGGATGTCGAACATCTTGGCTTGGATCGGTCGGTCTAGCGGGGGGTCGCCGACGCGGACATAGAGGAGGTCGTGCTCGAAGATCCCTGGGACTGAGGCGGGTTCGGTAACGTCGAAGATTCGGGCGATGTTGGGGTTGTGCCAGAGCATCTCGTCGGGTGCACCGCCGCTGCCGGGTTCGCCGCCGGGCGGGTCGTACTGGAGGCGGTGCTTCCCCTTCACCAGGGTCTGGTAGAAGATCGCGCAGTCTGGCTCACGCTGTTTGAGGGCGCGCACGGCAGCCGTCGAGAGCAGAATATCGCCGATGCCCCATTGCAGGGTGAGGAGGTAGGTTGCACCGCTCATTCGGGTTGCCTAGCGGCGAGTCGCGTCTGACGTTCTAACCGAGTCCGGTCTTGGCCCGCCCGTTGGTTTGTCTTCCGGGGCAACGGTATCTTCAACCACCTCCAGTTGGGGCTCGTCAACCCACTGGGGTTCCAGGGGCAGGCCATCCTTGAGACCCTGGGGCTGCACGGAGATCCGTACACAGCCGTTCAGCCACACGGTACGCCCGATGGCGGTTCCCTCCATCGTGGTGATCTTGTCTCTGACCTTCTGACCCAACTTGATCTCCATAATCTTGCCTCCTATTCCGCCCTCTCGAACAGCGGCACCTTGCCCCGGCCGCCGGTACAACATTCACCTTTGAAGGCGAGTAGCGCCTCGACATCCTGCTCGTCCACGTCAATAACGGGATCCCCCATCCAGGGGATCCCGTATTCCTTGCCACTCGGCAACTTCGTCCGCCGTCCGACCCTCATGGGCGGCGGGAACACATAACGTAGCAGCACCAAAGCGGGCGCCTCCTGCTGCTAACGATTCGCCAGCGCGCCCAGGCCCTCGGCCCCAACGCTGGCTGGCGATGCGGCCGTGATGCGCCGGCCACGGGGTTCGCGCGACCCGATGGGCTGTTTCTCCTCGAAGGGGGCGGGTGCCGACGGTGGCTCCTTCTCCGCTTCGTCACTCATCGGCGTGCCGGCTTCCACCGCCCGGCGGTCGTCGGCGAGGGCGATGGCGGCGCGGTCCGTCCCGGCCAGGGTGTCCCGCTTCCCCATGATGGCGTAGGGCGTCCAGGCCATCACCGAACTCTTCCCACCGATACCGCTGCGGCTCCGTATCTCCTCGCAGAAGTCAAGGTGCAGGATATCCCACTCTTCATCGAGAAGTCTCTGGACCTCCTGTAGACCGCGCGCCGCGTTGACCGAACGGTAGACTGATAGGTCGTCCATTGTGCCTCCCTCTTGTGGTCGGTTTCCCACCCAGGTTCCCTCTGCACTCTAGTCCCGTACTAAGGTTCTTGTCAACAATGTCAAGAAAATGGAGGAGCCGGGTTCTCAAGCCCGGCCCCTCGGAATTACGGTGCCGCTACGGTGCCTCGGTGGTTACTACCCCCGAGTCGGCATGGCGGCGGGAGTACACGGGTGCACGTAGACACAGCCGTCGTCGATCATGCCGCTGAAGCGAATCTGGCAGACGGCCTGGGCACACATGGCCTTTACGACAAGTGCCGACACCGCCCACACCTCGAAGGCCACGGCGGTACACCCCGGCGTCAGGTCCTTGGCGCTCAAGGGAATTTGCGTCGCCTTGTAGATGAGCGGCTCCCCGTTGTGGGTGAGCCGGACGGGGTACACGATCGAGTCGAACGTGCCTCCGGCGCGGGCCACGCGTGGGAACCGGCTGTCGCGGATCAGGGCGATCGGGCCGATCCCAGCCATGATCTGGTTGGCGAAGTTCAGGCCCGGGATGATGCCCTCGTTCCGGTCGAAGACCACGGTCTGCGCGCCGATCCCGTAGTAGCCCAGAGCGATTTGGGCCAGGGCCGTCGGGTGCCCGAGGATGGCCTGCGGGTGCGCACAGCCTGCGGCCAGGAACTGGTCGAAGGTGCTCGCGCTGAACGTGCCGGTCATCCAGTTGGGGCAGGCGCGGGCGCCGTTGGCTGCCGTGATCGTCTGGCCGATGCCGTCGAACTCCTGGGGATTGGCCACGTTGTCGCCGTTCACCAGGAGGTCGTCCCAGCAGTTCAGCACCAGGATCATCGCCAGGCGGAGCTCCTTCTCCTTGAGGTCGGCTACGCCGCCCCGGATCAGGCTGGCCGCGTCGAGGTTCCCCGGCCCGCCCTGGTCGTTGAAGGCCCCGACGAGCTGGCTGACGCCGACACCACCCGCGATGGACGCGATGCTGTGCCGGATGTCGCTCTCGGTGAGGCTCTTCTTGACCCCGAAGTGGCGCTTCGTGACGCTCTCGGTGTCGGTGTGATGCACCGAGTCCTCCGGGCACTCACCTGGATGGAAGGCGCAGGAGTCGCACCCACTTGCAAAGGCGAGTTGCGTCAACTCGCGCCACGACTCGACACGGGAGCCGTTCACGATCTCCGGGAAGGCCGTGTAGAGGCCCAACTCCTCGCAGAGCACAAGGAGTTCCGTCGGGTCCACCGGCGTGCCGAACTCGGTGGCGAAGTCGCCCGGCGTCGGCACTGGCGTGGGCAACACGTTGGGGTCCGTGTCGCGGAGCTCCAGGAAGACTGTCCGCATGACGGCCTTGATGGCCTCCGGTTCGCCCGAGGCCACAGCGCGCTTCCAGTCCTCGCCCATCTTGGCGGCGACGGCGTCGGCCCGCTTCTGGGTCTCGTCGCTGGCGGCGTGACGGGCGACGATCTTCTGCGCCCACTCCAGGGCCTCATCTGGCTCCTGGTAATGGGCGATGTCGAGTGGCACGCCGTTGCGGTCGACGGGCGGCACATGGGCACGCCGGCCGTCACGGGCGGCGGCCCGCTCTTCCTCTTCCTTCCACTGGGCGAAGCTCATCGTCCGGTAGGCACCGGACGACACGTATCTGGGGTCCACGCCCGTCTGGCCTCCGAACATGTTGGGCGCTCGGAGCGCCGGGTGGGGCGCGAACGGTGGTGCGTTTCTGTTCATCGTTTTACTCCGTTACTGCGGCTACGTGTAGGGATTGAACGCCTGCCGCCTGTGGGCGCCTCTTGCGAACTGTTCTGGTGAATAGCCGCGCTCGGTGGGCCGGTCGGCGTCCGCACTGCGGAGCGCCGGGGCATCGAGCCGCGGCCGAAAGCCCTTGCGCCGGGGCGGCGCGCCTAGCCCGTCAGGCGTGGATCTCTCCGGGCCAGCCGAGCGAGATCGTATCTCGTCCTCGATGGCCTGTAGCCGATCCATGATCGGGCTCAGGGCTTCCTCGAAACTAGGGGGTGGAACGTCGATGCATTGGCTCATCCGGTGGGCCAGTTGGTCGAGGAGGAGTTGCATCTCTCCAGCGTCCACACCCGCCCCGAGTGCCGCCCTGATCTGGTCGAGGCTCTCACTCACTGCGGCCTGGGCCTCGGAGTCCGACTCGCCCGACGGCTTGACGGGTGCCCCACCCCCGCCGTCCGGCTTCACGCCTTCTCCTGTGCCGCCTTTGGTGCCTTCGCTCGATCTGGGCTGCGCGGCCTGACTGATGATGCTCGCTATGATTTGGCCGAACTCGTTGAGCGCGTTCTGGACGTTAGCCAGGCGCTCCTCCAGACTGACTTCGGCCGGGTCCGCCTGGATGTTGGCGATCACGATGTCCCTGAAGGTGTAACTGGCCTGGTAGACCGTCTGCATAAGCGCTTCTTGGTTCATTGTGGCGAGCAGGGAGGCGTCCGGCTCGGCGCCGTAGCGCTCGGTCAACGCAGCGCGGAAGTCGGCGTCGGGACTCAGTGCACGATGCTCTGACCCAGAGGAGTCGGCCCGTAGGTTCTCGGACGCCCAGGCGATGAACTCGCCGATAGTCTTCCCGGCGCCGGTAAGGGCCTTGACGGCATCGGCGACCTGGGCCAGCTTCTCGGCCCTGACGCGCCGGCCCTCGCGGGTCTCGGCCTGTGGGGCGCTGCCCACCCTGTCCGGGTCGCTCACGACGGCCTTGATGGCGGTGGCGAAGTCCGTCTCGCCTGTGGCCCGTAGGAGGGCGGCGCCCGGACCCTGAGTTCTCTTCTCGAACATGGCCTTCGCCTCGGCCACAGTGGGCCGCTTAATCGTCCCATCGTCGAGCCGGTGACGCAGGAAGGCGCGGGCATTTGCCAGGTCTTCCTCGCCGTGCAGAAGTTCCGCCTCCTCCATGGCCTCGGCCCAGTGGCGCAGGTTGCTCTCCTCGCGCTTCCAGGGCGGCGTCCGGTCCATCTGGCCGTAGTGGACGGCGAGGTGGGTCTGGGCGCGCTCGTTGTCGCCTGACTGAAACTCCTTGATGCCACCACGCGCGCCCATCGTGACGCCGCCGGCAGCCATGACGCCCTTCTGGTGGGTGACCAGTTTACCGTCCGCGATGTCATGGTGGGGCAGGGCCATGCCCGTCTTGTTGTCCGGGTTGTCGCTGTCAAAGATGGCGAAGCCCTGCCGGGCCTTGACGGCGTCGAAGTCCTCGCCATCAGTCGCCCAGCCCCAGATAGATGAGCGGGCCGCGGCGGCATTCCAGGCGGTGGCCGGGTCGTTGAGCGGAGGCTTGTGAGTCGGCACCATGGCACGAACGCAAACCTCAGCGTCCTGCCATGTCTCGCCGCCGTCGGGGCTCACCTCGATGCGGGATCCGTCGCCGTCCTCGACCTCGTACATCCGGTACAGGAGGCCGTCCTGTTCGACGGTTCGGTGCTCGGCATCCGCCTCGTCCAGGGCGCGGGCCAGGTCGTCGCCCACGATGGCGGCAGCGTCCTCTAACCGAAGATCGCGCCGACTCTTACTTCTACGCATTTCGTCACCTTCCTCCACGCCGAAATCACAGCGTGAGTTGGCCTTCCGTGTCGTCAGGGCGATGTGTTCGATGCGGCCGCGCGTGAACGCGACCACGCCGCAATCCTCGATGGCCTGCGCCTCGGGGTAGAACGCCTGGCTGACCGCTATCGTGCGGTGTGCCGGCAGAAGGTCTGCCTCTTTGGCCGCCGTCTCGTATGCGGCGCGGGCGAGGCTGGCCTGCGTCGCATCTGCGGAATCTGTCAGGAACGTCCCTTCGGCCTTCACCATGCGGCCGTCGCGGTAAAGACGGGTCGTCTCACCCACCTGGCTCTGCCTGCCGAAGTGGGCGATGCCGAGCCAGGGAGCACCTTCCAGGGCCGCCCGAGCGCAGACATCGTCCTGGAACTCGATGGTCATACGCGTGGCGTACTGATCGACGCCGTCGTCCATGACGGTCGCTCGCCAGCGGTGGACGCCGTCAGCCGAGCGCCAGACCTTCGTGAAGTGACCGTCGCCCTCTATGAGGCTGCGCTTCGTCCAGTTGCCCTCGGCGTCCTTCTTGTAGAGGTTCTTGACGGCGGCCCAGGCGACGGCGAAGGCATAGCCGTCCTGAGGCTGGTCGGTCTTGTCGGCGGACCAGGAGTCCCAGGCGCTGTTGAACGCGGCCACCCAGATCGCCTTGGCGTGATCGGGCAGGGCCTTCACATTGGCGGGCAGGGTGTCGTCGCCGACCCCGGTGTAGGGACGAGTTTGCAGTTCGGGCATCTCGTCCTAATGGTCGACGGTCGGGGAAAGAGGGGGCGCTAGGCTGTGGGGTGGGCTTCTTGGAAGTCCTCGGCGAGGTCGACTGCGGCGCGGATCATGCGCCCAAGGCAGGCGACGGCGAGGCCGTAGGTGAAGGCGCGGAGCGGATGACGATTGCGGAGCCTACCCTGGGCGAGGCCGACCCATGTGCCAGTGCAGAGGGAGCAGCGCAGCAACTCATCGAACGGCTGCGGCAAGGCCAGCCGTGCAAGATCGCGTACCGGCTCGAAGAGGTCACTGTCCACGATGATGGTCGTGGCATGGGCGTTGACCAGGGCGTCTAGGGCTAGGTCGGCCAGTTCTGTGTTCATGCCTCTCCTGTGTAGTAGTCCGGCTGCCCTGAGATCTCCCGCAGTTCGCCCATGTCGAAGGTCACCCAGCATAGGCATGACGGGTGGCCGGGGGGACCGTCGCAGGAACCCCAGGCGTCCTCAAACGATTCGTCCGGCCCGATCGGCCCCATGTCGATGTTCGGTTGGCAGATGTCGTCGCAGGCGTCAGGCAGGCCTTTCCACACCCGCTTCGTGAGACCCACGCTGGCCTGCTGCTTGAGCGCGGCCTGCGTCGAGGCCCAGTTGATCTCGGTGTTGACGATGGTGAGTGCGCGGCCCCGTGAAAACTGGACGATCCCTTGACGCACTTGCTCCACCAGAATCCTGCGGGCGATACTCGGCGAGGAGATGCCAGCCCTGACGCCCGCCATGATTTCCCGGCGGATGAGGAAGTCCGTGCCCTCGTCGACGTTCGTGATGAGGCCGTAGGCCCGCGCGTCAAGGGCCTTCAGGAGCGCTGGGTCCGTCGGCTGTGCGATGCTGATCCCGACGTGGATGCTGGGCACGATACCGTTCGCCGCGAGCCGCCGCTGGATGTCCTGGGCGGTCTCGACCAGACCCTCGCTGTAGGCCAGGCCGAGCACCTGGGCGGCGCGGTCGGCGATGTCCGGTGCCCTCCACCAGTCCTCGTTGGCCAGGAGATCCCCGATGGCCTGCTCAGCCGCGCTCGGGGCGAGGATGCGCAGGGTGGCCGTCGCGCCCTCCATCCCGCCGGCCTTTTGCGCTGCGGCAATCCCCGCCTTCAGGAGGGCGGCGATGCGAACGCTCGTGACTGAGGCGGCTATCTTAGCGATCCAGGGGCCGACCAGCCGGCCCATCTCGCGGGCCGCCTTGCTAGTAGTAGGGGAGGCCCTGGTGTCCTCGTCCGCCCCCTGGCGGACTGGGGCGAAAGGGCGGCTGCGTCCCGCCTGAGCCTCTGGCGTGCCCTTCGTGGTGATCGCCTCATCGCCGGTCGGGGTCGCCGTAGCGGGCTTCTCTGGCGGGGCTGGGGCGTTCTCGGGCAACTCGACTGTCAGGATACCGTCGGCAACAAGTTGCTGGCGCGCCTCATCGGGGCTGATGACACCGATCATGGGGCTGGCCAGGTTGGCAATGGCGTCAGCCCTGATCTTGCGGGCCGACTCCCGGCGGATCGTGTCCTCCAGTTCAACGTCTTCCCAGACGAACTCGACACCATCGGGCAACACGTCACTGTCGAGCCGCTGTTTGATGCGCCGCAGCACGTGGGCGAGGCCCTGGCGCTTGGACAGTTCGATGAGTTTGGTGGCCCCGGCGAGCCGCAACTCCTGGCCGAAGAGGCCGAGGTCGCCCACGTTCATCCCGAAGGCCGCGCAGACCATCTCGGCGTACCGCTTGACCAGTTCGGGGAGTTGGGCCTCGGTCGCGCTCGGGGCGAGCGCGATGAACTGGGCCGCCTTGACATTGTCCCCCCCAGCGCTCCCGCCGTAGAGGACCGGCACCTTGAGGGCGTCGATCCCCGCCACCATCGTCTTCCAGCCCTCGAGCCAGTCGCGCGCCTCGTCCTCGTTGAACCCGGGCACTTCGAGGATGCCGACGGGCGGGCTATCGGTCATCATGGTCTGCCAGAAGCGGTCTGATCGGAGCAGCCCCTGGATCGCCGGCAGGCAGTCCATACAGGGCGTGCGAGTCCAGCCGTAGACCCTGACGTTCGTCTGGGGCTGCCACATGACGCGCGACACCTCGCCCGGCCGGAAGAGGACAGAGTTCAGGGCGCCCGCCCACGGGTCGAGTTGGGCATAGGGGAAGTTCGCCTGGTAGGTCGGCTTCATCAGGCCGCCGTCCAAGTGGGCGAGCCATGCCACGGTGCCGTCGGAGTAGGAGCCGATCTCCCAGGCGCCGCCGAACGGGACTGTGAGCGTGTCCTCTATGACGCGCGCCACCATGTTCTCGAAACCTGCGCCGTCGTCGGCCCCGTTCAGGACGCCCTCGAAGTACTCCGCCAGTTTCTCGTCCTCACTCTCGATGGACCAGTTGAGGCCGGTGATCTGCATGATGAGGGTTTGGATGCAGGCCCGCACGACCGGCGCCTGCCCCACGAGGCGGCGCCAATTCTCGGCACCGAGGCTGATGGCGTCGAAGAAGACGGCGGGCTGGCGCAGCATGTAGGTCGGCTCGCGCAGCCCCTTCGCCTTCGGTTCGGTCTTGGCGCGCTCTACGGTCTTGGTGGGCATCGCAACTCCTCTATGGGCGGGACCGGGTCACCGGTGAGACGGCGCCCGCTGCCTCGCGGCTCGTGGTCCCGGCCCGCCTGTCCTAATGGTCGACTAGAATCATGTCAAGTCATCTCAGACCACTGCACACCTCGGCGGCAGGTCAAGCCACCGCATCTCAGCGCAACCGCAACCCGATTCTCGGCGGCACCACAATCCACGGCACCACAGATCATATCTCGGCGTCAGAACAGTACACTTGAGCCCAGGGCAGTCCTCGCCGCCACATCATCGCACCGGATGGCAGTTCAGTACTCGGCGACAGTCCAGCACGCCTCGCCTCACTCCAGGACTCGCCGTCACAGCACTCCACATCAGTTCACTCCGACGCAAAACACTACTCGCCGTCAGTCCAGAACACGGCAGTCCAGGGTCAGTCCACATCATCCCACGCCACTCCTCGCCGTCACGGCAACACACTCCAGCACACTCCAAAACAAGGCAGTACTCGCCGTCAAACCATCTCTGTGAGTTCGGCTACCTCGTAGCGCCCGAAACCCATACCCCGGTCACTCCCCATGCCGTGGGTGCCGCCGTACTCAAACAGGTCGCGCAACACTTGCTCCGTCACCACCTTGTCGGCCAGCAGCTTCAGGGTGAAGGTGATCTTGGGCTTGTCCACGTAGTCAGTCCGCTTCAGGGCGTTGCGCGGTCCCTGCCTGGTCATAACGTGGACCGGGTGCTCGAAGAAGCCGCTCGCTTCCTGGGCGCCCAGAGGGATGTAGTCTTCCAGGACGTAGCACCGGTCGGCGATCATGCTCCGCCACGCCATCGCCACCTCAGTCCCGTCCGACTTGGCGCGCTTGGGCAGCATGACGCGAAGGATGTTGGCGCAGTCCTTGATGTGCGCCTTGACGTGATAGCCCCGTAGACAGAGACCAGCACCGCCTTGACGCTGGAAGCCAGACCAGGAACGATCCTCGCTGGCTTCGATACCCGCCTCTATCTCCTCGGCGTTCTTCTCCGGGTCCGGCGCCTTGCGTGCCTCAAGCCAGTCCCGGATGAGTTCGGGGTTCTTGGGCATACCGCCCATGATTTCGTTGGTGAACTGGAGGCTGACCTTGTATTCCTTCCAGAGGTTCATGCTTTCTCCTTTCATCTCTACCCCACGAACGCCTGCCGACCGCCCCGCTTCAGCGCGTGGTAGACGGCGCCGGCAACGGCGTCCACGACATCCTTAGAGTTATGAACGAACACGCCAGCGGAAAGAGCAAAGTTGGGCGTACCCTCTACGGTCAGGTCGTAGACAGGGGCATGACCAGCGGCCCTTATTCTCACGACGCGATGATTCTGGCCCGACCGACGGCCGACTAAGAGCTTGGGCATATTGGCGAGTATGGTCTCCCTGGACTTCTGGCTGCGTAACTCGATGTTCGTGGGATCGTTGTTGGTCCCGTCGTTGTCGACGTGGTGGTAAAGCATCCCGCTCGGTTTCGGGCCGCATTTCCATTGCCCGACGATATCGTGAAGCATCCGGCGGCCATTGAGAGGGCAGACAATTCGCACATACCCTTGCCAGCCGCCCTCCATGACCACCGCTCGGTTAAGGGGCGTAAGTCTATCGGATGGAAGGAGCCAGCGAGCCTCCTTGTGGCGACCATCCAGCAGGCGGAAACGATGGTCAGGCGTACACCGAATCGTCTCGAACCCATCTAGTGTCAACTCAATGATCTCGGCATCCGGCGAGGTCAAACGCGGCGAGTGTGCAACTCCGACCGTGATTCCTTCCTCGCCCATCGTAAAGACGTGATACGGCCCCGGCCCGCGAGCCGCCAATTCTGCGATGGTCGGATTGCTCCCGTCGAGCAGGGCAATTCTCGTGTCTCCCGTGAAGCAGCCGCCCTTCGGGTGATCCACCTTCTTGCCCCGCACCAACGCGAGCCGCTTCGCCTCCGCGATCAGCACAGGGTGCGCCGGGTACGCCAGCCGGTCGGTGTTGACGAGCTCCTGCAGCGTGTCGTGGCCCTCCGTGTCCCGGTCCAGTGAGTATTCCCTGACCCGGAAGCCCTCGTGCTTGAGGATCTGCCGGCTGTCGATGCTCTGCCAGCCGTCATAGGACACGCCACCGCCCTTGATGTTGAAGCCGCGGTCGGACCAGTCGCGGATCATCTGCCGCACCTTCTCGAACGAGACTTCCCCCTTCGCCTCGCGCTGCCGCTTGGGCACGAGGCGGTGCGCGACATCCACCACGACGGCCTTCGCCCTCGGGTTCGGCTCACCGTCCCTGGCCTGGAAGTAGGGACAGCCCAGCACAGGCTTGTGCGCCATCGCCAGGCCGCAGGCGTCGCGCTTCACCCCGAGGTCGACGTGGACGTACCGCTTGGCGTCGCAGCAGGGCTTCCACCAGTCGGCGAGCTGGCCGGCCTCGTCGTAGGGGTCGCGGAGTTCCGGGTCTGCCTGCCGGTCCCACCGCTCCGGGTCGGGGTAGTAACCCTCGACGGCCAGCGGGGGCCGCGCCCCGAAGTCGCGCCAGAAGGCGATCGGGTTGGCCTCGCCGTCGAAGGCCTCCCACAGCCACTCCTCAGTGAACGTCCGGTTTGCCTCCCAGGTCGCCATCTGGAGCCCCATCATCTGGGGCCGCACGGCCCGGCCGTCGCCGTCAACCTCAACCGCCTCCTCCAGCAGGCGCATGGCCTTGTCGCCTTCCCACTCGGGCGACGTAAGCACCAGCACTTTGCCCTCGTCTTGGAAGGTGGCCGTGGTGGCGTTCATCTTGTCGTACACCTCGTCCGCATTGTCGCGGCCCTCGGTGTCCTTCATGCGGGCCAACTCGTCCAGGATGACCAGGTAGTTGGTGCCGCCCACCTGGGTCGATGCCTTGCTGTGGCCACAGCGGATCACGATGTTCTTGGGCAGGTGGATCTCCAGGCCGGCGATCTCGGTCTGGGGTCGCAGGGCCTGGAACCATGCACCGCCGGTCTCCAGCCGGTCCTCGATGTGCTTGAACACGTTGCGCCGGGCCTGGTCCCGGCTCGTGGCCATCGTGACGATGGAGATCTCCTGGTTGGGCGTCAGGCCGAAGTAGTGCTGGGGGTCGGCCAGCAACAGGAGGGTGTAGGCCGCATACCAGGCCACGATGCTGCCCACGACGCCCTTGCCGGAGCGCATGCCACAGACCAGGATGAGCGTCCGGTAACGAGATGACGGTCCCATGAACTCCCGCAGCACCTGCTCCTGCATCGGGTAGTCCCGGAGGATGTTGGGCAGGTTGCAGAATTCGGGCGAGATGGCGAAGGTGAGCGCATCCACGATGCCTGGCCAGGCGCCGGCGGTGGCGGCGGGCAACAGGGGCACGCCAGCCGGGGCCATGAGTGACTCGACGGTCTCCGGCGCTATCCCCAGTGCCAGGAGCTGCTGCTTGAGGATGACGTTCAGGTTGAAGGTCGGACGGTCGACGTTGACGCCCCTGGCCCGGGCGATGTCGTCAGCCGCCGCACTTGCCACGGCCAGGAAGCGGGCGCGGGCGGTGTCCTTGATGCTCGGGTTCTCGGCCAGCGCCACCGCCTGGTTCAGCAGCAGGCGCTTGGTGGCGATGTAGTCGGCGAAGGCAGGGGCGCCAAGGGAGGCCGGGCCGAACTCGGCCAGGTCTTCGACAGCCAGGGCGCGGGTGTGTTTGAGGTCGAGCCGGATGATGTCGTCGAGGGCGGCCTGGCGGCCGACAAGTTCCGGGGCCTGGGCTCTGAGGGTGGCGATGATGGTGGGGACGGAGGCCCCGAGCAGGTCGAGGCGGCGGACGTGGTAACGCCGCTGGGCTATCTTCTCGGCCGGAAGGCGGACGTACTGCTGTTTGGCTGACAAAGTCTAGTTCAACTCTCCTACGCTAGGTTCGGCCTCGCGCGCTTGCGGGCAAGCGCGGCGTTTGGCTGCGAAATCGGCTCTAGCTGCGCCTCCCGGCCTGTGAACTGCTCCCAGCGCTTCACGGCCACGTCCACATATCGCGGCTCGATCTCCATGCCGTGGCACCGCCGGCCCAAACGCTCACAGGCGATCATGGTGGTGCCGGAGCCGAGGAAGGGGTCGAGGACGATGTGGCCAGGGTCTGACGAGTTCGCCACAGCTCGCTCCACCAACTCGACGGGCTTCATGGTGGGATGCTCAGGCGACTTCGTTGGTCGGTCTATATTCCAGACGGTCGTCTGTTGGCGGCCACCGCGATAACGATGCGCTGCATTCGGTAGCCAGCCATAGAAGATCGGCTCCGCCTGCCAATGATAGTCCACGCCCATCGGCGCGAAGGTCGCATTGTTCTTGACCCACTGAAGTGTCTGCCGCCAGATGCCGCGCTCCTTGAGTGCAAGCCCGAAAAGCACATGTAGCGGCACCGCCGGGGCCGCTACATACCACGCGGCCCCGGCGGTGCACGAGGGGATAGCCAGATCGAAGGCAGCACCCAGCATCGCCACGAGGGCCGGTTCATCCAAGGTGTCATTTGCCAGGTTCTCCTCAACTCGATTGCTCCGAGCAATCGAGTTGAGCCATTTATTCTTGTCACCTACGCCGACGCCATAGGGCGGGTCAGTCCAGAGGAGTTCCGCCTTCTCCCCCGCCATCAGCCGCTCGACATCCTCCGCCTTCGTCGCGTCGCCGCACAGCAGCCGGTGATCGCCGCAGAGCCAGAGGTCGCCCGTCTTCGAGACGGGCTCCGGCACCTCCGGCATGGCGTCGGGATCGGTCAGGCCGGGCTTGGGCTGGAGGTAGAGCCGCAGCTCCCCCTCGGTGAACCCCGTCAGGCTCAGGTCTGCCCCCTCCAGCCGCAGCCCCTCCGTCACCAGCGCCAGTTTGCCCTCGTCCCACCGGCCCGCTATGCGATTCAGGGCCACGTTCAGGAGGAGTGCGTCTATCTCAGAGACATCGACGTCCACCACTGGCACGGTCGCTATGCCGAGTTCAGCAGCGGCGGCGATGCGCTGATGCCCGCCGATCACCTCACCGTTCTCACGCCGGACAATGATGGGATCGACGAAGCCCCACTTGGCGAGCGAACGCTTGAGCGCCGCCATTTCCTCGGGCGGCATCAGGCGCGGGTTCTGCTCGTTCAGCTTGAGGCTTGCGGGGTCAACGTAGCGGATTTGCAGCGGGGCGCTAGCCTTCCGCATCCCTCTATCTCCTCCCACGTGACGGCCTCATTGTAGCCCGGCTTGCGAATCCGCAGGCCGGCGGCCAGGGCGGCCGTCTTCGATGCTTCATGGACAAGTTCGGCGCTGGGGTTGTTGCCACACCGCTCCCAGTCAGCGGCCAAGAGAACCGCCAGTGTCGCCGTGAAGACGTCACCGGCGCCGCTCGTGTTCAGGACGGGGCCAGGTAGGTCCACAGCCGGGAAGTACTCAACCCTATCCCTCGCCACCAAGGCATGGCCCCGCGCTCCAGATGTCAGGATGAGGTACTGCCCCTCGGCGAGGCGCCGCTGTGCGTGCGCTAGGCGGCCAGAAGCCTCCAGGCTTACCCCCACCTCTCCACTGTTCGCCTTCACGACCGCAAAGCCCCGCCAGCCGCCGAGTGAGTGGCGAGCGTCCGCGATTAGGGGGCACCCTAGCGCCATAAGAAAGGCCCGCTCATCCGGCACGGGCCCACGCACCCCCCGGTAGTCGGCATAGATGGCGGCCGCAAAGGAGGTGTGCGCCAGAGCCTCGAACCGTTGCGCTCTGACTCGGTCCGACTCCGTCTCCCAGGGACCGTCGAGGCGGAAGGCTTCGTGCTCCGGTACCCCGCAGAGGCCGCGGAGTTTGATGGCATGGGCGAGTGTGACCAGGCGCGTCTCCACGCCGTATGCCGCCAGTTGACGCACGATGTTGCCAGCGCAGCCGGTCTGGTGAACGATGTCCTCCAGATCCAGTACGGGGACTGGGTGCTCGCGGGACAAGCGACTAGCATTCGCCCGCAGGAGCACGTCGGTGCAGAAATCGCCGACGACGAGAATGGGGAGGCTAGGAGCCCAGAGTGGGCGGGTCATAGTGCCAATTCTCTCACTTACCACTCGCCTTCCTCGTAGACCACGTCCAGCACGTCGTTGACCCGCGAGAGGACGTCGATGTCGGGGGCGCGCTCAAACTGCGGCTCGAACGGCAGGCGCACCGGGCACTCGACCGGCCCGTCCTCTGTCCACTTGGGGTGGCGATAGCAGACCCAGCCGCCGGGCCGGAGCATCATGCGATGGGGCTTGCTCGGCCAGTGACCTTCCGGGCACAGCGGCGCGACCATCTGCCGCAACTTCTTCGGCGTGAGGGCGACCAGTTCCGGCGCATGTCGCATGATCCAGAGCGTCCAGGGCATGAAGCCATAGACCCCAAGGTAACTAGCGCCAGCATCAGGCGGAGGCGGCGGGTGCCAGTCAGGCACTTCGCGCCTCCCCGAAGGTGAACGTGCAATTCGGAAAGTCCTCTAGGTCTTCTGGCGAGACCGGCCAGTCCTGACAGATGGCCGGTCGGTCCTCATAGATGGCGCAGAGGTTGTGTTTTGTAAGGGCTTGGCAGGGGATAGGAAGCTCAACATTTCGCCGTTGTCCATCGCCCTTTAGGCCGTGGAGACTCAACCAGCGGGCATCATCCGCCGTGATTTCGTCATCCGGCCACGGTAGGAAGAAGTACCGACAGCAATCACCACAGTGGGTACACTCACCTTTGCGTTCGTATTTCACGCCGTCCGGTCCCACCTCGCCAACAGTCTTGCCACGTTCAGCGGTCCCTTTGCGCGCCGACCGGCCTCGTCCGCCAGCCTCTCCAGGACATCGAAGAGTTCATTGTCCGTCATCTGATCGGGTGCCTTCCTCCGATAGGCCCAGTCCGGCCCCTCACACCAGGAGACCTCGACCTGCACGCGCCGGGCCGCTGGGATGGGACGGTGGCACTCGGCGTCAAGGGCGAGGGGGTCAAGGGGCTGCTGCAATCGTTACCTCACATGTCCCGTACCCACAGACCCGCCGGTGGGCGAGTTCGGACAAATCCAGAACCGTAGGGTTACACCCTGGACACTGATCTTGCACGATCACCCCCTGGCACCCTACGGGTCCGCAGAGGACGAGGCGATCTCCGCATCCCCAGGGACTGTCGGGGCCAGTGGCGGCGATCGTCGGGTCTCCAGAGTCATACAGATTGTCCCCGTCGGCGTCCAGGTAAAGAGCACAACCAAGCCATCCCTGGTTATAATCGATGGCATCTCCCCAGGCGGCTCCTCCTCCGTAGTGGGTCGCCCTGCCTGCCCAGGCGGTGTCAGGTATTGTACCTGTTCCGCCAGGGCTTGCAGGCGGCCTTCCAGCTGATTCAGGCGTCGCCACCAATGCGGACTCACCTTCCCGTCTGCACCAGCGGGGGTCATCCTCGGGTAGCACTCCCCTGGGTGCCAATATGGCCTGCCGCAGCGACACAGTTTGGTCTCCGCACCAGGCGTCGGCGGGAGTGAAGAGGAAGCTGGATTCCGCACTGCCTCGCTGCATCGAGCTGCCATGTGCTGACACCGATAGGTCCAAGTCTTGCAAAAGCTGCAAAAGAAGTCTTCCATCTACCGCACCTCCACAAACCCTATCACTGGGCAGTCCAGGCAGTACCAGCCATAGTGCGGCGGCGTCAACTCGGCTCTCCGCAGATGCTTGCAGGGTCGGCGCAACCGCAGCAGGAATAGAAGTTCTTGTAGGTTCATAAGCATCCTTTCCACATGCAAGCCCCAAGCTGGTCGCGGCTAGTAGTACCAGTAGTGCCAGCCTGGGGGATGGGCAATTCAGCGTACCTTCCTTGCCATAGGCTGTTGGTATCCTTTATCAGTGACCCTGGGGGCGAACACGTCCGACAGGGCTCCGATAGCCTCAGCCCAATCGGGGACAATAAGTTCGCACCGAAACGGGCCATATTTCCCGTCTTGGCCGCGAGACGGCAGGTCTAACAGATACCCGCCAGGGTAAACCCTGATCTCGGCCTTGGCGATTTCAGCCATCTCACTCACGTCCTTTCCTCGCCCTCAGCGGGCGGCTCGAAGAAGTCAATCAGGGCCATGCCAGCACTCGGCCAGTCAGGGAAGACCAACTTATGCACGTCAACAGCGATGCCAATGGCGGTGTACCGACCTACCTCGATCATGTAGCCGCCAGTCTCCCCCTGCCAGATGACGGCACAGCGCCGTGCGACTTTACCTATTTCCATCGTTTACTCCTTCCCCGCCCTCTTCGGGCGGCAGCACCTCCAACTCGTTAGGCCAGAAGTGCCAGGTCAGTTCATTTTTGAACCGAACCTCAGCCAGCTCCGTTCGCCCGTTTGGACGCTTGACCGACACGATCTCCCCGACTTCTCCCTTTTTGACCTGGGAGAAGGGCGAATAGAGCACCTTAACCTTCATGCCGATGTCCATCACTCGCCTCCTTCCGGCTCCGCAGCCTCAGACTCGTCGACTTCAGCCGGACGCAAGGACAACACGAAGTCACGGGTTTCCCGCCCACATCGCGCTATCACCGTAAGGGGCAGCCGACGCATCGCTTCTTGATAGTCCTCAACGGTTCGCCACCAGTCCTCAACAGTCTCCTGCCAGCGGATCATCCCCTTCAGCGGCGAGTACCAGCAGCCTGTGACATCGTTTCGGTGGGGGCGGCCAGCATAGGTGAAAGGGATAGGCTTCTTTAGATACCCGAAGCAGATGAAACTAACGCCAGTCTCGGGTTGGGGGTCTTGCTGGCAACTGCTCAGAATTGGAGTGCATTCTGGTTCGGGACAACACCAAGGCCTCGTCACGGTCAAGGGACGTCCACAAGGCATGTAGCGAGCAACCATCACTTATCCCCCCTCGCCGCAGCCGCACGGCGCCCCCGATCAGCTTCAATAGGAGTCGGGTGGCCGAAGTCCCAGTTATTCTGATTCACATAGAAGGCCAGCGCCTCGTCCTTCACGTCAAGGTCGTCGAGGAGGGCAAGGAGCTCCCGGTATTGTGTCCAGGCTTGATACCCCTCCGCCTTCTGGCGTATCGCCTCCCGCTCCGCCTTAGTCAGCATGGCGGGCCTCCTTCCGAATCCAGTTAGCCATTGTTGCCCCCCCTTCCAGGCGGGCACGCAGGGCCTCCTGCCAGCACGTCACCTGGGGCAGCATCCCACGCAGGCTTGGGGGGAGAGACTCGTCCAGCACCGCCAGCGCGAGGCGGTCGGCGACAGCCTTAAGAGCCTGTCGCTCCACGACCACAATTGAAGCTGATCGGGGGCGCCGTGCGGCTGCGGCGAGGGGGGAATGATGACGTATCGTGGCTGGGAAATCGAGCACCGTCTTGTCGCGCAGCAATTTGTCTAGCGCCGCCTGCGCTTCGTCGATCGCGTCAGGCATGGGGGCCTCCTTTCAGCAGGGTGCCGACAGGCACCAGGCCAGCTACGCTCGTCTCAGGGCATTCCTTCGGCCGCTTCTTCAGCCAGAGGGCGCCGCACTCGCAGCGCTGTGGCTCGAACCGCGCCGGCGCCTCGTCCTCAGACGGTTGCCAGTCGTGAATGTGGGGGGGGCGGAGCTCCGGCATCACCCCGCTCGTTCGCCCGCCCCGGCATTCGCCACACTGGACCAGGCCGTAGCCGTGACCTCGGTACATCTTCACCACACCGACGCCGCCGCATCGCCAGCACGTCCAGACGCCGTGATACTCATCGACCGGATCCTGGCCGTAGAGCGACCCGTCGGCGCAGCAGTATTCCTCGCCGTCGGGCAGCAGGTAGATGCCGCCGATGACGTGGGACGCGCCGAAGTACAGGACCGCCATCGCGTCATGGGGCTTTGGCGGGGGCATCGAGAATTGGGAGGCCGGCGACCCACCCGATGACTCGGAGGCCGTCGATCTCCGTTGGCCTGTTGTCCCTCGGTTCGGCATCTCTTTCCTCCTTGCGTTCGCCGGGCCTACGGCCTTCGGCGACGGCGTTCCGGGCTATGGCCTCAAGGTAGTTGGCTGGCGGTGCGGGCTTGCCGCTATCAAGTGCTGTCAGCCAGACATCCCACATGAAGTCGGCGCCGTACTCTTCTTCAAGCCGAAGATAGCGCCCATAGAAAGCCCCGCCACCGAGGGGCCACTGGGCCATCACGGCGTTGATGAAGTCTGATGGTGGCTGCGCCGCTGGGGGGGTAGGGGGGGCCGGTGTCTTGTTATTATCTTTTACTGTACTGTACTGTATGGCGGAACCGCCGGTAGCTTCCGCCGCCTTACCGGAACCGCCGCCGGTTCGTATCTGGCCGTCGTTATGACACGTAAAGGTGAAGATCGGACTGCCCATCCGCTTCCTCACATCCTGCCAGTCCTCGAAGTAGCACCAGTGGACGTACTCGTGACCGTTGTGTTGCTGTCGGCAGAGTTTGCCGTTGGTGACTAGCCGTTCGACCGCGGCATCGACGCCCTTTGCGGTCGAACGGTAGGGGAAGACCAGCGCCTTCACATGATCGCAGCGCAGAAGGCCCCAGTTATCGGTGCTTGCCAGGCCCCAGGTGTAGAGTAGGGCGTCATGGTGACTCATTCCCCGAAGGCCACGGGATCGCCCTATGCTCTCATGCAGTGCGCGCCACTTAGCCACTGCGAACGCCTCCCTGCCATCGCACGCCGATGTCCCGGACCTCTCGCGCCCCCGCTTCGGCCTCTCGTATCCTCGCTTCCGCTGCCTCCCACCTGTCCCGCAATCGCCGGCATGTGAAACAGCGGCTACCATCCACCAGGGCGGTATCACTGTGGCCGGGGCCGACGAAGATCCCGCACTCGGCGCAGCGGGGATGGGTGGCCGCCACCTTGCGACAGATATTGCAGCGTAGGTCGGCGGAGGTTGGGTTCGAGTAGGTCATCGCCTCACCCGATCGCCTCCCTCACCAGCGCCTTGGCTTCGCGCTTGCCAAGAACCTTTCCCTCTGACCCACCGTGCAGTCGCCATGTCTTGCCGTCGAAGGAGGGGACAAGACCGATGTGCCAGAGATTGACGGCAGGCTGGAATGGGTAGAGGCCCGGTTCGTGTTTGACGTATTGCCAAGTCGCAATGTTAGGCAAAAGCGAGCCGATGTAGGCCCACACGCTGGCCCACACGCTGTCCCACACGCTGTC
>Ga0315285_10000192_pt1 | contig 60793 bp, 61 predicted proteins | sample YL17G09_36_MG_FD_203698 | JGI IMG/M metagenome (GOLD analysis project Ga0315285, IMG submission 203698) | Sediment microbial communities from Yellowstone Lake, YNP, Wyoming, USA - YL17G09_36 | ecosystem: Environmental > Aquatic > Freshwater > Lake > Sediment | place: USA: Wyoming | collected... | reverse complement strand
CCCGACGGTCTCCGCGCGGCGGTTCTATCAAGGTACTCATGCCATCATTCTCACCACAGGCCTCGCAAGAGATCCCCGTCGTTGCCGTCGTTTATGTCCTTTTCGTCCCTTATGTCCCTTCCTTACGCGCAAGAAGTTCCTTGGGAGAAGTCTGCCGGGGTGGTTTTCGGGCGTCTAGCGGGTTCGGTGTTTGAGATAAACCAGCAGACGACTTGACAACCGCCGTTCCGGGCGCCAATGATAAACCTTATTATCTTAATAATGATTATTGCGGCGGCATCGATTTTTTTTCGAGCCTCGCGGTTGGCTCAATGGGCCCAATGAGCCCACTCAACTGGCGCCAACGGGCCCAACCTTGCATCTCCCGCGGCGGTGCTGGCACAGTAATGGCTGCGGCAGGGAGAGCCACCATTGAGCCAAAACGATCCACCCGAGATTCCCGAAGACTGGTACTGCCAGTCTTTCGGCGCACTTTATCCCGTCATCTATGCCCACAGGACCATCGAGGCGGCTGGACCCGAAGCCGATTTTGCCGCCCAATGCCTCAACCTCCGCCACGGCCAGCGCGTCCTGGATATCGGGTGCGGAAATGGCCGCCACATGTTGCGCCTGTTGCGGAAAACGCCGCGCGTCGCCGGATTGGACTTTTCGGCCGAACTGTTGGGCATGGCGCGGAGTCTCCTCGGCCGCGATTCGTGCCTGATTCGGGCGGACATGCGCCGTTTGCCCCTCCTGCCCGTGTTCCATGCCGTCGCCAACTTTTTCACCAGCTTCGGCTATTTCAAAACCACCGCGGAAGACCTGGCCGTCCTGCGTGAAATCGCGCGCGTCCTGGTTCCTGGCGGCCGGTACTTTATGGACTACCTCAACCCCGCACACGTAGAAAATACGCTTGTGCCCCAGTCCGATCGGGAGTATAAAGGTTACGCAATTCGCGAGCGGCGGTGGATTGATCAGGCACGCCGACGCGTAAACAAAATTACCCAAGCCTCGCTGGGGGGTGAGGCGGCGGGAACATGGTTTGAATCGGTGCGCCTCTACGACGAGCCGGAACTCCGCGAGTTGCTTCAAGAAGCCGGGCTCCAGGTCCGGACGGTGTATGGGGACTATGACGGTTCACCGTTGAGCGACCGGCTGCCCCGGATGATTGTAGTGGGAGAAAAGAGGTAGCTTATGAGAGATCTGTTCGCCGAATATGTCGAAGAAAAGCCGGAACTGCTCGCATTTTTTGCCAACCCGCCCCGCGCCTTGATGTCCGCCACGCCAAAAACCGCACGCTGGAACCCGGAGCTGGTCGAGGCCATCCAGGAATACCTGACGCAGGCCGGCGGCAGGCCTTTGTTCATGGGCGACGAGGCCGCCATCGTAACCGGACAGCAGCCCGGACTCCTCACCGGCCCGCTGTACACCATCTACAAAGCCGTGGCGGCCATCCTGCTGGCGCGAAAAGTCCACGAGCGGTTTGGGGTGCGGTGCGTGCCCGTGTTCTGGGTGGGCAGCGATGACCACGACTTCGAGGAGAACCGAGTCGCCCATCTTTTCACCAAGAACCACGACATCCTCACGCTCAACTATCAGCCCGCGGCCGACGTCGCCGGCATGGCCATGTACCGCGTGCCACTTGAACCGTCACTCCACGCCATGATAGACGAGTCCGCCGCGCAGACCACGGGGTCGGAGTTCCGCAACGAAATCGCGGGGTTCCTGCACGAGTCGCTCGACGCCTCGACGAATCTCGCCGACTGGACCGCCCGGATCATGGTGCGCCTGTTCAAGAACACGCCGCTGGTCGTGTTTGCGCCGCACATGCCCGCGGCACGCAAGCTCGCAGTGCCCGTGCTCGAACGCGAAATCCACGACCCCCTCGTCAGCACCATGTTGCTCAACGATTGCGGCCAAAAGTTGCGCGAAATGGATTTCCACCAGCAGGTCACCAAGAACGACACCGAATGCAATTTCTTCCTCGAATTCAACAGCAGGCGCCGAAAAGTCCTGTTCGACGAAGACCACTATGTCATTCCGGACGAGCAGCAAAACTTCTCCATCGACGAAATGGCGGGGTTGCTGGCTGCTGAGCCCGAGCGGTTTAGCCCGAACGTGGCGCTCCGGTGCGTCGTGCAGCAGCACCTGTTCCCCGCGGCCGTGTACGTGGCAGGCCCGGGCGAAATCGCCTACTGGGCGCAGTTGAAACCGTTGTTCCGCCACTTCGGCGAAGACATGCCGATCATATACCCGCGCGCAAGGTGCCTGCTCACCGACGTCAAGACGCGCCAAATCATGGAAAAGTTCCAGTTCACCCTCGAAGACCTCGCCGGAAAGCCCGACGAACTGGCCGAGCGCGCGCTCCAACTCACCAGCAGGGCGCCCGCTAAAGAAATCGTCGAGCGCCACCGAGAACTGATCGAAGCCGGGTTCCCGCCGCTGATCGAAGAGCTCGAGCCGCTCAACAAAACCGCCGCCGACATGGTGCGCAGCGTCCAGCGTAACCTCGCCGAAGAATTCGAGCGAATCGAAGCCGCTATCGTCAAAGGCGAGGAAGCACGGGCCGAAGCGGTCCGCAAACAGGTCCAGCGGGTTACGACGCTCCTGTTCCCAAACCGAAAACCGCAGGAAAGAGTGCTCAACGTCTTTTCCTTCCTCTTTGAATACGGTTGGGACCTGATCCCGCGTTTAATCAAGGAAACGAACGTCGATTCGTTTCAGGTGAAGGAGATTGAGCTTTGACTCCGCCGCATGCATGCGCCTATTCCAGCGTTGACGTCCTGGCGGTCGGGGCGCATCCCGACGATATCGAGCTGGGAATCGGCGGCACACTCCACAAGCTCGCACAGCGCGGGTTCGCCGTCGGCATCCTCGACCTCACCCGCGGCGAAATGAGCACCCGCGGCACAATCGAAGAGCGCGCCGTCGAGGCGGGAAACGCCGCGCAGGTACTCGGTGTGGCACAACGCGAAAATGCCGGAATACCCGACGGCGCGATCGCAAACACCAACAACCTGCAGTTGACCGTCATCCCGTTCATCCGGTCGTTCCGGCCAAAAACGCTTATCATTCCCATGCTCGATGACCGCCACCCCGATCACGCCGCCGCCTACCACCTCATGCGCGACGCCGCGTTTTTCGCCGGCCTTGTCAAAATTGAAACCGGACAGGAACCCTTCCGGCCCCGGCACATCTACTACTATCACCCTTATTATGAGTCGCCGTCGCCGCCACAGCTTGTGGTCGATATCACCGGCAGCTTCGCCGCAAAGCTGGCCGCGCTCAAGACGCACGCTACCCAGTTTTTCAATCCCGAAAAGCCCGGCCCACAAACCTGCGTGTCCAGCCAGTCGTTCTGGGAAAACATCCGCGTCCGCGCCGCCTACTGGGGCGGCCGGATCGGCGTCGCATACGGCGAGCCCCTGTATTTCGAAGGCCCCATAGGCGTCGCCGTTCCCCCTGGGCTTGGAGAGACCGCATGAGAATCGGCATCACATGCCACCCCTCGGCCGGCGGCAGCGGCATCATCGCCACCGAACTCGGCATCGCCCTCGCCGAGCGCGGCCACACCGTCCATTTCGTCACGTCCGAGCCGCCGTTCCGCCTCACCCAGTTCCACCACAACGTCCACAGCCATATCGTCTCCCAAATCAACTACCCGCTGTTTCGCCAGTCGCCCGGAGGCCTTACCCTGGCGGCAAAAATCGCCGACGTGGCCGACGAATACGGAATCGACGTCTGGCACGCCCATTACGCCATACCCAACGCCGCAAGCGCCATCATCGCCCGCAGCATGTTGCCCGAAGAAAAACGGTTCAAGGTGGTAACCACGCTCCACGGTACCGACATCACGCTCGTCGGCACCGACCCCTCCTTCTACCGCGTCACCCGCTACGCCATGGAACAAAGCGACGCCGTCACCGCCGTATCAAACTGGTTGCGGGACGCCACGGAGCGTGAGTTCGGCCTCAGCCGGCCCGTCAGGACCATCTACAATTTCGTCGACCTCAGCAAGTACCGAGGCGTCCCGTCGAACCAGTGCGATCTCGCACCGCCCAACGAAAAAATCGTCATGCACATCTCCAATTTCCGGCCCGTCAAGCGCGTCACCGACGTGGTCCGCGCCTTCAAGCGGGTGCTGGACCACGTCCCCGCGCGGCTCGTGATGCTCGGCGACGGACCGGAAAAAATCAGCGCCGACGGCGTCGCCCGCCAACTGGGCATCACCGACAAAATCAAGTACCTCGGCGTGGTCGAGAACATCGAAAGCGTCCTGCCGTGCGCCGACCTTGTTTTCCAGCCGAGCGAACACGAGAGTTTCGGCCTGGTTCCCCTCGAGGCGATGGCCTGCGGCATACCCGTCATCGGCACATCGAGCGGCGGAATCACCGAGGTCGTCCAGCATGGTGTCACCGGTTACCTCTGCGAAGTCGGCGATATCGAATCCATGGCACGATACGCCGTACAACTCCTCACCAACCCCCAGCAAGCCCACGAAATGGGACAGCAAGGCCGAAAACGCGCAACTAACTTGTTCTCCAAAGAGCAGCGCGTAAAAGAGTACGAAAGCCTTTACCAGGAGTTGCTCGAACAGTAGAATGGCGCACGCTGCACCAAAACTGCGTCCGTGTTAGTCCGTGTCCGTCCGTGTTAGTCCGTGCCAAACGGGAGACTGAAAATGAAACGTGTAATGCCGGTTTTCGTCATTCTTGCAAGCGTAATGATTTTGGCGAGCCTCGCCGGCCCAACCTCGTCGGGAGCCAAGCCTGAATCAATAATCTGCATCGAGCACATCGGCCTCAACGTTGGCGATGTCGTCGATACCGTCGACTGGTTCACCAAAAACCTCGACATGAATATCGCCCGAAAAACCGGTGACCCATCCAACGCCCACTTCCTCACCGACGCCGCCGGACGAAACATGCTCGAAATCTATTCAAACACCTCCGCGCCCGTACCCGACTACGCCAAAATGAATCCCCTCACCCTCCACATCGCCTTCACCGTCGACGACGTCGCCGCAACCCGCCACCGCCTCATCCAGGCCGGCGCAACTCCCGAAGGTCAAATCACCACCACCCCACTCGGCGACACCCTCGCCATGCTCAGAACCCCACAAGGCATCCCCATCCAACTCGCCAAACGCGCCAAGCCAATGATGAAATAATCTCCCTCAGAACATCTTGGGTCCTTTTGTACTACCAACCTTCGATTTCTTGTTGCCCAGAAAAATATGCGGTATCTGAGACGCCCCCAGACAGTCGGCAGAGCCGCGGTGCGAGTAACTCAAGCCAAAGCCTGTCATCCTGAGCGAAGAAGCCCTGTGCCAGCGTTTTTTGTGGGAGAAAACCAAGATCAAAGCCTGTCATCCTGAGCCTTGCCAGACACAGGCTGATGCTGTTGTTTCAGTCGCCTGATGGCAAGGCGTGAGGATCCCCTCATTCGATACCAGTGGCACCCCAAGGATGTCCCTTCTTTTGACTCAACCGCGACCGTTCTTTGTTTGCGGCTCGCCACGCTGCTATTAATATTCAACCTCTTGTCGCGACGCGCAGAAATCAGACTGCCGTGGGGGAAGGGCCAGCAAGGATACCCGGGGGATTCCCACGTCGCGCTGGGGGAAGTCAGAGTTGAAGGCTGGCAGTCTGCGGCTAGCGCTCCTCGGAATGACAGCTTGGGGGCCTTTTGATTGCGGCTTTGTCCTGCTGTGCCTGTTGTGTTTTAAGCTTTTTAGCGAGACTACAGCCCCAGCTTCTTCCGGATGGCGGCGGTGACGCTCTGCCTAATCTTGAAAAAGTCGTCCCATGGGTCGGACTTGAGCGTCTTGAGCCGCTGAGGCAGGTTCTGGATGGTGTACTTGTCGGGCCGCATGTCGGGCGTCAGTTCGTCCCACCGCAGCGGGGTGGCGACGGGCGTGCCGTGGCGGGCCCGGGTCGAGTAGGCGGCGACGGCGGTCGCGCCGCGACTGTTGCGGAGGTAATCGACGAAGATCTTGCCGGCCCGTTTGGCCTTGCTCATGGTGGCAATGTAACGGCGCGCGTCTTCCCGCACGATGCCGTCGGCGATGGCCTTGGTAAACGCCTTGATCTGGTCCCAGTCGGCGCCCCCGCGCGCGCGGGACGGTTTGAGCGGGGCGACCACGTGCAGGCCTTTGCCCCCGGTGGTTTTGACGAACGTGCGGAGACCCACGGTTTCCAGCCGGTCGCGCACGAGGCGCGCCGCCGTAACGAGCGCGTCCCACGGCACGTCCGGGCCGGGGTCGAGATCGAACGTGATCCGGTCGGGCAGATCGATCTTTTTCTCATTGCTGCCCCACGGATGGAGTTCGAGCGCGCCAAACTGGACGAGCGCGATCAGGCCGGGGAGGTCGTCGATGGCGATGTAGATAGAAGGCCCGTCCTTTTCAACCACTTCAATCCCGCGGATAGGTTTGGGCAGGGTTTCGTTAATGTGTTTCTGATAAAAGCAGTTTTTGTGGCGCCCCTGCGGGCACCGCACCAGCATCATCGGCCGCCCAACAACGTGCGGCAGGATCCAGTCCGCGACATGCTCGTAATACTCGGCCAGCGCCCGCTTGCTGATCCCCTGTTCGGGATAGAGGACGCGGTCGGGGTTGGACAGGGTGACGCCGGCAATCCGGACCTGTCCTTCCTCGAGGGCCGGCCTGCGCCGCGAGGTCGGCTTTTCCTCCACCTCTTCGAGCGGCACAGGCTCTTCGCGGACAATCTCGCGGGGTTCTTTGTCTTCGCGGATGCCTTTGAACGAGGGATGGCGGAGGTAGCCGTCGCCGGTCCAGCCGGTGAACTCGACCTCGGCCACCAGTTCGGGTTTCACCCAATGGACGCCGCGCGCCTCCTGGCCTTTGGGCGGGACGTCGAACGACGTCTTTGTCTGTTCGCGTTTGGACAGTTGTTGGTAGATGGTCTCGAGCGTCTTCTCGGTAAACCCGGTGCCGACCCGGCCGCAGCAGGTCAGCTTGCCGTTGTCGTACACGCCGAGGACCAGCGCGCCGAAGTTGGCGCGCGCGCCGCCGGGATCGGTGTACCCGCCGACGACAAACTCCTGGCGCCGCATGCACTTGACCTTGACCCAATGGTGTGACCGTTTCTGCTCGTATGTGCTGTCGGCGCGCTTCGAGACAAGGCCTTCGAGCCCGTGCTCGCAGGCGTTCTGGAAGACAAACGCGCCGTTGCCCTGGATGTGGTCGCTGTAACGGATGGCAAACCTCGAAGACAAGTGCGGTTCGAGAATCGAGTGCAACAGTTTTTTGCGCTCGATCAACGGGGAGCGCGTAAGGTCGTAGCCTCCAAGCCATGGCAGGTCAAAGGCGTAGTAGAACAAACGGGCCTTTACGCCTTCTCGGAGGTAATTTTGCAGGGCTTGAAAATCCGTCGTGCCGTCGCGCTTAAGCACCACCAGTTCGCCATCGAGAATCCCCTCCGAAATGCCAAGGCCAGCCGCGGCTTCCGCAATCGAACCGAACCTGTCCGTCCAGTCGTTGCCATGGCGCGTAAGGAGCCGGACGTCGCCACCGGAGAACATGCACAACAGCCGATACCCGTCGTACTTGATCTCGTGCAGCCACTGTTCACCTTGAGGGACATCTTTCACAAGCGTGGCGAGTTGCGGGAAAAGCTTCTCGGGTTGCGGGGCCTTTCGGGCTTTTGGAACCGCCGAAGGATTGACTTCAGCCTCCACTTCAGGCTTGTCGGCTTTTGTTTCCGGCATTTTGGCGCCCTCTATTTCGCCGGCGTCGGTCAGACCCTGTTGTGCTTAGCTGCTTTACTTGCGCCTGCCGCCGCCTGCCCGCTTCTTGGGCGGGGCGGGTTTGGCGGCTTCTTCGGCCGCTTTCTTCTTCCGTTCCAGGCTCTTCTTCATCTGCTCCATGAAATCGACGATTTCGGTGGGTTCGGGCGCCTTTTCCTCGGGGGCCTCGGCGACGGCCGCGGCTTCGCCGGCCTTGGCTTTTGTTTCGATCCACTGCAGGAGGGCGTCGCGGTAGTCGTCCCTATATTTTTCGGGCGTCCAGTCGGTATGCATGGCCTGGACAAGCTGCTCGGCCATTTTGAGTTCGCGCTCGTTGACGTTGTAGGCCTCGAGGTCTTCGCCGGGCAGGTCGAACTCATCGAGCTTGCGCAGTTCGTTGGCGAACCGCAACAACCCCAACACCAGCCCGCGCCCCTGCGGGAACAGCGCAGACAAGTATTCGCGCGTATGTATGACGACCTTGGCGATCCCGGCCTGGCCCGTGCGGTTGAGGGTCTCGCGCAGCAGGACGTAGCCTTTGTCGCCTTTCGCCCCGGGAATCACGTAGTAGGGCTTGTCAAAATAGGCGTACTCGATCGCTTTCTGGTCGACGAAATCCTCGATGTCGATGGTTTGCGTTCGCTCGACGGAAGCCCGCTTGAAGTCCTGATCGTCGAGGGTGATGTATTCGCCGTCCTTGTATTCGTACGCCTTGACGATCTGGTCCCACGGGACTTCCTCGCCGGTAACCTCATTGACGCGATCGTATCGGACGCGGGCGCGGTTACGGTTGTCGATGAGGTTGAAGTGGATTTCAGACCTTTTTTCGGCCGCATAGAGCGTGATGGGAATGTTCACGAGGCCGAACGTGATGTTCCCTTTCCAAATCGGGCGTGCCATTGTGCCAATCTCCAAAAGCTGAAACGGGCGGAGCAGGAACCGGTCCTGCTCCACCCCGATTACGTTCAAACCCTATCGACGGCCGCCACCATCGGCCGTTCCGCCCCTAATCGCGCCCGGCGCGGGCGCCATCGGCGTCATTCCGGTGCTGCCGCCGACGGACGGGGGTACGGTTTGTGGCGCCCTTTGCTGCTGCTGCGGGGTAACAACGCCCCAGGGCCGGTGAGTCCAGTCCTGTTGGGGGTAGGCGGTAGGTGGATGAACCCAGGGCCGCTCCGCCCAATTCAGCGGCAAGCGCGGCTGCTTGCCCTCCGGCCGTGTGGACGGTGGCTGGGTCCAGTCGGGCTGGGCGGGCGTAGCAGTCGGCGGCTGTTTCCAAGGCTGCTGCTGCGGGAACTGTTGCAAGTGGGGTGTCAGCGGTTGGCCGTCGGCTCTGACGTCGCTGGTTCTGTACAGCCGGTTGTACTCATTGATGTAGTAGTTGACGTATTGATTCCATTCCGGGGAGCCGTAGGCATACGGATTGGAATTGTAGACATTCTGCATGTACTCATCGAAGGTGATCTGCCGCGGCCTGGCGTACACCTGCGACTGATCGGTGCCGCTTATCCTGCCGGCGTAGGTTTGCCAGGTTGGGGTTCCCTCCTGGAACGGGTTCTGCCTGAGATACCAATCCACGATCCGATTATTGTAAACGCGCCAGTTGGCCGTTCCGAACTGGAAAGGGTTCTGCTCCTGGTACCACGCGACGAGGCTGTCGACGTAGTTGATCCATTGCGCGGAACCGACGGGGTGCGGGTTCTGCTGCTGGTATTGGCCGAGCAGTTGATCGACTTGGTTTATCCAGCGTGTCTCGGCATCCGTATAGCCGACGACTCCGACGCCGGGCACGTTGGTATACATGCGGGTGGACGGGTTGCCGGCGTCGTCGCCGCGCCGGGTGACGACTTTGTCCCGCGGCCCGGCCTGTGCCTGCGCGCTGATTGCAGGTGGTGCGAGCAGCAACGCGGCCGTGATGAGGGTGGGAATTATCTTGATGTTCATAGTCAAACTCCTGGAAGTGCCCCGGGGCAGTCTTGAGGTTCTTTTTCCCGGAGATACATGTTCGCAATCACGACTTTCATGCGCGCCGGGTGTTTGAGCGCACCTAAATAAATTGTCGCTGGAAAACCGGGAATGGGGCATAGGGTTTTTGCCTTATTTCTATACGGGGGTTTGCTCAGCCGCGGGAGGTGGAGCGGCGGCAAGAAAAGAAGTTGAGTTCCATGGGTGGCGCATTGGTGGAAACACAGACGCCGAAAGCGGGGGCTCCCGTTTTCCGGTGGTATTACTTTTGCACGGAGATAAGGGCGGTAAACCGGTTCTAAAAGGCCGGCAAAAGGAGCACGAACATTATGGAAACGGAAGTGAACGAACAAATACAACGCAGCCGGGAAGACGTTCTAGCGTTGAAAAAGAATCTGGAAACGCTTCGGGCGGACGTGGCGGCGCTGCTGGCGACGTTGCGGGAGACGGCCAAGTCGCAGATGGTTCAGGCCAAGCAGCGGCTTTGTGAGTCGAGCAAGACGCTGGAGGGCGAGGCGCAATCGCGGCTGGACAGCGCTTACGAGATGATGAAAGAACGGGCCATGCAGGCGCGCGCGAAGACGGTGGAGAACGTAGAGCGCCGTCCGCTGACCTCGCTGACGGTTTCTTTTGTAGCGGGATATCTGCTGGCTTCGCTGATGCGGCGCCACTAGCGGCGCAAAACAGCGGCGCAAAACAGCGGCGCCTTTAACCGATTCGGGTCTCTGGACCGCGCGGACCACGCTACACCCGCGATCTGCGGGGCCCTCAATGATAAGGAGAACACAGTATGTCGACAACAGCGACGGCCGAAGAGGCCTTTGAACTTCGCGAGCGGGAGGTTGAGGAAAACCGCCAGCGCCAGTTGGAGTCGAGCGTGTTGTACTACGCGAAACATCCCGAAGAGATAGACCGTCGGCTTTGGGAACTGGACCGGGAGTGGGACGTTGAGCGTGTGACGGAGGCGGAGTTTGGATTGAGCGCGCTGGTCGGCATAACGCTGGGGCTATTTTCGCGGAAATGGACGCTGCTCGGCGCGTTGGCGGCGGGCCTTCTAGCATACCACGCGTTACAGGGCCGTTCGCCGGTGGGCCTGGCTTACCGGCGGATGGGTTTGCGGACAATGAACGAGATCGACCAGGAGCGGTTTGCCCTGAAGGCGTTGCGGGGCGACTTTGGGAATTTGGGCATGGAGCCGGAGTCCGATTTGGTGGAAAAGGTCAAAAAAGCCATGCGGGCGGCGTATTGACCGCGGAGCAGTTGGCGGAACAGTTGGCGCGGTCAACCGGCTGCGCCATTACGATAACGGTTCATGAAAGGAGAGATCCGATGCAACCTTGGGAACGGCGGCGGTCCGGGGGTTTGGTTTAGAAGCCGCGTGCATATTTGGCTGCGGTTATGCCGCGATAGGACCTATGGGATGGACAGGAACGGCGAGGTGTTTTGTGCGTGCAGAGAGGGTTGCGGAGGAGCTCTAGGGGAAAGCCTGATAGCAAAAAGGGGATCTGTCCGATTGTTGAGGAGATAGGTTTAACGGATACTTAAAAACACGGTCGACGACGGGCTACATTTTCTTCAACAATAGAAAAAAGTGGAGTAAAGGAGAATGGTGTCATGCCGACAGTGGTTTGCCTGGAAAGCAGCCCCATTGGGCCCCTTCCGGTATCGCCGGCGGGGCCCTCTCGTTGGACGGTCGTGCTTGCGGGAGGCGAGGGCCGTCGGATGCGGCCCCTGATTTCCCGTTGGCTCGGGGTGAGCCGGCCGAAGCAGTATTGCACGTTTTCGGGAACCCGGTCGATGCTTCAGCACACACTTGATCGGGCGGCGATGATCACCGCGCCGGAGCGGACGATCGTGGTGATTGGCAGCGGTCACAGGGGTTTTTTTGAGAGTGCGTTGAGCGGACATTTTGGGGGGATCGTGATGGAACAGCCGTCGGACTGCGGCACGGCGGCGGGGGTGTTGCTGCCGGTGAGTTACATCCTTCAACAAGACCCGGATGCGACGGTGGTGGTCCTGCCGTCGGACCATTTTGTGTATCCGGAATCGAGTTTTGTGGACCAGTTGGATGAGGCGGCGTCGATGGCGGAGTTTTGGACGCGCCACCTGATTTTGCTTGGGGCGGTTCCGGATCGGCCGGAGACGGATTACGGGTGGATAGAGCCCTCGGCGAGGAAGCGGAGCCCGGGGGGTGAACTTCGGGGTGTATTGAATTTTTACGAGAAGCCGTGCAAGGCCGAGGCGGAGCGTTTTTACCGCCATCAGTGGCTTTGGAACACGATGATCGTGGCGGCGAAGGCGCAGGCGTTGTGGAGCCTTGGCGGGCAGCTTCTGGGCGAGCTGACGGGCCGGCTGGAGAGGGTCTCGGGCGTGATGCGGGCGGCGGCGGAGGGCCGGGTGGATGCGTCGCACCTCGATGTGGCACTGGCGCATGCGTACCGGGACCTGCCGTGCTCGGATTTTTCGCGGCATATTCTTCAGCGGGCGCCCGAATCGAGCGCGGTGGTGCCGATGGCGGGAATCGAGTGGTGTGATTGGGGCCGGCCGGAACGGATTTCGGCGACGCTGGCGGCTCTTGGTGCGGAACCGGCGTTTCCCATGCACGCGTTGGAAGGTGCGGCGTCGACGGCATAGGCCGACAAACTGCGTCGGTCGACAAACTGCGTCGGCCGACAAACTGCGTCGGGCGGCACAGGTGCGGGACTAACAGGAACAGAAACCATTGGAGGCTGCAGAATGACGCATGTGCTGGTAATTGATGGCGAACCGGTATTGCGGACGGCTTGGAAATACCTGCTGGAAGAGCGCGGCTACCGCGTGTGTCTGGCGGGCAACGGGGCCGAGGGGATCGAACTGTGCCGGGAACGGACGCCGGACCTCGTGATCCTGGACGTGGAGGCGATGCCCGGAATCGGGGATGGTTTGGCGGCCATCGAGATGGTGCGGATGGAGATTCCGGACGTGCAGATCCTGGTATTGTCGCCGTGGAGCCTGGATCGGGAGAAGGCTCTGGAGAGCGGGGCCACGGTGTGCGTCTCCAAACCCGTGGATTACGCGACGGTCCTGAAGCTGGCGGACATGATGGTGAGCCGGGCGTCGGCGCGGCGCTGGTCGAGCCTGGCGGCGGAATCGGAGTAGCCGGCGCGGTTCTTGCTGGTTGCCTTGGCGTGGGAGGCCTGTTGCCTGATGGACTCAGGCTTGGCGCCTCTTCCCCCTGTCGCTGATGCACAGGGTTTGCATAGATAGGGTGCAAGCATGGTTGTTAGGCGGCCATGCTTGCACCCGAATCGGTCTTGTAGCCTTTATTGTTCCTCGAGCACCCATTGGACGGCGCGGCGTACCAACTCGCTGGTGGTGCTGAGGTTGAGCTTGCGTTTGACACTCTCCCGGTAGGTTTCGATGGTTTTCACGCTGAGATGGAGTTGTTCGGCGATCTGGCGGGTGCCCAGTCCCTGGCCGATGAGTTGAAAAACCTCGAGTTCCCTGTTGGAGAGGTCGTCGAGGCTGTCTTCGCCGACATCCTGGCCGCGGCCGGCGACCTGGAACAGCAACTGTTCGGTCATTTTAGTGCTGAGATAGACCTTTCCGCTGAGTACCTGTCGCATGGCCTGGATGACTTTATCGACGCTCTCGATCTTGCTGATGAACCCGTTGGCGCCTGCGCGGAGGACCCGTTCGGCAAACAGGGATTCGTCATACATGGATGAAACGAGGATCTTGACATCGGGAAACCGGGCCTTGATCTGCTTTATAAGTTCGAGGCCGCTGCCCTGGCCGAGCCTGAGGTCGATGATGCAGAGGTCGGGCCGTTTTGCGGCAACGAGGCTGATGGCATCGCCCGCGCCGGCGGCCTCGCCGCAGACTTCGAAATCGGGCTGGGAGGAGATGAGCGCATTCAGGCCCTGCCGGGTGAGGGGGTGATCCTCAACGATGAGGATCTGGGACACGGCACGGGGCGATTTGGTATTTCCTTTAGGCTGCATGGAGCGGTACCCCACTCGTGCGGCGTCTTTTTATTTGAGTGGTCACTGGTGGACGACATCAGTAAAGGAGCAGATTATGCCACAAGGTGTAAAGGCACTCATCATGTTTTCCTGGCTTGCCATGCAGTTTGCAGGCTCCCACGGGCTGCATGCAGCGATTCAGGAAAGGACCCGGAGGGCTTTTTCAGCAGCCTTCTCTCCCACGCAGAAATTATAGCATTTTAGGGAGATCAAAACACCTTTTTATTTATTTCGCCGGGAGGGAGCACGGGGCCCCTCGTTGCGTGGCAGGTACAATTGATGCATGGGAACAAAGACCTGCCGTGCCGGCAGGCGCGGCGGGGTGAAAAATCCTGGAAGTGGAGGCTATGGCCATGGAAGTTCCGCTTGAACTGGCATTTAAGGATGTACAGCGAACGGAGGCAATAGACGAGTTCATACAGGAGAAACTGGAGAGACTGGAGAGGGTGTGCGATTACATCGTGAGTTGCCGACTGACGGTCGTGAAGCCGCAACGCCACCAGCAAACGGGGAGCCCGTACCGGGCGCGGCTGGTGGTGCGCGTTCCACCGGGGCACGAGATCGTGGCGAAGCGGGAATCGAGCGCGGGCGATATGCACGAACAGTTGATCACGGTGCTGAATGACGTGTTTGAAGCGGCGCGGCGCCAATTGCAGTCGCTGGTGGACCGGCAGCAGGGGCTGGTGAAGCACCACCCGGAGAAGGAAGTGATGGCGGTTGTGGCGCGATTTTTCCGGGAAGGCGGGTATGGATTCTTGCGGGCGGCGGACGGCACGGAGATATATTTCCACCGCAACAGTGTGTTGCATGATGACTTCGACCGGCTGGAAGTCGGGACGGGAGTCCGGTATGAGGTGGAAGAAGGAGAGAAGGGCCCGCAGGCGACGACGGTGGAGCTGGTTGAGAAACGCGGGCTGAATTATGCCCCGCCGGAGGAGCAGGTGTTGGAATTGCCGCTGGGCTCCCAGGCGAGAGGCCAATCTTAGCCATCGAGGAGTGATTGACCGCCATCGATCCAGACTTCAGAGCCGGTGATATGGTGGGAGGCATCTGACACGAGAAACCTTGCATCGAGCGCGAGCATGGCTTCCATCGCAGGGCCTCGGTTTCGCCAGGAATGGCGCCGGTTGAGTAACCGCGTGGTGTGGCGGGCTTATTCGTGCGGGGGCCGGGGAACAGGGCGCGAACCGGCGGCGGGAGAATTGCATGGCTAAGAAAAGGCGGTTTGCGGCCATGTTTAGAATCTATACGCCCCTGTAACGTTCGTATACAGGCGCGGCGGCCCCTACAAGGAGAATAATCATGTACAAGGTTGCCATAAATGGCCTTGGCCGGATAGGCCGGGCGACGTTCAAGATCGTTCTGGAGCGGCCGGATCTGGAAATCGTGGCGGTGAACGATCTTGTTCCGGCGGAAAACCTGTCGTACCTGCTTAAGTACGATAGCATCTACGGCCGTTACAACAAGACGGTTGGTTACGACGACGACGGCCTGACGGTGGATGGGAAGCATTTCAAGCTGCTGAATGAGAAGGATCCGGCGGCCCTGCCGTGGGGCGAGTTGGGGATCGACGTGGTGTTTGAGTGCACGGGCCGGTTTACGAGCCGGGAAGATCTGGAGAAACATATCAAGGCGGGCGCCAAACACGCGATCCTTTCCGCCCCGAGCAAAGGAAAGGATATGCCGACGGTGATCCATGGGGTGAACCAGCCGGACGGGTCGATGCGGGTGATTTCGTGCGCGAGTTGCACGACCAACTGCATCGCGCCGGTTGCCGAAATCATGGACCGGCGGATCGGCGTGAAGAAGGCCATCATGACGACGGTGCACGCGTATACGTCCAGCCAGACCATCGTGGATCTTCCGAGCAAGAAGGTTCGACGTGGCCGTGCGGGGGCAATTAACCTGGTGCCGACGTCGACGGGCGCGGCCAAAGCGACGTCGATGGCGCTGCCGCAGTACGAGGGGAAGTTTGACGGGATAGCGGTGCGCGCGCCGGTTCCCTGCGGGTCGGTAGCGGACCTGGTGTTCCTGACGAAACGGCCGACGACCGTGGAGGAAGTGAACACCATCTTCCGTGAAGAGGCGCGTTCGGAGCGTTATAATGGCATCCTGGGCGTGACGGACGACCCGATCGTGTCTTCGGACATAATCCAGGACTCCCGGGCCTCGCTGGTTGACGCGGAGATGACGCAGGTAGTCGACGGGGACCTGGTCAAAGTGATTAGCTGGTACGACAACGAGTGGGGGTACAGCAACCAGATGGTGAGGGAGGCGGTCGAGTTTCTCAAGCTCAGCGAAAAGGTATAATAGTGAGTAGAGACGGCGGGAACGCGCATGGAACTGGAGAATCAACCCTTCGAGGCGCCTGAGCCGGTAATTGCCGAGTCGGCTTCGTTGCAGACGCACCGCGTCGTTTACGATCTTCTGCGGGCGCGCGTAAAGATGGGTTGCGTGCTCGATGCGCCGTGCGGGGCGGGGGCATTCACGCGTCGCCTTCTGGATTCGCAGGTGTACCGCGTGGCGGCTCTCGATCTGGAGCGGCGCCCGGGGGTTCCGGACGTGGATTTCCGCGCGGGCGACCTGAACGACCGGCTGCCGTTTCCCAACGACAGTTTTGATGCGGTCGTCTCGATTGACGGCGTCGAGCATCTCCAGCAGCCGTGCCATTTCATCCGGGAATGCAACCGGATTCTTCGTCCGGGGGGCGTTCTGATCGTTACCGCGCCGAACATATCGTCGGTGCGATCGCGCTGGCGGTGGTTTGTGACGGGGTACCACAACAAGTCCGGGTATCCGCCGGACGAGCAAGACGCCGTCTCGCCGGAACAAATGAGGATGTTGTCGTTCCCGGAACTGCGCTACATGCTCCACACGAGCGGGTTCCAGATCCAGCGGATCTCGACCAACAGAAGCAGCGCGATCAACTGGCTGTACGGGACGCTTGTCCCGCTGCAGTTTTCGCTCAGCCTGCTTTCGTTTTGGCGGGCGGCGAAGACCGAAGAGCACCGCAGGCAGATCGGCGAGATCCTGCGGCAGATGATGTCGGTGCCGATTTTGTTCGGCGAAAGCATGATTATTGTGGCCACTGAAGTCATGAAGGCCGCGTATATAAAACAGACTTGGAAGGCGCCTGTGGCGAGACCGGATCTGGGCGAGATGCTTTGGGGCGAGCCTTCCTGCCAGGTCCGATGCCCGGCGCATAGAAGGTGGTAGTTTGGAGGCTTACCATGCCCGAGCGGATGGTTACGTTGTTGTGGTTCGACAGTTTCGAACAGGCCGAGTATTACAAGGAACAGCTTGAAGACGCCGGCATCGATGCGGCGGTGGTTGACGATCGCGAAGACAGTGAAGAGTTGGAAACGGAGTTCCCGGCACAGATAACGGGTCTGGTTCGGCTGATGGTGGCGGAGCGGGACGCGATGCAGGCCGGCCAGGTCCTTGAAGAGAAAATCGACAAACTGATGGGCGAAAGCGGCAGCCCCTCCATCGAGGGCTGAGAAACCGCGAAAGCCACAGACACCGCCGCCCACGCCTCTACTCTTGCGTTTTCGGGGCGGCGTGAGTACATCCTTCCGCGGGGGTTCCATTCTTTTTTGATCCTTCGCGTATTCCCTGTTCTGGCATTGATATTGCTTCTTGAAGGGGAGTTATAAGGAGGACGTCCAATGCCGCAGACAGGATTGGCCCAATTCGATACGACAGTCCAGGAGACCAACCAGTGGCTCCAGGAGATCATGGCGAATTTCCACCCGGACCGGCAGATAGCGTATCACGCGCTTCGGGGGGTACTTCACACGTTGCGGGACCGCCTGCCGGTGGCGGAGGTGATGGATTTTGCCGCGCAACTGCCCACGCTTGTCCGGGGGATATTCTTTGAAGGCTACAACGTGTCAAACAAACCGATTAAGTACAGCCGTGAGGAATTTCTCGAGCGCGTGTTCGAGGAGTTGGACATGGCGGGCGGCGGCGACCCGGAAGACGCGACACGGGCCGTTTTCAAGGTGCTTAGCGACCGCATCAGCGCGGGGGAGGTGCGACACGTGCGGTACGCATTGCCACAGGAATTCAACAATCTCTGGCCCCCTGACTGATCAGGCATCGCCGATCCTCTGCACAGCGGCGACTGACGGCGTACGTAACCGGCGGCCTGTCGATTCAGGAGGCATACTATGGTTTTAAAAGGCGACCTGGACGCACTGGTTGGCTTCAAGCCCGTAACGGGAAGTCCGGTGTTGAGTATTTACCTGGACGTCGACCAGAGCAACTCGGCGAATCTGAACCGGGGGTTTGAAGTCTCGCTGAAGAATGCGTTGCGGGGGGTTGAACAGCAACTGGGGGACGATAAGGCGCGTCTTTCAGCTTTTCAGGAGGACGCGGACCGGGTGTGGGATTTTGTATCGGCGTATACGCCGGCGGGGAAAGGCCTGGTGGCGATGTCGGATGCGTCGGAAGGTTACTTCTGGCATCGCAACCTTCAGGTGCCGATGCCCAACGAGGCGCACTGGGCGGCCAAACCGTACGTTCGGCCGCTGGTGGAGGCGCGGGACGAGTTTGCGCGGTACGGGGTGATTCTGACGGATCGGCGGCAGGCGCGGCTGTTCATCGTGTTCCTCAACGAGGTGGAGGAAACCCGTGAGACGCTGGCGCGGTTCCGTGTCAAGCAGTTCAAGTCGCCCGGCATGGACCGAATCTGGTCGCAGATGGTGTTTCAGCGGAAGGCCAACGAACACGCGAAGTGGCACCTGAAAAAAGTGGTGAAAATGATGGCGCGGCTCGAGGAGGAGCAGGAGTTTGACCGGCTGATTCTTGGCGGGCCGACGGAAGCCGTGAGTGTTCTGGAGACGCTGCTGACGGACCGGCTGCGGTCGCGGCTGATTGGGCTTGCGTCGCTGCCTGTGGAGGCATCGGAAAAGGACATCCTCGAGGAGACGAACCGGCTCGAGCAGGAGCATCAGCGCCAGAGCGAGAAGGAACTGGTGGACTTGCTGTTGACGGCGGCGGCGAAAGATCGGCGCGCGGTGACGGGGCTTGGGCCGACGGTTCGCGCGGCCGTGGAGGGTCGCGTCATGTCGCTGGTCTACGAGGAGGGCCGTCAGGAGGCGGGCGGGGAATGCGCGCGGTGCGAGACGCTGTTTGAAGGACAGCCGCAGCCGTGCCCGCACTGCGGTGGCTACGTGGACCGGGTGGACGACCTGATGGAACGGTTGGTGGAGTCGGCGGTGAAGACGGGTGAATCGGTGGAACTGGTGCGGGGCGAGGCGGCGGAAACGCTCGAGCGGGAAGGCGGCGGAATCGGCGCCTTTCTCAGGTTTTGATGGAGAATGAGTTTTATCCGGGATTACTACTCGCATGCCGATGTCCGCACCAGAATGGTCGAGTTCCTCGGCGGGCCGTCGCTGGAACAGGCCACGTGCATGTTTATCTCAGGGGACACGACCTCGCCCGAAGAGAGCTTTATGCCGCGGCATCCGCGGGAGTTGTGGAAGTGCCTCGAGCACGGTTTCGACGTGTCCCGATCACTGTGGGACCGGGATGCGCTGATAGCGGATATCGACATTGAATATGTGAATTTCGATTTTCCAGCCGAACCGTACCTGGACCCGGAACGGACGTTTGATCTGCAACAGCCGGTGGAGGAGGCGGTGGAGCGGGTGTTACTGGAGTGGGGGGTGTGCCCGCTGCACCTGATCAGCGGGCGGGGACACCATTTTCTGTGGAAGATCCGGCGTAACTCGAATGTCTTTTCCAGGCTTGCGGAGTTCGGCCCGGTGCCGGACTTCATGGCGGGCTTTTACGATAAGCCGCACCGGCCGTCGGGTGCTCACGTTGAACTGGGCCTGGCGGCCGCATTCGGCGGGCTGGGGATGGTGATCGAGTACCTGGCCGGGCGTGTACGCGAGATGGCGGCGCCTCACTCGAGGGTGCCGATCGAGTTGACGGCGGTCGAGGTCGGGCCGGGGGAGCGAGGGCGGGAGATCATCTCGATCGATGTGTCGGAATACGGGGATCCGCTGAACACGCGGTCGGTGCGGGTACCGTTCAGCGTGTACATGAAGCCGTGGCACCAGCGGTGGCTGATGGGTGAGGATTTTGTAAACCGGCTGCCGTACATGTTTCTCATCCCGCGGCACGAAATGGACATCCGGGAAAGCATCCTGACGATGCGGAGCGCGGCAAAGACGATCAGCCTTGCGGGGCGCGCATCGGTGGATATTCCGGACGGATCTGTCGCAATGGAACGCGTAATCGACGCATATTTGTCCTCTTTTGTGGCAGAATATCATCAGTGGTTTTACTCGCTAGAGCACGATCCTCCGGAGTTATGGCCTCAGACGTACGACCAGGCGCCGCTCGATGGCGTACCGCCCTGTGTTCGCCACCTGCTTGTGCATCCGAACGACCTGCTGGTGAAGCCGGCGGGCATCCAACAGGCGGTTCGGGTGCTTCTGGCTTTGGGCTGGCACCCGCGTCACATCGCGGGGTTGATCCGTTCCAAGTACGAGCGGGATTACGGGTGGGGCTATCGGTGGTACGAGTTCAGCGCCGGTCAGCGGGCCGATTTCTACGTGCGCATCTTCGGGGGCCTGATCTACGCGGGCCAGGACAAGTTGTTGGATTTCAATTGTGAGTCTACCAAGGAGAAGCAGTTCTGTTTTCGGTACGGGCACTGCTGCAACCTCGAACAGTACCGGGACTTGCTGCTGCAGAGGAGAGACGATGAGCGATTGGCCGGTAGGCCTGTCAACGGGCTGTTTTTATCAGACGAGCATACTTGATTGCCTCGAGACGATCCGCAACGGCGGGTTTTCCATGATAGAGGTGTGTTCATTTGCGTCTCATTTGGATTACCACGACCTGGCGAAGGTCAAGGCGACTGCCAAACGGCTTAAAGAACTGGGAATGGAAGCGTACTCGTTTCACGCGCCGTTTTCCCCGGACATCGATATAACGTCGCTGAACAAAGACCGGCGCGCGTATGCCGTCAAGGAGATTATCAAGGCGGCGGAGGCCTCGGCGATGCTCGATGTGTGGCATTTTAACATTCATCCGGGGCCGGAAGAATCGTACCGGCCGCCTGCCCAGGAGTACGTGGATCGAATCCGCAATGCCGCCGAAGCACTCAACAAGGTGGCCCGGCGGTGCCAAGAGCTGGGCGTGGGGATTGTGCTCGAGAACATGCTGCCCCACTTGCTGTTCGGAAACACGAGCGACATGCTGTGGCTGATGGGCGCGCTCGAGACGGTGAAGATTGGGGCCTGCCTTGACACGGGCCACGCCTTTCTCTCGGGCGACCTGCACAACGTCATGCACAAGCTTTCGGGGCACCTCCGGTTTGTGCACGTGAACGATACCCGCGGCAGGTATGACGACCATCTTCCCCCGGGGCATGGTAAAGTCAATTGGAAGCGGCTGCTGACGGAATTGTCGCGCACGAGTTTCCGCGGTTCGTTCATCCTGGAACTTGCAGGAAACAGGCTTTACGAAGACATCTTAGAAGACGCCCGCCAGGCACGCATCTATATCCGTGAAATCTCCCGCGAAATCGCTCTTTCGATACTGCCCACGACAGGCGCCCCCGTAGTTGCCGAAGAGTAATGGGGCGGATATAGTTAAGCGGGCGTACCCACCGTCTCCCCGATTGTTACAGGAAAGGGCCAACTTATTGGAGACACAGATGCCGTGACAGTGAAAAACGCGGGCGCGGCTGGCAACAAGCGGCCATCGGCGGCATTGTCGGTGCTGATTTTTGTTGTCGCGGTGACACTGGTTGCGACCACAGGGCTTTACCTGTTGGACGAGCGATTCCTGACGCTGACGTATGGGTTGCCGCTGCTGATATGCCTGTGGCACAAGGACAAGCGGCTGCTTTGGTCGATGGTGGCGGCGTTCCTTTTTGTGGCGACACTGAGGGCGGTGGCGATCATGCCGGGGCCGAGCCTTCCCTACTACATGCATTGGGTTCACTGGGGGATGGAGACCATCAACCTGCTGCTGATCGCGGCGGCGGTTCACGTGGCGATCGGTTTGACTGCGCGCCTCGGATTGAAAAACCGGCAATTGGCCGAATTCAACCGGAACCTGGACGTCGTGGCTCGTTTCCCGGAGGAAAACCCCCACCCGGTCATGCGGCTCGATCGTGACGGCCGGGTGCTTTACGCCAACCCGGCTGCGGGAAAAATACTGGCCGACACGGGCTCGAGGGCCGGAGAGGTTGCGCCGGGTGGCCTGCGTGCAGCGGCGCAGCAAGCATTTCAGCGCAGCCAGCCCGTGGATGTGGATTTCGAATGCTGCGGGAACATGTTGTTCACATTTACCAGCATGCCGGTAGCATCGGGCGGTTACGTGAACCTCTACGGCCGCGACGTGACGCAGGAACGTTGGGCGGCGGCGGCACTGCGACAGAGCGAGGAAATGTTCCGGGGGACGTTCGAGAACGCGGCGGTGGGCGTGAGCCACATGGACGCGGAAGGGCGGCTTCTGCGCGCCAACCAATACCTCCAAAGCCTACTGGATTATACCCAGGAAGATCTGGGTGCGACGGGATTTCTTGCCATAACGTGGCCGGACGAAAGAAAGCTGTACGACGAGTTGATGCGGGGCGATCTGGACAGTTACTCGCTGGAAAAGCGCTACTTGCGCAAGGACGGCACGCCGAGCTGGGTGCTGCTGACGCGGTCGGCGCAGCGCGACCAGGAACGCAAGTTCCTCTACTCGATCAATATCGTCCAGGATATCTCGAAACGCAAAGCCGCCGAGGAGACGCTCCGACGTTACCAGTTACTGGCCAACAACACGCGGGATATCGTGTTGTTCATGCGGCTGGACGACGGGAAGATCCTCGAGGCGAACGCGGCGGCCGAGCAGACGTACGGATACACCCGCGAGGAGTTGCTCGGGCTGGCGATTTACGATCTGCGGGCTGATGCAGCACCACGATTTATGTCTGAGCAAATGAGCGAGGCTTACGAAAAAGGCATCCTTTTTGAAACACACCACCGGCGTAAAGACGGCAGCATGTTTCCGGTCGAAGTGAGTTCTCGCGGCACGCTGGTCGGGGACACGCCGACGCTGATCAGCGTGGTGCGGGATATTACGGAGCGCAAGCGGGCGGAGGAGGCGTTGCGGAGAAGCGAGGAAGAAGCGCGGGCGCGCGCCGCCGAAATGCACGAACTGGCGGAAGAACTGGCGCGGTCCAACCAGGATTTGGAGCGGTTCGCGTACGTGGTATCGCACGACCTCCAGGAACCGCTCAGGCAGATCGTGGGCTTCGCCGATCTTCTTACCCGGAGGTATGCGCAACTGGTCGATGATGAGGGCCGCGATTTCCTCGGCTTCATCATCGAGGGGGGAAAAAGGATGCAGGACCTTATCCGCGACCTGCTGGCATTTTCGCAGGTGGGGCGGGGCAAAACTGCCCGGAAACCGACGCGGATGAACGAAGTCGTCGAGAGCGCGCTGTTCAACCTTCAATTGAGCCTGCAGCAAAGCGGTGCGGCTGTCACGCAGGAGCCGATGCCGGAGTTGAACGTGGACAAAGGGCAGTTCGTGCAGGTGTTTCAGAATCTGATCGGCAATTCGCTGAAGTTTCACGGGCCCGATGCCCCGGTGATCCATATCGGGTGCCGGAAGGAGGGCGGGAAGTGGCTGTTTTCGGTGAAGGATAACGGCATAGGATTCCCCTCGGAAAAGGTCAACAAGCTGTTTCAGCCGTTCCAGCGCCTGCACTCGCGCCGCGATTACGAGGGCACGGGGATCGGCCTGGCCATCTGCAGGCGCATAGTCGATCTCCACGGCGGCCGAATCTGGGCGGAGTCACAACCGGACCACGGCGCGACATTTTATTTCACGCTCCCGGCCGCGTAGAGACTCTAGTGCAGTGAATCACAATTAAAGCTACTTATAAGCAAATCAATATAACACCAAAAACAAGCGAAAAACGGGGACTGACTCGCTTTTCGGCAGTTTGAAAAGCGTGTCTGTCCCCGCTTTTCGGCAGTTTGAAAAGCGTGTCTGTCCCCGCTTTTCGGCAGTTTGAAAAGCGTGTCTGTCCCCGCTTTTCGCGTCCAAGAATAAGATACAATCAGCATGACTCAATACACTAGCCGCATGATTCCAGGGCGTTCATGAGGTCCTGGATTTTTGCGGTGGCGAGGCAGACGCAGGTGTCTGCGGCGCCGTAGTACATCCAGATTTCGTCGCCGCGTGTTATCCATCCGCAGGGGAAGACGACGTTTGGCATCATTCCGGTGACTTCGTATGGGGCCTCCGGTTCGAAAACCCAGCCGGGCACGCGGATAAGGGTCTTGTGTGGTTTTTCGAGGTCGAGCAGGGCGAGGCCCATTCGATAAATCATGTTGGAGCCGTAGTATTTCACGCCGTGATAGGCCAGCAGCCATCCACGGTCGGTCTTGAGCGGGGGCGGGCCGGCGCCGACTTTTACGCCGTCCCACCAGGGTCCGCCGCGCTCGGCGAGAACGACGTGGGGCATGCCCCAATCAACGAGGTCCGAGGAAGAGGCGCTCCAGATGTGCTCGATGCTGCCGGCGGCGGGCCGGTGAAGGATATGGTAGCGGCCGTCGATCTTTTCGGGAAACATGGCGGCGTCTTTGTTGTTGGGGCCGAAAATAAGGCCGATGCGCTCGGCCTTGGTGAAATCGGTGGTGTAGGCGAGGCCGACAGCCGGTCCCAGACCCGAATAGGCCACGTAGCAGATGTAATACCGATCGTCTTCGGGCATGTACGTGATTCGAGCATCCTCGCAGCCGAGTTCTTCGTAATGAAATTCGGGAATACCGTAAGTGAGCAGGGGTAGTTCGTCGATGTCCCAGTCGGTGACGCCATTCTTGCTGCGCGCCGTATGGAGTTTGGAGAACCCCTGGCGGTCCTCGACGCGCACCAGCAAAACCACGCTGCCGTCGTGCTCGGCCGCCCCGGGGTTGTACACGGCTGAGGCGGCAAACGGCAGCAGGTCGCGCGTGATGATCGGATTGTGGGGTGATCGGCTGAACAGTTCGTTTTTCATTAGGCCACCGTGATGGTTGGGTCAAGGTAGACGTCTTGAATGAGGTGCAACAGTTTGACGCCTTCTTCGAACGGACGCTGAAAAGCTTTTCGGCCGGAGATCAGCCCCATGCCGCCGGCCCGCTTGTTGATGACGGCGGTTCGTGCGACCTCGGCGAAATCCTGTTTGCCCGACGCACCGCCCGAGTTGATCAGCGGCACCCGGCCCATATAGCCGTTGGCGACCTGGTATCGGGTGAGTTCGATGGGGTGGTCGCCCGGCATCAGGTCATCGTACATTTGCTGTTTCCATTGGCCGAATTTCAGCGCTTTGAACCCGCCGTTTGTCTGCGGCGCCTTCTGTTTTAGCATATCGGCGCCCAGGGTTGCACCCAGGTGGTTTGCCTGCCCGGTCATGTCACCGGCGAGGTGGTAGTCGGCCTCGGGCGTTTTGAACGCGCTGTTGCGCAGGTAACACCAGAGTATCGTGACGAGGCCGAGCTCGTGTGCGCGGGCGAAGGCCGCCGAGACCTCCTGGATCTGGCGGGGGGAATGTTCGGAGCCGAAATAGATGGTAGCGCCGACAGCGACCGCGCCCATGTCGAACGCCTGGTCGACGTGGGCAAACATGATTTGATCGTAGGTGTTGGGAAAGCTGAGCAACTGGTTGTGGTTGATCTTGAGGATGAACGGGATTTTGTGGGCGTACTTGCGGGACACGGCTCCAAGCACGCCGAGCGTGGACGCCACGGCGCTGCACCCGCCTTCCATGGCCAGCTTCACGATGTTGGCCGGGTCGAAGAACATCGGGTTGGGCGAGAAACTGCCGCCGGCGGTGTGTTCGACGCCCTGGTCGACGGGAAAGATGGAGACATAGCCGGTGCCGGCGAGCCGGCCGTGGCTGAGGATCTGCTGGAAGTTGCGTAACACCATTGGTGGCCGGTCGGATGAGGCCAGGACGCGGTCGACGAAGTCGGGGCCGGGCAGGCAGAGTGTTTCTTTAGGAAATCCTTTCGCTTTGTAGTTGAGCAGGTCATCGGCCTCTTCGCCGAGGAGCTGATGGATGTTTTCGACTGCCGTCATTTCGTTTCCTCCATGGAAATTAACTGCTAACTTCAAGGTTTTATTGCGATAAACTGCAAGTGAGACGCCCGCACCAGCGTTTTGCAGGCGGGACGCCTGCGCTACTCTTTTAGAACCAGCTATCGGCAGCGTATTCGGGCCGGCCGTGGGTTTTCACCCACTCGAGCAGTTCCTTGACACTTGCGGTGGCGAGCGCGATCGAACTGTCGGCGCCGCCGTAGTACATGTGGAGGGTGTCGCCGTCGTCGGCGATGGTGTAGCCGCAGGGGAATACGACACCGCCGACATCGCCCACCATTTCATAGGGTTCTGCGGGGCCGAACACCCATTCGTCTCCTCGGAGCAGGCAGTTTCTCGGGTTATTGAGGTCAAACAGGGCCAGCCCCAGCCGGTACAGTACGCCCGAGGAGGTGTGTCGCACGCCGTGATAAATCATCAGCCATCCTTCGGGCGTCTCGATCAGAGGCGGCGCGAGGCCGATGAGATTGGCATCCCACCAGGAGCCGAGCCGCGCCTTGAGAATGATGGTGTGTTCGCCCCAGTGAATGAGGTCGGGTGAGAACGAAATCCAGATATGGGAACCGACGCGGCTGGGTGTGGATGGCCTGTGGATCATGGCCCACCGGTCGCCGATCCGTTTTGGCAGCAGGGCGGCGTCCTTGTCGTCGGGTGCCATGGCGACGCCTCCGCGGTCGAACTTGACAAAGTCGGTGGTGAGGGCAATGCCGATGCAGGGTCCGCCACGGCTGAACGCCGTATACGTGATGCCGTACACCTTGCGCTCTTCCAGCCAGACGATGCGGGCGTCTTCAATTCCCCAAAGTTCGGCGGGGTAGTGCTCGGGGTCGGACAGGAATGTGGGCTGTGGATCGATTTTCCAGTTGTCAATTCCGTTTGCCGAGCGCGCGGCACAGAAATGGGAGTGGCCAGTGAGGTCTTCGACGCGGCAGAGAATCAGGGTGGTGCCATCCTGGAGGCGCGTTGCGGCTGGATTAAACACGGTGTTGGCCCTGTAGGGCCAGTCGGCGGCGGTGAGCAACGGGTTTCCCTTGTGGCGATTGAACAGTTGCGTGCGGTATGGCATGCAGAGATTCTCCTGGCGTATTCCGGGAAAACTGAGTGGGAAGGAGCAAATCCGGTGCCAAAAGGCGGAGCGTGACGGGTCAGACGGAGCCGGGCACACGCAAGGTGACGCGGGTTCCCCGGCCGGGAGCGGTTTCTATGTCCATCCTGCCGCCGACGAGGCCAAACCGTTCGCGGATGCTGAACAGACCGAACCCGGCCCCGCCCCTTCGATTCTGTGCGGCTTTCGGGTCGAATCCGGCGCCGGTGTCTTCGACGGTGACCGTGATTTCGTTTTCGGGCGTCTTTTCAACCAGGACGGTGGCCTCATCGATGTGAGCGTGCTTAACGACATTGAACAGCAGTTCGCGGACCGCCTCGAATAGGAGGGCCCGGATATCTTCGCTGTCGGGTTCAGCTTCTTCGTCGGCGTCGACGGCGGTTGTCAGGCCGTGTTTTTCGCGCATCCACCTGGCCAGCCATTCGAGCGCCGGGACGAGGCCGGCGTCGTACAGGATGGGTGGGCTAAGCTCGATGGTGAGCACTCTGGAAGCCTTGATGGATTCGTCGAGGAGTTCGTCAACCTGGTCGACGGCCTGGAGCTGTTCTTCGCCGGAGGTGCGGCTCCGGAGCGCACCGACTCGGAACTTGGCCGCAATAAGCAGTTGCTGGAGTTGGTCGTGGAGCATCTGGGCGAGCCTGCGCCGCTGCCTTTGCTCGGACTGGGTCAGTTCGCTGGCGAGCGCCCGCAACTGGCTGGCACGCTCTTCGGCCGTGGCGGTTCGCTCGGCGACGCGCTGTTCGAGGGTTTCGTTAAGTTCGCGGAGTTGTTCCTCGACATGTTTTCGCTCGATGGCGTAGCGGATAGCGCGGGTGATGGTGCGCTGATCGACGTGCGCCTTGATGAGATAGTCCTGGACGCCCATCCGGACGGCTTCCATGCCGGTTTCTTCGTCGTCGAGGCCCGTGAGGACGACGATGGGCGTTCGCGGGGCGCCTTCCTGGGCGCGGCGCACCGTTTTCAAGCCGCTGCTGTCTGGCAGCGAGAGGTCGAGGAGGAGGACGTCGTAGGGGCGCTGGTCTTTGGCGCGGGCCTGCAACCGGCTGATGCCTTCGTCAAGGTTTTGGAGGTGTGTGAGGTTGAATTCGGTGGTTCCGGCTTCGTACAGATGCTCCTGGAGGAGACGGGCGTCTCCCGGGTTGTCCTCGATGAGGAGGATCTCGATGGGCATAGGGCAAATTCCTTTTACAGGAATAATTTCAGATTCATTAGTATACGTTTTTCTATCTATACATCCACGATGTCGTCTTCTTCAAATAGATCGGGGTAGAGTCGATGTGCGCATTCGGGGCATAGGCCGTGGCTGAACGTGGCCTCGGAGTGCTCGTTGAGGTACTGCTCGATCTGCTGCCAGTATCCCCGGTCGTTGCGTATCCTTTTGCAGGACGCGCAGATAGGCAGCAACCCGCTGAGCCGCTTGACCGTGGCAAGCGCCTCCTGACACTCCTGTATAAGTTGTTCCCGTTCCTCCAGCAGCCGTTCCCGCTCGAGGGCGTAGTGGATGGCGCGGACAAGCAGGCGGCCCTGGGTCTGGCCTTTGACAAGGTAGTCCTGCGCACCTTCGCGGACGGCGCTAAGCCCGAGGGATTCGTCGTCGAGGCCGGTGAGCACGACAATGGGCATGGTGGGGGCTTCGTTGAACGTGCGCTTGACTGTATCGAGGCCGGAGCTGTCCGGCAGCGAGAGGTCCAGGAGCACAACGTCGTATTCCTCCTCTCTGAGTCGCTCGGACGCTTCTTCGAGGCGTTCGACGTGCGTAAGCTCGAACTCCTGGCCGGGTACGTCTCGGAGGTCTTCTTCGAGCAGACGGGCGTCGCCGGGATTATCTTCAACGAGCAGGACCTTTATGGGTTTGTCGGGCATCGGGGTCTCCTCAGGTTCCAACTCCAATGGCGGAAGGCAATTTGACGACGCTGAACCAGAAGTCTTTGATGTGCTTTACGCTTTCGAGTAATTGCTCGAAATTGCACGGCTTGACCACATAGCAGTTGGCATGGAGGTCGTACGCATCGAAGATGTCTTTTTCGGCCTGTGAGGTGGTGAGGACGACAACGGGGATCGAGTGGAGCACGGGATCTCCTTTGATTTCGGCGAGTACTTCCTGGCCGGACATTCTGGGCAGGTTGAGGTCGAGCAGGATGAGGTCGGGCGTGGGGGCATCTACGTATTCGCCTTCCTTGTGCAGGAACTCGATGGCCTGGATGCCGTCTTCCACAACATAGAAGCCGTTGCAGATCTTCGCTTCTTTGAGGGCCTCGAGGGTGAGACGGGCATCTCCCGGGTTATCTTCTACAAGCAGAATGTCAATGGGACGGCACTGATCGATTATTTCCATGGCTCGCCTCCCGCCTTGGGCAGAGTGAAATAGAAAGTGGATCCTTTTCCCGGTTCGGACTCAACCCAGATGCGGCCGCCGTGCCGGTCGACGATCTTCTTGCAGATGGCCAGTCCGATGCCGGTGCCGGGGTATCTTTGCCGCGTGTGGAGCCGCTGGAAAACCTGGAATATCTTAGAGGCATACCGCTGGTCGAAACCGATCCCGTTGTCTCTCACGTAGAAAAGATAGCTGTCGTTTTCCGCTTTTACGCCCACGTGAATCTCCGGTGGCCGTTCGGAACGAAACTTGATGGCGTTGCCAATCAGATTAAGAAACAACTGGGCGAGTTGAGTCTCATCCCCGTTCACCACCGGCAGGGAGTCGTGGGTGAGTTTGGCGCCGGTTTCGACGATGGTAGTCCAAAGGTCGGCCTGCGCGCGTTCAAACGCCCTCTTCAAATCGGCGGGAATGAGGGCGCGCCCTCGAGTGCCGACGCGCGAGTAGGCCAGCAGGTCGGCGATCAGCCGCTGCATCCGCGTGGCCCCGTCGACCGCGTACGCGATGAATTCATCCGCGTCCTGATCAAGCTTGTTCTTGTAGCGCCGCTCGATGAGCTGAAGGTAGCCCGTGATCATGCGCAGGGGTTCCTGCAGATCGTGTGAGGCGACGTAGGCGAATTCCTCGAGTTCCTTGTTGGATCGTTCGAGTTCCGCGGCTGTTCGGCGCAGGTCTTGTTCAATCATTTTGTGGTCGTGGATGTCCGTGGATGTGCCAAACCAGCGATAAATTTTGCCTTGCTTGTCTTTGAGGGGGAGAGCGCGGCTGAGGTGCCATCGGTACACGCCGTCATGCCGCCGCAGCCGGTGCTCCATTTGGTAGAGACTGGCGGTTTCGGCGGATCTCCGCACTGCTTCGACTATTTGCTGTCTGTCATCGGGGTGCACGGATTCCAGCCACTGGTTGGCTTCCTCCGGCGACTTCCCCATGTACTCGATCCACCGCTGATTGACATACTCGGCAGTTCCGTCGGGCTGCAGGGTCCACACAACGTTGGGAATCGCCTCGATAAGTGTGCGGAACTGTTCCTCGCTGTGGCGAAGCGTCTCTTCCGCCAACTTGCGTTCCGTCACATCCAGGCCCACCCCCAGCATCTCCCTTACGTTGCCTTCTTCGTCAGTGACCGGCCGTATGCTCCACCCGACCCAGACCCGCTCGCCCTTGTTGTTGCAGCTTTGACTTTCGATGTATGGCACGCGCGCCCGCTGACCGAGCACCTCGACGGTCTGTTCCATTACGGCCTTCCGTGCGGCCTCGTCCTTCAGATTGAACAAGTCAACCAGGTGGATACCGATTGCCGTGTCGTCGTAACCGAGAAACCTTTTGGCATACTCGTTCAGAAACGTGACACGGCCTTCGAGATCGGTTTGAATAATGAGCACGGTGGCTGTCTCAACCAATTGCCGATATTTCTCCTCGCTCTGCCGTAACGCGGCCTCCGCCTCGTGTCTTGCCGTTATGTCTTCGTTCACGACCACAGCCCCCGTAATTCCTTCATCGGGATCTCGCAGCGGCACTGCCGAATTGAGGATGTATCGTTTTTGGCCGTCGAAGCCTTCTATAAGGAGCTGTTGGTTGAGCGTGGTTTCGCCGAGGGCCAAGGTTCTCGCCGCCCCCCATTCGGCGGGGGTGACACGTTCGCCCGTTGCAACCCACCACGCCTTGTAGCGATCAAAATCTTCTTTGCCGATATCATAATTGATGCCGCCCCAGATCTTTTTTCCGGCCGGATTGACACGGGTGATCCGGCCGTCTTTGCCAATGATGAAGACGCCCACCGGAAGCGCATCCAGCACCTTGGTGAGAAGTTGTTCATTCTGCCGGAGTGCTTCTTCCGCCTTTTTCCGTTCGGTGATGTCATGGGTTACCGACAAGATGGTCGGGCGGTCGTTGAGCACAAACAGCTTGGCGCTCAACACGCATTGGCGCACTTCGCCGCTTTTCTTTTTGTACCCGGCCTCGAAGTTGCCGCACTCGCCGTCGCGCCGGATAATCCGGCGAAACTCCTCGAGGCGGTTGAGGCCTTCCCAGAATCTGGCGGTGTCCATACCGATGGTTTCTTCGCGGGAGTAGCCGGTGGCTTCGAGGAATGCGCGGTTCACGTCGATGAACGTGCCGGTCTCAACGCACGCAAGCGAGATTGGGTCGGGGTTGATGCTGAACATCCGGGTGAACTGCTCTTCGCGGTGCCTGAGTTTGATTTCGAGTTGTTTTCGGTCGGTAACATCGCGCCAGGCCGCGATGCCCCCGGTTACGTTGCCCGACGAGTCTCGAATGGGGCCTGCGTTTATCATCAGCGTGATTGGCTGGTTGTGGCGCCCCAACAGCACCCATTCTTCATCTTTGACGATTTCACCCTTCATCGTGGCGCGCCAAAGGGGGAGTTCCTCGATCTGGGCGGGCGTTTTGCCGTCGGCATGGTACATTCGCCTCGTTCCGAGCCCCTCTCGGAGCGAGACCTGTTCTCGGCGGGGCTTCTTACTCGGGAGGTCCAAAGCGTACCGGCTCTCCACGAGGATCGCCTGGTTTTCGCGGGCGGCGACGGTTATGCCTTCCGGTATGTGTTCCAGGATGGCGTCGAGAACGGCTTTGCTGTTCAATTCGGCCTGCTGCAACCGTTCGATCTCAGGCGCACCGAGCGCGGAGATCCGTTGCTCCGCCTGCTCGAGACGGTTCTGAAGTTCCGCCAGCCGGGCTTCGTATGTGGGTTTTTTTTGCGTCATGAGCGAACTTTCGCGGGGTCCGACATGCCCCGTCATCCTCTGATCACAATGGAGCAAGAACCTTGCCTTTGGCCGAGGTTCCCCTTCAGATTTGGGAATGCCGGCTTGGCAAGAACTTCCTTTTCACGTAGAGCGTGCCACGGCACGCCCTCGTCGCCGCCGTCTCGCTGAGCCGCCTCGACCGCCATCTTCAAAGGCTCCGGTGTTCGAGAGCAGCAGGCTCAGACACAGGGATCTTCATCAGGGCACTCCTCCAAGCGAATTCCGCCGGCCTCGCGGATCCAGTCGAAAAAGGGCGTCTTCCCGCGTTCGACACATTCGGCGGCGTACAGGTACATCGCCGCCGACCAGGTCTGCCAGTCCTGGCCGCAGGGCTGGCCGTCCTGCGCACAGAACCACTCGTTGAAGCCGTAGTCAACCGGCGCGGCGCGCGCCACCCATACCAGCGCCGTCAGGGCTTCAAACTTGTGCTGGGCGAGCTGTGGCTGGCCCGCGGCCACCGCCGCAGCCACGTAGAAGCCGCAGATAAACGGCCAGACGCCTCCGTTGTGATACCTCCCGGGCATGTTGTACTTCTCGTAGCGGCCTATCCAGTCGGGGTCGCCCGGCTTGATGTACGGAAACAGGTTGGGGGGGAGGTCGACGGCCAGTTCGCCAGCCTCGTGGAGGGCCTCGCATTCGTTTTCAATCCACGCCATCACCGCCTCCGCCCGCAACGGCGGGTCGATGCCGGCCAGGACCGCCAGGCTGTTCCCCAGCAGGTCAAACCGCTCGCTGCTGTAGACTTTGTACGCCCAGAGCGCATAGTAAGGTTTGCGGCGCAAGGCCAGGCCTTCGTGGACGTGGCGGTGGCGCACGTCGCCGGTCACGGTGAACCGGCTCATCATCTTGCGCAGTTTTGCCGCCCGCCGGTGCTGACCGTACAACTGCAGATAACAGTAGACCACTGTGTTGACGAACAGGCCGTAACCCAGCACCCACTGCTCGTCGCGCCAGTCGCTTGTCGGCATTTGAGTCACCGCAATGCAGTCGTCGGGGCTCTGGTACTCCATCCAGGTCAGTGCCTTTGAGACCGCCTCCTCCAGAAAATCGGCCTCCCCCGAGATTTTCCTGTAGATGGCCGTAATGAGGAGGAACAGCGGCGTCGTATCGCTGGCGCCGCGGTCGCAGGCATCGTGAACGAGCGAGGGGATATGCCCGAGGCGGGACTGGTTTTGGGCCAGCATTTCGAGAATGCGCCGCCAGATGTCGATCAAGCGTTCGTTGCCGGTGACGAACACGCCCAACGCCGCGATCATGAGGTCGCGCGTGTAGGGCTCGGGGTAACCCCATCCGGCGGTTCGCGGCAGCCCGCTGTACGGGCCGGAGGCATTGTGCAGCAGCACGTCAAGGGCTGCGGCTCTTGCGTTGGCGGCCATTCAGGCAACCCCGAGGCGGTCGCCGATGATCTGGATGAACCGGCGTGCCACCGCGCGGTAATCAAACAGTTCGACGACGCGCTGACGGCCGGCTTCACCCATTTTCTGCCGCAGTTCCGGGTTATTCATGAGTTTGAGGAGATACTTTGCGATGTCGCTGACGCTGGCGCGGTAGTCGGCTATGCGCGGTTTCTTGAACAGCACGCACCTGCGGCGGGAACCGCCCTCGTCCTCGGCGACCACGCATTCCCTGAGCCGCACCTCCTGGGCGACCGAGGCCAGAAACGCCGTTTTTCCATGCACCATCGTATCGAGCATGGCCATGGCTCTTATACCGATGACCGGCCGGCAACAGGCGTTGGCTTCGACCTGCGGCATTCCAAATCCTTCAAGCCGGGAGGGCGCGGCGTAAATGTCGCAGGCCGCCAGGAGGTACGGCATGACGTTTCTGGAGAACCGGCCGGCGGTGTAGACGACTTTTTTGTCGATGCCCAGCGTGGCGGCAAGCTGCAGATCGATCGCGTTCTGTTGCAGTGTGCGGGGCTGTTCCCAGACCTTGCAGACGTATTTCCACGGCGGGACCTTCTTGTCGATCATGGCCAGCGCCTGCATCACCTCCTGAGCGCCCTTGGACGCGGCGTCGCCGCCGACGGTGGCAATCATCAGATCATCGGGCTGGACGCCCACGGTCTCGCGCATCGCGGCGACTTTGGGGTCGTTTCGGTCGCGGTTTATGAAGGCGCTGGTGTCGCACCCGACGGGGAGCACCTCGACCCTGCTCTCATCGAGCCCGTCGCGCGCGTAAACCTTCTTGACCCAGTTGGACGTCACCAGGATCAGCGGCAGCTTGTTGAGGACGTCCAGGTAGTTGGCAATGTACCCGTCGGCCACAAGCCAGGGCACGGGAAGCGCGCCGTATCGCTGCGGGTGTAAGACAAGCTGGGGGGCGTGGCCCCAATAGCCGACCCCGACCACAACGTCGGGCCGGAACCACTTGTAGTACCATTGTTTTTCCTGGGCGCTCTCATAGTGGACGGGGAACGCATCTACCCCCAGTTCCAGCAACCCCTTGTAAAGGAGATCGCCCTGGGTCGCCAGCCCGCCCGGGACCGCAGGGTAGTCGTAAAGCAACAAGATTTTCATTCGCGGCTTCTTTTCCTGTTCATCCAATCGCGCATGCAGGCGGGCGAATCGAATACCCAGAATGCTTCCGCGCGCGGAGTGGTGCGTACTTCAAAACTGTTTTCAGCAAATCCATATGTATCCATGATGATGGCGCGTTTCCGGCGCCAGATGTTTTCAGGCAGCGCCAATTCCCTGTGCGCATTTTGGATCGCGCATGGCAGGACTCGGCCGCCGTCGTCTTCATAAGCAAACACCCACAACTGGTGAATCCTTAGCGCCTGCTGCTCCCACAGGTCCAGGACGGCTTTCCCGGTCTCTTCGTGGCGTCGGTGGCGGGTGTATTCGCCGAAGGGGCTATGGGTGTAAACGCAGCCGTATTCGGCCCCTCCCACCAGCGAGACGATCGCCTGCTGCACGGCGGCGGGGTTCAGCGGGTCCTGGCCGGGGCCGTCATCCAGATCGGCCATGATGCCCACCGCACCGTAGCGCTCCGCGGCACGGTGGAAGCGGGCGGCACGATCGGCGTCGCCGCCCCGGCAAAGCGTCACGATTTTCCAGCGGCGGCGCCTGTTCATCAGGAGCACGCCTCCGGCCCATAACGACTCGTCATCGGGATGGGCCACGATGACGGCGCATTCTTTCTCGGAGTCGTGCAGTCTGGAGTTGCATTGAATATTGCGAATCCAGTGCATTCTTTAAAAACCTCCTGCGATCCTTACTTGAGTTTCACGGTTTTTTCGAGGTGAAATTGTTTTTCTGCAATTTTTTTAGGCATTTGTTGGACAATTTGCTTGACATTGGGTGGCATCGGGTATACTCTTAGCCGTACATCAGGGAATCCCCTAGTCGTTTGCAAGGCAGTATCGGATTTATTGATGGGCAAGTCGCCGAGCAGTGCAGTGCGTAGTTTGGCCGTGGTGGTTGTTGCCACAGTGGTTGCCGGCGCCATGCCGGTCGCGGCCCAGTTACTTCCCGCCGAAGATACCAGCCTCACATTAGGCCGCAGCCGTCTTCTTGCTCTGGAAAACAGGCCCCGCACAGTCACAAAAGGCGGCGGCGCGGAAACCGCAACGACCGCCATCTCCGACGCGGGGCTCGACGAGATCCAGCAGGTCTGTTCAGAAACGCAGACGGAATATCCGTTCAGCGCGCTGGTAACGGACAACTTTGTGTTGTTGCACTGCGGCAATGATCCGTGGGCCGCCTCCACCGGAAACCACCTGGAAAGGACGTACAACCGGTTTTATACCACGTTCAAGAACGCCGGTTTCTCGCTGAAGCGGCTCGAGGGCCGATTAACCTGGATTTGTTTCGACAACACCGACGATTACTACCGCTATGCGTGGCGGTCCGAGCGCCGCGACGTTTCGGCGCTCGAGGGCTACTATTCGGCCCAGACCAACCGGGTTGCCCTGTATGAGACCTCGCCGGCGCCCCCGGCACAAGCGGCGCCGGCGCCCGGCACGGTGGTGACTGCTTCGGCCAGCGAGCCATTGGGCGCGGCGCCGCAACTTCTGGATGCGGCGCGCACGACGCATGAGGCGGCGCACCAGTTGGCGTTCAACACGGGTCTGCAACGGCGTGGCGTGATGTATCCGTTTTGGCTCTCGGAAGGCCTTGCCACGGCGTTCGAGGACGACCCGGCGGACCCGTCGAGTTCGTCGGAGATCGCGGCGCGCCGGCGGCGCCTGCTGGACGCCCGTGCGGTCAACACGCTGATACCGGTGAGCGAGTTTTCGATCATGACGCGCATCCCGCTGGACGACATGGGCCGCGTTTACGATGGTTACGCCCAAGCCTGGGGGTTCTACACGTTCTTGTTTGAAAAACACCGGAGTGAACTCAATCACTACGTGGCGCGGCTCCAGTCGCTTGCACCGGGCAGGAGGAGCCCGGAACGCATGCGGCGCGAGTTTACGGACTCGTTCGGCCCGGTAAAGCCGCTGGAGAAACAGTGGGTCGAGTACCTGGACGGGCTTGAGCGGGTTCCCTGAACGGGGCTGTTGCGAGCAGATTCAACTGAATTTGTAAGGGGATCATGGCGGGGGGCGCGCGCACCTGTCTGCGCGGAATTCTATCGGGGCACAACGTTCGCCACTCCATTTCCATCACGGCAACACGCATATAACATTACGGCCCGGGAGTTCAACGACCGCGGCCACCGCAATAAACACGATCGCAGCCCAAAGCAAGTGCGTCTCCTCTTTTAGAGGTTCCGGCCGAGGTAACGGCGGAACCAGTCGCGGGCCAGGTGAGCGACCTGTTCGAGCGCGCCCGGCTCTTCAAACAGGTGCGAAGCGCCGGGAACGATCTCGATGCGGCACTCGGCCCGAATCTGTCTGCTGGATTCCCGGTTCAACTTAAGCACAAGATCATCGTTTCCGCCGACAATCATCAGGGTGGGTGTGCGCACGCGCCGCAGGGACTCGGCGGCGAGGTCGGGCCGCCCACCGCGTGACACGACGGCGGAGACGTGTTCGGGCCGCTCGGCCGCGGCGGCGAGCGCGGCGGCGGCGCCGGTGCTGGCGCCGAACAGGCCGATGCGGAGGTTGTTCGCGGGCGGGTAGCCGCGTATCCAGTCGATGGCCGCAATCAGGCGCTCGGTAAGCAGGGCAATATCGAACCGCAGGCGCCGCGTCCGCATGTCAATCTCGTTTTCGGTTTCGGACAACAGGTCGAACAGGAGCGTGGCCAGTCCGGAGTCGTTGAGCGTGTCGGCCACGAACTGGTTTCTGGGGCTGAACCGGCTGCTTCCACTGCCGTGAGCAAACAGGACAATGCCGAGGGCTTCCGCGGGCACGCTGAGATCGCCGGGGAGCGCCACGCCCGCCGCCTCGACTTCGACGGGTATTCGTTGCAGAATTGGATGGGCCATTTCAAATCCTTTCGGTGTGGTTCAGGCCTCGATGTCGCTGATTGCGTCAACGGATTCCGGGACGGCGGCCGTGCGGAACCTGACCAGGACGCTCGGCCCTTCCTGGGTGTCGATTCGCAGGCCGGTGTGGCCGCCCTGTTCGTCTTGTTCAAAGGCGATAGCGGCGGGATCGGTAATGACATGGGTGACATGCCGCGGTTGATCCCCGGCGATGATGTGTACTTCGGTCTGATCCTGCATTTCATCGACGGTTACGCCCCACAGGGTCAGTTCGCTGGTAACGACCTCATGATCGGGCTCGCCGGTTTCGTTGACGACCTCCACGCTTACGATCCATCCCTCGTGTTGTTTGCTGAACTCGTCGCAGAAGTCTTTCCACTGTTCCCTTGGAATTTCCTGATAGGCCATGGCAACTATCCTTCATACGCCGGACGGAAGTTTTCCGGGGCGGTTTTGACCGGCGCCTTAAGCGGCTCGACCCCGCATCACACTGAATAACAGCGACAGGGCGGCAAGTAATTCTGGTTTGGGCGATACGCGGGGGATGATGCGCCTATTCTTCGAGTTTGGACGAGCCGGAAGCCAACACGGATGCCGAATGTTCGAGCAGTTCGCACACTTCTTCATCGCTGGTCTGGGTAAAGTCTTCATACCAGCTTCCAACGCTGCTGAACAGGGGTGGCGTGAGGATGCAGACGACTTCGTCGGCCTCGAGCCGCAGGTTTTCGCATGTTTCGGGCGGCGCGACGGGCACGGCCACCACGACTTTTTCGGGCTCGTGCCGCCTGACGGCCCGTGCGGCAACGCGCATCGAGGCGCCTGTCGCCAAACCGTCGTCGACCAGTATGGGAACCTTGCCGCGCAGTTGCAGCGGGGGCCGGTCGCCTCGGTACAACTGGCCGCGCCGCGCCAACTCTTCGTGCTCGCGCTGCGTGGCGTCTTCGATGGCGGACTCGGGAATTTTCAACCCGCGCACGACCTGGTGGTTGATGACGCGCAATCCGCCTTCGGCGATGGCGCCCATGGCGAGCTCTTCGTGGCCGGGCACGCCCAGCTTCCGCACGAGGAAGACGTCTAGGGGCGCGCCCAATGCCTGGGCAACCTCGTAGCCCACGGGAACGCCGCCCCGCGGCAACGCCAACACAACCACGTCGTCGCGGCCCGAATATTCATCGAGGTGCGCGGCCAGAAACCGGCCGGCGTCGCGTCTGTCCCGGAACCGGGCGTTCATGAAACAGCTTAAACCATGCCGATTGCGCCCCGGGTCGGCCCGCGTTCGGTTTTGCCCGTCATGCGGTAAACCCGGGGCGCCGGCAGGACCGGGTCAACGGTCGGAGACGTTTTCGACGCCGCGGCCGACGGACTCGACGTCTCGGCCAACGCCCTTGACCGTGTGGCAGCCGATGGAGCCGGCCAAGAGGGCGGCTACCGTGGCGGCAAGGGCTACTGAACGCAGCAAGCTGAGCCACGAACCGTGGAGATGTTTTTTCATTTTGTTTCCTCCAAAAGCGGCCACAAGCCGCATTGAAGATCTTGTTCCCCGCGCTGCTGTGACTTGTACACGCAGCCAAACGCTGAGAACAAGATCCCGTGTTTGTCTTTCAACTGCTGCACCGGCGTTCAAAATGGCCCGGTGCAATCCAATGCCCGCCATAATGGCGGCTTTACCCCCAAAAAGACCGCAGCCTTTTAAAGTTAACTCTGCCCCGGAGTCGCTTAATCCCCGCCGCTGCCGGGGCGGCAAACGCGGCGGAACCAGTTTTCACTGTTCCCGCCGCGTTGCGGGTTGCACACAACTCCGAAGCGAGTTACCACTGTTGTTGCTGTTGTTGCCTTCCCATGCCCATGCCCATGCCCTGGCCCATGCCGCGCCACAGGGGCACGCCCTGCTGGTCGCGTAGTTGGACCTCCACCTGGGGTGTACGGATATCGCTCGCGATGAAGATGGAGCGCCCGTTAATGTTGGCAAACGAGCCGCGCACCTGAACCTGCTCGTTCCGGCGCAAGGTCAAGCCCTGCTGTTCAAGGAACTGGCCGGGCCCTGCGTGGACGGACACAGTCTGGCCGTCATCGGTTTTGATGCGCAGGCGCTGGCCCTGGATGCCCAAGGAGGGTTCATCAAAAGTGCCAATGCTTTGCACGGTGCCGGAAATTACCGTGATGTTCTGCGGGTCAAAGTGCTGGGTCAGTGGCTCTTGCATTTGCTGTTGCTGCGACCCCTGCTGCTCCATGGGCTGCTGCTGCATCCTTTGCGGCTGCGTTTGTGGCCCGCCTACAAATCCGAGTACTTCCCAGTACGGCTCGCGGTTGAACTGGCTGTGGATGTTCTGAGCGTACTGCAGGTCGGACAGGTCAGGCAGGCGGTCGCCCTCGAACGCGACCTGGTTGAGCGTCTCGAGGCTGGCATCGACCAGTGCGAGCTGGTTCATGGGCCGGATCTCGATGGCGCTCCAGGGAACCGGCGCGTTGCGGCCACCCGGAAGGGAGATAATGCCGTAGGCCACCAGCCCCTGTTGGAAATCAAGGACAATGTCTTTCAGATCTCCAACCTTTTCCTGAGCCGCGAAGGTCTCGACATTCATGCCCAGCAGCTTACTGACGCGGCGGAAATGGAAACCTTCCTTGCTGCCGCCATAGGCGCCCTGCTGGCCCCACTGCTGCTGGCCCTGGGGCGTCTCGGTCCACTGCCGGCTCTCGCTTTGCGCCTGGGGCGACGGCCGGCCATAGACCGGGTCGCTGCGCCGCTGTTGCTGGCTCATGGCCTGGGGCTGTTCTTGCTGCTGGCGCCACTCCTGCTGCTCGCGGAATTGCTGGTCGCGCCAGGACTGGCCTGAAGGGGCAGGCGTCACGGGCTGCTGACCCTGTCCTATCGCTTGCATGCGCCAGCGCTGGTCGGCCCTGTCCGGCCAGCGATCCTTATTGAATCCCTGGGCCTGCTCGAAGGCCTGCTTGGGGATGTTCAAGATAAGGTTCTGGCGGTCCGAACTGAGCTGCAGCACGTCCCAGGGAATGGCAAAGAGCTTTTCGCCCATTCCCCAAGTGCCGCCGCTGGCCAACACGCCGTATGCGACGTAGTTCAGGCCCGGTTCCAGCACGATGTCTTCGAGATTTCCGAGGTCATGGCCCTGGTTGTTCTTGATCTGCATACCGAGGAGCTGGTCCGCGGAGTCCAGTACGGGCAGATACTCTCCGGCTCCTGGTTGCATGCTTTGCTGCACGGCGGTTGGTTGCTGGCTTTGTTGCTGCTCGCCCTGTGCGGCGGCCCAGCCGGCAACCAGGACCACTGCAAGCGCCACTCCGATCGCTCGCATAGTTGATTTCATCGTATTCTTCCTCCTTTTTTTAGCACGCCGCCGCTTACCACACTGGCCGGCCCTGCCGCGTGCGAAGCTGGACCGTCTGATCGTCTTTCTTCAACTGCGAGGCCAGGATGACGTTCTGGCCCGCTATCTGGGCGCGTGACCCGGTAACGGTAATTCGACTGCCGGCATCGAACTTCAAGCCCTTTTGCGTTGCAAACCCGGAAGGCCCGGCATTGACCAGCATCATTCTGCCGTCGTCGGCCCGGATGCGCAGGCGGAGTCCGGCGCTGGCGTTTGGCGCGGGCTTGAACGTGCTCACGCTTTCGATTGTTCCGGAGAACGTGATCACGTTTTGAGGATCGAACGCCTGGGCATACCAACTGTCGGTCTGCCAGGCCGTGCCGCTGACCTTGGTGACACCGGTGGGCTCAACGTAGCCGAGCACCTCCCAGTATGGGGAGAGGTCGAACTGTTCATGCAGCCGCCGCGCGTAAACCATGTCTTCCAGGTTGGGGATGTTGTCTTCCGTGAAGGCGAGGCGCAGAAGCTGCTGGGGGCTGATGTCAATGCCGGCCAGCCGCTGATCGGGCATCAGGTCCACTGCCTGCCAGGGAACCGCCGCCATGCAGTTGGGCGAGCCGGCGAACGCGTCGGTCAGCGATATGAGCATGTAAGCGATGTGACCTTCGCGCATGTCGATGACGAGGTCTTCGATGTTGCCGGCGTCGCGGCCGCGAACGGCCACGTCCGTGCCGATCAGATTGCTGACTCTGCGAAGCCCAAGCCTATCGGCATCATAGCTCGAGTCGGTCTTGAACCAGGCGCCCATGTCGCGCCCCGTCCTGCCATAGGCGCGGCCGAACTCGCGGTCGCGCCACGTCTCGCGATACAGCGGCCTGCCGTAACGGTCATAGTCGACGTCATAGTCGCGGTCGAATGACCTGCCATAGCGGTCATAATCGCGATACAGCGGCCTGCCGTAGCGGTCATAGCTGGGCGCATACGAGGAGTCGCCCCAGCGCCAGTCACGGCGGGATGGGGCGTTATCCCGATAAATGGGCCGGCCGTAGAGCGCGTCTCCGCGCAGCCCCAGTTCCTTTTGCACCGAATACCCGTCGTGGCCGAACGTTTCATCGCCGACGTAGTAGTCGCGCTCATAGACTGGGCGGCCGTACTGGTCGCGTTCATAGGCGCGCCATTTGGATTCGTCGTAGCTGTAATCCTTCATAGGAACTTTGGTGTCGACGGGCGTCTTATAGACGTTTTGAACGTAGGGTGTGCGGGCACGGCCGGGGATGGGCCTTCCGTAGATGTCGATAAGCGGCTTTTCTGTCCTGTAATAGTCGCGGGCATATTGCCGCTCCTCGACGGGCGCCCATTCGACGTCGATCGGCCCCTGAAACCAGCCTCTGGAGACTCGCCAGCCGGATTCATCCAAATCCCGAAGATCGGCCACGTCGACGTTGAGCAGTACAGCATCGCCCTTGGAGTTGACCGTGGTCTCGTCAAAGGGGACTGCGAAATGCTGCCAGCCATGGCGCGCGGTGCGGTGGCTGAACACGGCATACGAAACATTGTTGAGACTCTTATCAAGCACAAGGTCTACAATCGTTCCGATGTTTCGACCGCTGGAATCCTGGACGGTCATCCCGATCAGATTGTTAGCCTTCTGCAGCATGCCTTTGGATGCCGTATCGGCAGCCATCGTTTTTGCATCCGCCGCCGCCCCGACCACTGCTAGAGCCAGTGCCAGCACGGCTGTGCGAATAGTTAAGCTTTTCATAGTGTTCCACTCCTTTCTGCACTGATTAACTCAGGCTTTTGGTTCTTCATCTACTCAAGCCTCGACCCAGGCGCCTCTTCCATGCGATCCGCCCGGCAAAGTCTCTGCGGGTCTCAAAGAATTTCGGCTGTTTCAGTCGTGGGTTCCACACCTGAACTTTTCCGGGACTCGCCCCGGGGGTTTCGCGCTGTCAAGGCTCTGCCGTTTTTTCAGGCCATTTAAAAGCTCCCGCGGATCATTCGAACAAAGGTTCCCGGCGCTTTGTTTCCTGTGTTGGCTTGGCGATCTGCGTTGGAAGACATCGCACGAACTGCGGGAACACCGCGCCACGGCTTCATCCGCCTCACCAACTGACAACCCATGTTGTTACCTGTCTATGGGTTCGCGCAGCTTCATGAGGCGGTGTGGGTGGCGCATTTATCGTCGCTGAACCTATCACGCCTTGGGAGAGCAAAAAGTATGCCGCTATGCTGCGGGCTTAACAGGCGGTAAAACCGGGGCGCCGGTTGATATAGGGCGGGATAGCCGACAGGTTTCGCGAGTTTTCCCGCGGCATGTAACGTTCGGTAACAGGTTGTGTAGAAAGTTCACGCGCCGCGCGGGCGCCTTTTCAGCTTGCGTTGTGCACGCGGCGAATGAGATCTTTTGCATTGGCCACGGCGTAACCGTGTGCATCGTTGTTGAAGTAGGCATACACATCGAGGCGGCGGGCCTGCCAGGATTGGATTTCGTCGGCCATTTTGTCGAGGTCGGCGGGAGGGTAGTTGCCCCAGTTGGTCGCGCCGTGCAGCCTCAGATACACCCAATCGGCGGTGACCACGCGCGGGTGGTTCTTGATGATGTCGTGGATGCACAGCGCCACGCCGTGCCGTTGCAGCACTTCGTAAACGGAATCGTCCAGCCAGCTCGGGTCGCGAAACTCGACTGCCCATCGCTGGTTTTGCGAATCCCAGCGCAGGCGTTCCCGCTTCCACCGTGCGTGGTTTCTGGCCGCCGAGAAGAAGTCGTCGAGCCGCTGCGGGTCAACTTTCCAATGCGGGGGCAATTGCACGAGGATCGGCCCCAGCTTGGATTCCAGCCGTTGAGCGGCGTGCATGTAAGCACTGATGGTTTCCGCGCCGTCCTTGAGGTGCTTGATGTGCGAGCCGTACCGGCTGTATTTGAGCGTGTAACAGAATTTTTCGGGCGCGCGGTCGTGCCATTGCGCGAACGTTTCCGCGCTGGGCAGCCTGTAAAACGTGTTGTTCATCTCAACGGTGTCGAACTGCGTGGCGTAGAATTCAAACCATTTCCGCTTGGGGATGTCCTCCGGATAAAAGACGCCCCGCCAGTGGTCGTATTGGTAGCCGGATGTTCCAATGTCCACGCGCCCCTTTTTCCCCATCAGCGTACTTGCACCTCCATCCCGTCGTACGCCAGCCTGACCTCGACACCCCGCTCGGCGCCCCATGCCTCGAGTTTCCGCACCACCACCGCCTCGTCGGCCGTGACGATCTCCGTGCCGCAGTGCGTGATGATAGCCTGGGGTACACCCGCTTTCCGGCACCACCCCAGTTGTGTTTTGACGGGGGCGTGGCCGATCAGATTGCCGTCACTCTTGCGCACAAACGAGCGCTCCATCGTGGCGCCGTCGCCGATGTAGACTTTTACGCCGGCCAGCGCCTCCTCTTTGTCGTGAATGTAGACGACGTCGGGGGCGTAGTGGATCGCGGGGCCGCCCGCCGAGATCCGGTAGCTGACGGCGGGGCAGCGGGTCGAGTGGTCCAGCATGAACGCTTCGAACTTCAGGCCTTCCACGTCAAAGGGTTCGCGGATGCGCACCGTGAAGCGCTTCTCGATGGGATACTGGGCGATATCGCGCCACACGTATTCGGTGGCGTAGACGGGGCAAGGCGCGCCCGTCATCAGTCCAAACGCGTGATCGGGATGAGCGTGTGTGATGACGATGGCGTGGGGCTTGACCTCGTTATAGCGGCCGGCCCAATCCCTGCCGAAATCCACCATTACCCTGCGGCGGTTGTGCGTGATCAGCAAGGCCGCGTGCGAATGATGGCAGTCGGTGCGCGGCTCGATCTCGCCGCGGGTGCCGGCGAAGGTGAGTTTCATGCACCGAACTTCTTGAGCCGCTGCGCGTTGGCCAGCGCCAGCGGCATCAAGTGGACCGCGGGAAGCTGAGAGCCGAGGCAACCCGCCATACAGGCCCGTTCCCCAAACCGGGCCACCGAATCCGGCCTGCAATACTTCGACCACATCACCACGGGGACAGGGTGCCAACTGTGGTATTTCATGAGGGCGGGCGTCGAGTGGTCTCCGGTGACGATGACGACGTCGGGGTTGAGGTCGAGCACGCGTGGAAGTTCTTGATCGAACTCCTCGATGGCGGCCATTTTTCGTTCAAAATCGCCGTCCTCGCCGGCCGCATCGGGTTTTTTGAAGTGGACGTAGAAGAAATCGAAATCGGGCCAGCGGCGGGTCAACACGTCGATCTGTTCGTCGAGTTGCTCGCCCGTTTCGAGCACCTCCATGCCCACCAGCTTCGCCACGCCCCGGTACATCGGATAAGCGGCGATCGCGGCGGCCTTCAGGCCGAATACCTCGGCCATTTGGGGCCAGTCGGGACGTTGGGAAAAACCGCGCAACAGCACCATGTTGGCCGGTTGCCCGCGCTCGAGCACCGTATGGGCTTCATCCACGAACTGGCGGACAATGGCGGCGGTCTGTGAGGCCTCCGGCGAGAGCGGTGTCGCGGGCAAAGGTTTTTCTCCCGTGACCTGGGGGTCGGTGTCGGAAACGCTGCTGGACAGGTTGTCGGCGCGCAATACCAGTAGGAACCGGTATTCTTTTTCGGTTTCAATGAAGATTTCCGCGCCGGGGATTTTGATAGTCCGCAGGAGCCCGCACAGCTCCCGGTTTCTCATGGTGCAGATCCGGCCGGCACGGCGGTCGGTAATTCGGCCTTGCTCATCGACGGTGCAGAAGTTTCCGCGGGCCGCGACGTCGCCGGGTTGCAGGTCAAATTCGAGCCCGACCGCCGACAGGATGCCGCGGCCTACTTCGAACTTCAGTGGGTCGTAGCCAAACAGGGCGAGGTGAGCGGGGCCGCTTCCGGGCGTAATGCCGTGGCCAACGGGCAGATGGAGGCCTGTCATCCCACGGGCCGCGAGGTCGTCCAGATTGGGCGTATTGGCGGCTTCCAGCTCAGTCATACCCTGGTGTTCGCGCGGCAGGCCTCCCAACCCGTCCATCACCAGCAGAACGATCTTAGTTTCGGCCGGTTTGAGCAAGCTCTTGATTGTGGCAAAGTCGAGGTTCATGACGAAGGCTCCAGGCTCATTCTCAACGTTTCCGCGCGGCGCCGCAACAAAAAATTGCAGGCCCCGGACGCGCGGCGTTCCTGGAACCTGCATCGGTCGTTGATGTTCCGGCAAGCCGGGTGCAGCTCAACTAGTGTAGTGAGTCATAATTAAAGCCACTTATAAATCAAGTGAAAAGAACACCTCAAAAAGCGAAAAACAGGGACTGACTCGCTTCCGGCTGTTTGGAAGCGCCTTTTCGGCAGTTTGAAAAGCGTGTCTGTCCCCGCTTTTCGCTTTTCGCTGCATTTCGCGTCCAAGAATAAGAAACAATTAGCTTGACTCACTACACTAGACCTCACGAAGTCTTCACCTCGATCCGCTTGGGTTTTGCCTGCTCCGATTCCGGCAGCCGCACCGTAAGCACGCCCTCGCGCATTTCGGCGCTGATTTTCTCCTGGTCTATCCGTTCGCTGAGCCGGAACTGGCGGAAATAGCACGAGGCCAGGTCCCACTCGCGGTGAATCAGATCGCCCTTGGGCTCATAACTGACGTTCCCTTTGATAGTCAGCAGGTCGTTGTCCACGCCGACGCTGACGCCGTCGCGGTCTACGCCGGGCAGGTCGGCCAGGACCGCCAGCCCGCCCTCGTGCTCGAAGATGTCCACCGGCGGAACCAGCGAGCAGGTCTCGTCGCGGGTGGCAGAGACTCCTCTCTCGCCTTTTGAAACGCTCACCTCGTTCATAACGGGCTCTCCTTGTGCGGGCATGGTTGGCCTAGTCGACCTTCACGGTGATCTGCTTTGCTTTGCCCTTTTCGCTCTTAGGCAGCGTAATGAGCAGAATCCCGTTGTGGTAGTCGGCCGAAACCTTGTCGCGGTCCACTTCCGTGTTTAGATCGATAGTGCGAACAAACTTGGCCGCGCTCCGCTCGCTACGGTGGTAGGCCTCGGGTGTAATATCGCCGCGGACGGGCATTTTTTCGCCCGCGATTCTCAGCGAGTCGCCCATCACGGAAATCTCCAGGTTTTCCTTGTCGAGCCCCGGCGCGAGCGCTTCCACGTACATGTTGTTGCCGTCTTCGCGGATGTTCATGAGCGGATAGGCATAACCGGCCAGCCCCGGCAGGAAACTTACCCGCGAAAACGGAAACGTCCATTCGCCCAGCGAGAAATCCTCGAGCGCCCGCTCCACTTCCCGGCGGAGCGCCTGCAGTTCCCGTATTGCGTCTATCGTTCCTAACATTGGCTAGTCCTCCTGAAGTTGTCCCTGTCTATCAAAACCCTCCAGAGGCGGGATTCATGCCGCGCCTCCAAAATCGGGCATGGGCACGCAATATGCTCCCCCCTGCCGCAGAAGTGAGTGCGAGTGGAGGCCCTTATGCCTGTGAGAAAAGCGTGGTACCTGGAGAATTCCCCCGAGATCGGCCAGCCTTATGCCGAGTTCAGCAAGGCGTGCAGCGAGCTGACCGTTCTGGATGCAAAAACGCGAGAACTGCTTATGCTGGTTCTGGCGTGCGCGTTTCGATGCCCCCATTGCACCGAAACCCATATCGTCAAGGCGCTCGATGCCGGCGCCTCAAAACGGGAAGTTACCGAGGCACTCCTCATAGCCGCTATGGAAGCCGCGGGAACACAGCTCGCCTGGATTAAGGAAGTCTATGAGAAACGTCTCGGGCCGGACGTGACCTAAAGCGAAAAACGGGGACTGACTCCGACCGAGTCTTCGAGGGAGGTGTCTGTCCCCGCTTTTCGCGGCCCCTGTACGCCGTGCTTCATAACTCGCGGCGGGATTCTCTGGCCTCTTTGAGAAGGAATGAGACCGCTTTCAGAAGGAAGTAGAGCACAAATGCCCCACCCAGGAACAGGAATATAAGAGCTATCACTGAGCCGGCCGTGCCAGCATCCCCATACCGTTCAAATTCGCGCACCGCGTTGCGGTGGTTGAGCACCAAGGCGATAAACGTCAGAACCACAACCACCAACGCCGCGACAACGTTCCATACAACTTCCTTGAAGTTCGGCCTCATTGACGTGGCCTCCAAGAAAGGTCAAGGTGGACTACGTCGCGCCGCAGTCCGCCTCAGCAAACTAACGGTTATTCTTCGATCGTAATGGCGTCTGTCGGGCAGGCTTCCATGGCTTCGCGGCACGCCGCTTCGGCACCCGCGGGCACTTCATCCACGATCACTACCGCCACATCGCCCTGCAACTGAAACACTTCCGGGCAAATCTCGGCGCAAGGCCCGCAGCCCCCGCACAAATCCGGATCCACCTTTGCCTTCATACGTTTACCTCCTGGGAAATGAGTACCAAACGCCCCGCCAATCCCGCACATGCCGTTGTCGTCCGTTGTCGGCCTATGCCTGGGCCGGCCACAACCAGTAATCCATATATTTTACAGGTTCCCGGGTGACGAAAACAAGGCGCGTTGAACGGCGCCAGCCTGCTACAATCACGGCATGAAAAAGTTCATCGGCCCCGATCAGTCGCCTGGAAAACTGGCGCACAACCCCTTCGCCGGATTAGGGGGCGCTGTCCCCGAAGACCTGCCTCAACACCAAACTGATCCGGAAAAACCGGCGCCAGCCGTGCCAATACGGCCGTGGACGGTGGGCAAGACCCGAAAAGGCGGTTTTGCGATTTCGATTGAGCGCCGCGCCAAGGGTAAACAGGTTACGGTTCTACGCAACGTTTCGGGCGACGCCGAGGTGCTGCTTCGAGAATTGAAGAAGCGATGCGGGGCCGGCGGCGTGGTTCGCGAGGAAGCCATCGAACTGCAGGGGGATCATCAGGCCGCCGTGCTGGAATTTCTAAAGCACTTACCGAATCGCTGAGGATCGATGAGGCGGGAGCCCCTCGCGTTTGCTTCCCGCGGCGGCGGCTGCATAAAATAGCCATAATTAGATAACCCGGTTCAGGAGATGCAACAAAATGACCAGAAAGATGCGCGTGGGCATGATTGGTTGCGGGCAGATTGCCAAGATACTTCACGTTCCGGACTATGCGTGTTGCCCGGAAGCCGAACTCGCTGCCCTGTGCGACCTCATCCCTGAAAAAGCCCATGCACTCGCCGACAAATGGGCCCCCGGCGCGGCCATCTATACCGACTACAAAAAAATGCTGCGGGAAGCGCGGCTTGAGGCAGTCACCGTGGCGGTGCCGAATTGGCTTCATGCGCAGATCGCCATCGACGCGCTCAGGGCCGGCTGCCACGTCAATGTCGAGAAACCCATGGCCACCAGCGCCGCCGAAGCACAAAAAATGATCGACGCCGCCCGGAAAGCCGGCAAATTGCTCAATGTCAACCAGAGCCAGCGGAAGTTTCCCACGCACGTTAAAGCCAAGGAAGTCATCGACAGCGGCATCCTGGGCCGGATCATCCACGTCACCGCCATGTTCGGCCACGAAGGGCCCGAACACTGGAGTCCCACCGGCAAATGGTTCTTCAGGAAAAAGGAGGCGCGGTTTGGCGCGATGGCGGACCTCGGTGTGCACAAAGCCGACCTGATCCGGTTTCTTACCGGCAAAGAAGTGGGCGAAATCAACGGGTTTTTCGAGCGGCTGGAAAAGAAGAACACCGATGTCGAAGACAATTTCGTGGCCTGCCTGAAGTTCACGGACGGGACGATCGGCACGCTGGCCGCGTCGTGGACCGTCAAGGGCATGGAGGCCAATTACACGATCCTCCACTGCGAGAACGGCACGCTGCGTATTGGCGAAATCCCGGGGAAACCCCTGGTGGCGGAGTTGGTGAAACCGCGGTGCCGGATCAAGTTCGATGTGCCCGAGCCGGTCACCAACTACGCCGATTCCTGGGGGCTGGACGTGAGCGGCGCGTTCGTCCGGGCCGCCATGGGGCTCGAACCGCCCTACTGCCCCGGCGAAGAAGGCAAGAAATCGCTCGAGATCATTCTGGCCGCCGAAAAGGCCGCGCTCACAGGGCGCACTGTGAAACTGAAAAAGTAACGCCGCGCCCGTCAGCGCTGCCAAAGGACTGCGTCATGCATACCGTCACCGTGGATCTCGGCGAACGGTCGTATGCCATTTACATCGGCTCCGGCATTCTGGATCATTTGCCGGGCGTCCTGTCGCAGGCGCACATGGGCGGGCCGCTGGCGCTGGTGACCGACAGCAACGTCGGCCCGCTCTACGCCGAGCGTGTCCGTGCCTTGTTGAGCGAATATGAAGTCCAGATCTGCACGCTTCTCGCCGGCGAAGATCAGAAACGGCTCGGTCAAATCGAGTGGCTGTGCGGCCGGTTTCTCGAAGGTGGGCTCGACCGGGGCAGCGCGGTGGTGGCGTTGGGCGGGGGCGTTGTAGGCGATGTAGCAGGATTTGCCGCGGCCACGTTCATGCGCGGCATCCGGTTTGCCCAGATCCCGACAACGGTTGTGGCGCAGGTCGATTCGAGCGTCGGCGGCAAAACGGGCGTCAACCACCCGCTGGGCAAGAACACCATCGGCGCGTTCCACCAGCCGTCGTCCGTCCTGATCGACATGACGCTGCTCGAGACGCTGCCGCTCAGGGAACTCTGCTCGGGGCTCGCCGAGATCGTCAAACACGGCATGATCGCCGATTCGGCTTTGTTCGATTACATGGAAGAGAACGCGGAGGCGATTGTGCGGGGCGACTTGGCCGTGCTCGAGTGGCCCGTGGTGCGTTCTTGCGAAATCAAGGCGGGCGTCGTGGCGCAGGACGAGCGCGAGCAAGATCTCAGAGCCATCCTCAACTACGGCCACACGTTCGGCCACGCCATCGAGTCCGCGACCCGCTATACCCGGTTCCTTCACGGGGAAGCCGTCGGGCTCGGCATGATGTGCGCCGCGCAACTGGCTGTCGACGCCGGCCTGCTCGATGCCAAGTCGGCCCGGCGCCAGCACGACTGCCTCCGCGCGTGCGGGTTGCCAGTCGCGTGGCCGGAGGGTTTTGAATCGCCGTCTGCCGTCGATGAAGTCGTCGCTCTTATGAAACACGACAAAAAAGCGCGCTCGGGGGCGCTGCGGTTTGTCCTGCCCGACCGGATCGGCCACGTCGTACAGCGGGCGGATATTTCACAAGAACAGGTCCGGAAGGCGTTCGAGGCCCTCCGGGAAACGCAGTAAGGAAGAACACCATGCCATTTGGGGGCGAGAACGCGGAAAGCTATTACGATGAGGGCCTCACGGCCGTCATGAAGGGCGACATCAAGCGGGCCATCGAGTTTTTCATGCAAGCCATTAAGTTGGACTCGTCTTTCATCATGGCCCACCACCAGCTCGGCCGATGTTTTCTCCGGATCGGCCAGACCGAGCGGGCGGTTCACGTGCTCCAGCAGGTCCTCGCCAGAAAACCAAACCTGATCCCGGCGCGGATTGATCTCGGCTACGCCCTTCTCCAACACGGCAACATCCCCGAGGCGCGCGCCCAGTTCAGCCAGGTCGTCCAAGTGCAGGCCGACAGCAGCAAGGGGTATCTCGGGCTGGCCCACGTCGAGTTTGAACTGGGCAACTGGCCGCAGGCATCTGCCCTCGCTCAAGCCGCCAAAAACCTCGGCAGCGCCGGTTTCGCCGTTCTGTTCCTGCTGGGAAAAGCCGCCAGGCTCGCCGGCGACCGCCCGCTTTCCGATTCGGCGCTCGCAGAGGCGCTCGCCCAGATCGAAAAGCCCATTGAACTGAATCCCGACGCGCCGGAAGGCCACTACCTTCGCGGGGAAATCGCGTTTGTGCAGGAACGGTACCTCGATGCGCTCGACAGTTACCGGGCCGCCGAATCCCGGACCGCCGCCGCCGCCAGCTACTCGGCGTTCGGCGAAAATTTCACGCGTATCGACGTGCTGGTGAAAGAAGCCCTTTGCATGCAGCGTATGGGCGACAAGGAAGCCGCGCGGGCAATCGGCGGCCGGATCCTCCAACTCAGCCCAGGCCATAAACTCGGCCAGGCGCTCAGCGAGTTGAAGTAATGCATATTCGCCATAGTATTCAATCAACGGCACTATCTACTGCGGCGGTCATGGTTTATACTGTAGTTAGCGCGCATTTTTGGAGCATGCCATGAGTGACCTGAATGTGCAGCTTGTGCGGGAGTTTTTCGAGCTCAACTCGTTCCGCGTGATGACCCACTGGCAGCAAGACCACATCAAAACGAGAACGCCCGAGCGGGGTCTGCAACTGTTCATCGAGAACGCCGCGCCGCCCGCCGCGCCGCCGCCGGGGTTCCTCCTGCGCGTCAACGAGGCGGCGGGGCTCAACCGGGCCGTCGTCGAAGTCCGGGCGTGGCACGCGGACCGGATGTACGTCTCGCACATCGAGGCCAACCCCGTGCTGTTCGACGTCGCCAACGAGGAGTCGCTCGCGCTTGGCAGAGACTTTTTCGGCACCGACGATTTCACCACGGTGCTCGTCATCGGCGAACTTCCGGCGTCGCCCGAACCGCGCGAAAAAACGCTGGCCGCCCTGCGCCAGGGCAACCTCGGCCATGTGATCGAATTTCCCACCATCCTGTTCGAGCTGCTCGAAAAGGTCCACCCCAACGTTTCCTATACGTCCTCGATGACGCTGCAAATGCTGAGGCTGTTGAAACGTTACGATTTTATTCGTTACCAGCAACTCGAACTGCCCTTTCCCACCGAGCCGCCCGTCGCGTCGTCCGGCGCACAAATGCTCGCCGCCGAACCCGGCCTCGATTACGCCGGGCCCGATTACGTCATGGAATTGGACTGACACCCCTGCGCAAAAAACAAAGGCGCGCACATTTCCGCGCGCGCCTTGTGTCCGAACCCGCTTATCCTAAGAACATCGTCTGGTACACCCAGATATCGTTATCCAGACCGTCGTTGTCGGCACTGCCGTTCGTGATGAACGGCGACAGGGACGCGAGCAAGCGCCCGAAGCAGGATGGCCCGCATGGGCCATGCCGGCCAAGTTCGTTCTTGTTTGGTTATTTCCTTTTTCCGCAGGGAGTCGTCTTTCTTTGCCTACTTTCTCCGCAAAGAAAGTAGGGAGCAGGCCTGTAAGCCGAGTTCTGTCTAGGCGCGCCCTAAAGGGCGACATCCCGAGACGGCCATTCCTCTGCGACGCACGTCGCCGCGCGCCTGTAGCTTCCAACCCGGGAGCGGAGCGGGCCACTCCATCGCTCCCCTATTAGGAATTGCTCCGGGCGGGGTTTAGCCAGCCGGACTGTCTCCAGCCCGCTGGTGCGCTCTTACCGCACCTTTTCACCCTTGCCGGGGATCGCGCGTCTTCGCGCGCCCCTTAGGCGGTGTCGTTTCTGTGCCACTTTCCGTCGGGTCGCCCCGCCTTCGCGTTACGAAGCGCCCTGCCCTGTGGAGCTCGGACTTTCCTCGACGAACGTTAGTTCGCCGCGGCCGTCCGGCCTGCTCAAATAGTTATTATATCACGTTTCCCCATGACGGCGGAGTGCAGTTTGCTTAGTTAGCGCACTTTTTTGAGATCAGTTGACTTTTTAAGGCCGCAGGCGTATTTTAAGCCCGATCTTGGGAAGGTGTTAAAGATTTTGCGGTCGCGCCGGTTGCGCGGGGTTGAGGCTGCGGATGATCAATGTAGGTTTTATCGGGTGCGGCAGAATCGCCGACCTCCACTACCTGGGCTATAAAAACAATCCCCATGCGCGCGTTTTCGCCGTCTGCGATTCCGATCCCGAGCGGGCCGAATCGCGTAGAGCGGCGTGGGGCGCGGAACGCGCCTACACCGATTACCGCGAGATGCTGCACCACCCCGACATTGATGCCATCGAGGTGTTGACGCCGTTTGAGACGCACGAGCAGGTGGTGATCGACGCGATCCGGTCCGAGAAGCATGTCGCGGTGCAGAAACCGATGGCGGCCAGCCTTCGCAGCGCCGACCGGATGGTGGCCGCGGCCTCGCAAGCCGGCGTCATTTTCAAAGTCACCGAGTGTTACGTGACGTACCCGCCGATCGTGCTGGCGCGGTCGATCATCGATGCCGGCGAGATAGGCGAACCCGCGGGGATCCGCATCAAGTACATCTGCAGCCCCCACGGCGGCTGGGACGTGCCCGCGTCCACCTACGCCCACCAACTCAAGCAAGCGGCCGAAGGGTACGGGATGGAAACGTTCGACCACGGCCACCATGAATGGGCGACGGCGTGGTACCTGCTCGGCGAGGTCGAGCGCGTGTCGGCGTGGATCGACTCGGTCGACGGCCTTATCGACTGCCCCGCGGCCATCATGTGGAAATACAGGAACGGCAAGCGGTACGGCATCTGCGATTTCGTTTACGCCTCGCAGATGAGAATCCCGACCGAATACTACTCCAACGATGAGTGGTATGAGGTCAACGGCGCCCACGGGATCCTGCTGGTAAACCGGGGCACCGGCCATATCCACGAAGGCCCCGCCGTCAGCGTATACAACGGCAAGACCTGGAGGCACATCGGCAACGTCCCGTCGGACTGGTCGGAAGGCTTCATCGGCTCGACCCGCAACTTTATCGGCGCCATCATGGGCCATGAAAAACCCCTTCTAACAGGCGAACAGGGCCGAGAAATCTTGCGGTTTTCGCTGGCGATCGGGCGTTCGGCCGCGTTGCGCCGCGAAGTGTACGTCGACGAACTCGACGCCCAATTCCCCGCGCTCTTTTCCTGGGCGCGCCGGTACAGGGAGCGCAAAGAGGTCATTGTTGGGCACCGCCGCCGGTCGCTGTTGCAGCCGTGGGGCGACGTCGCCCGATATGCGACCCTCGCCGCATCGCTCACCGAACAACTCGGCGACCGGTTCGACGCCGAACAGGCCCGATACTGGAACTGCACCGTCGGACTGCACCTGCTGTCCGAAGGCAACGCCACCGAAGAAAAATTCGCCCTGAGGATCGCCGAAGGCAAATTGGCCATCACGCGCGGCGAATTGCCTCAAGACGCCGTCCTGACGCTCCGAATGTCGGCCGGCACCTGGGCCGCCATCCTGATGGGGAAGAAAAAACTCGAAACCGCCGTGCTCACGGGGCAAATCAAGTACGAAGGGCTGGCCCAGGAAGGTCTAAAACTCCGCAGCGCATTCAAAATCTAGCGGTTCCGCCTCTGTCAGCTAATCAGCCGCACGCACGCGTCGTACGCCATCTCCGGCGTCACCCGCCGTAACCGCTCCGCCGCCGGCAACTGCGGATCATCCACATAAAGGACCTCGCAGGGGCGGCGGTACGGGGCGTGTTTGCGGGGGTCGGTCCCGCCGAACACGGCTACGACAGGCGTGCCCATTGTTGCGGCGATGTGCATCGGGCCGGTATCCCCGCCAAAATACAGGTCTGCGCGGTGGATAAGCCAGGCGTAATGCTTGAGGTCGGGCGTCTCGGGCGCGGCCGAGGGGCGCCTGCGCGACTTGTTCAGCACCTCTTTGACGACGTCAAACTGGCCCGGACCCCACGTCAGCATCACTTCAAACCGTCCGTCGGCCAGCAGCAAGTCTGTTAGTTGCGCAAAATACTCGACCGGCCACTGTTTCTCGGGCCAGTCCACCGGGACGTGCATGGCCACCACTTTTTTCCCGCCGTCGAACAGGCTGTCGTAGAAATCGTTGATGTCGTCCTGGATTTCATAGGGGACGTAGACCATGGCCTCGAGCGAGGTGCGGTTCGGGCACAAGGCGTCGCACAAAAGCAGGTTTTCCTCGACCCGGTTGAGATCACGCGAAGGAAGGCGGACCTTGTGGTTCGTGAACAGGAAACTGAGTTCCTGGGCCCGGGGCCGGTCAAACCCGTACCGGTCCGGCGCACCCGAAAACGCGGAAATCATCCCGGTTTTGAAGATGCCGTGGAAATCCAGCACGATGTCATACCGGTTCGCCCGCACATGCCTGCAAAAACCAAGGAACTCTCTGACGCCGGCCCATTTTTCCGACGGCCGCTCGAACACGAGAACCTGGTCCAGGCACGGGTGGTCCCGGATCAACTCGGCGGACTTCTTTTCAACAGCCCAATCGATCTGGGCGTTTGGGAACGTATCGCGGAGCGTATGCAGAACCGGTAAAACGCGGACCACGTCGCCGACAGCGCTGAGGCGGACGATAAGGATCCGGGGCAGTCCATTTTTCATGCCGGAATGCCTAAACCCTTGCAAGCACTTGGCTTGCTACCGTTTCCGCACTCCTTGATAGGCATAAGAAAGACGTTCCGGCATGTTAGAACATCATGCGCATAACGCATGCTAGATATAAATGGCGGAGAGGGCGGGATTTGAACCCGCGGTACGCTTTAGGCGTACACACGCTTTCCAAGCGTGCTCAATCAACCACTCTGACACCTCTCCAAGCCGCGCGCGTGCGCGAAAGAAATTATAAGTTCCGCCGTTGTTTATTGTCAATTTCAGCAGAGCGTTTTTGCGGCTGAGGACCACCAAACCGGTGCATCAAATCTTGCCGGCCCCTTTGCGCCCCGCGCCTTTGCGGCCCGCGCCTTTGCGCGCCCGCGCCTTTGCGCGGCGTCATACGTGTAGCTTATAATAGAATCTCGCAACCGGATAGGAGAATCAACATGAGCGATGCAACCGAACTGACAAGCGCAACATTCGGGGCGGCCGTAGGCAGCGGCGTGACGCTGGTCGATTTCTGGGCCGAGTGGTGCGGTCCGTGCCGTATGATGACGCCCGTGCTGAACGAGTTGACCGGTCAGTTTGCGGGCAAAGCCGGTATTGCCAAAGTCAATGTGGATAGTGAACCCGATTTGGCGGAAAAATACCGCGTCAGCAGCATCCCCACCTTGCTCGTGTTTAAAGATGGGACTGAAGTCAAGCGGTTTGTGGGTGTTACGCCCAAAGCCGAGCTCGTCAAAGCCATTGATGCCACCCTGGCCTGAAGCCCGGAACTTCCGTTTATAATGTCCGTAATGAGGTATAAACCTCTGCCGTAATAAGACCATATACGCATAAGGAGTTAGTAGCGCCATGACACCCAAAGTAGTCGCTGTGGCCGGAGCCACAGGTCTGGTCGGTAGCCGCATGTTGCAGGTCCTTGAACAGCGCAATTTCCCCGTTAAATCGCTCAAGCCGCTGGCCTCGGAGCGGTCGCGCGGCAAGACCGTGCGGTTCCGCGGCGAAGACATCCCCGTCGAAGTGCTGGGAGAGGATTCATTCAAGGGGGTCGACGTGGCCCTGTTCAGCGCGGGCGGCGGCACGAGCAAGCGGTTTGCCCCGTTTGCGGCCAAGGACGGGTGCGTGGTGGTCGACAACTCGAGCGCGTGGCGGATGGACCCCGACGTGCCGCTGGTGGTGCCCGAGGTCAATCCCGATGACGTGAAGTGGCACAAGGGCATCATCGCCAACCCCAACTGCTCGACCATCCAGATGGTGGTGGTCCTCAAACCGTTGCACGACGCCGCCAAGATCGAGCGCGTCGTCGTCTCGACGTACCAGGCGGTGTCGGGCGCCGGCGTCAAGGCGCTCGAGGAAATGAAAGACCAAATCCAGGCGGTGCTCGAGGGGCGGGAGCCGGTTTGCAAAGTTTTCCCGCACCCGATCGCGTTCAATTGCATTCCGCAGATCCCCCAAAGCGACGCCTTTACCGACAACGGCTACACCTCCGAAGAAATGAAGATGGTCAACGAAACCAAAAAGATCATGGGCGACGACTCGATCCGCGTCACGGCGACCACCGTGCGCGTACCGGTGCATACGGGCCACAGCGAGTGCGTCAACATCGAAACCCAGCGCAAGCTGACCGCACAGAAGGCACGCGAAATCCTCGCCAAAGCGCCGGGCGTCGTCGTCGTTGACGACCCGGCCGGGCAGCGATATCCGCTGGCGCGCGACGCCGAGGGCAAGGGCGAGACGTTCGTCGGCCGCATCCGCGAAGACATTTCCCAGTCCCGCGGGCTGGATATGTGGATCGTTTCGGACAACCTGCTCAAAGGCGCCGCGCTCAACGCGGTGCAGATCGCAGAAATCATCTAGTGCAGTGAATCAAAATTGAAGCTACTTATAAACAAATCAAAAAAGAAGCGAAAAACGGGGACTGACTCGCTTTTTCCCGGCCCGTAGGCGGTTTGGGAAAAAGCGTGTCTGTCCCCGCTTTTCGCGTCCCCGGCGGCCGCGACACCCCAGCGCCCGCCGGAATCTGGTTGAGAGGGAGCAGGGACGAGCGGGAGAGGCGGAATGGGGCTGACAGGCATGGTATTGCTGATGGCCGCACTGGGCGCGGCAGGTGAGTCGCCCTGCGTGGCCGTCAGCATCGAGCCGCTGGCGTTTTTTGTCGAGCGCCTCGAGGGGCCGGACGCGTGCGTCACCGTATTGGTCGGCCCCGGCCAAAGCCCCCACATCTACGAGCCCGCGCCAAAACAACTCGCCGAGGTATGTTCGGCGCGAATCTTTTTTGGCGTTGGGATGCCGTTCGAGCAGCGCGTGGTGAGCAAGGTGGCGGCAGTCAACCCGGGGCTGAAAGTGATTGATCCCACGAAGGGTATAAAACGGCGGCTGATGGACGAAGCCGGAGCCGTTTCAGATCACGCGGATCACGAGGACCGGCCCGGCGCACCCGACCCGCATGTATGGCTCGACCCGGGCAACGCCAAGATCATCGCGCGCAACGTGGCCGACGCGCTTATCCAGGAAGATGCCGCCCACGCGACGGATTATGAAAAGAACCTCCAGACATTGCTGCAGGAGTTGGATTCACTCGACGCCCGGCTCCGTGAAATCCTTGGGCCGTACAAAGGCCGGACGTTCTACGTGTATCACCCCGCCTTCGGTTATTTTGCCGACGCATACGGCCTGAAACAGGTATCGGTCGAGATCAGCGGAAAAGAGCCGACGGCCCGGCGGTTGGCGGATTTTGTCGACCGGGCGAAGCGCGAGAATGTTTGGGTGATTTTCGTTCAGAGGAGTTTTCCGTCGCGCGCCGCGGAGGCCGTTGCCAAAGCCGTGGGTGGGGCCGTCATCAAGATCGACCCGCTTTCGCGGGATTATGTTGAAAACCTGGAGTCGGTGGCGCTAAAAATGCGGGAAGCGTGGCAGCAGGCCGACGCACAATCCGGAAAATCACCGCCGTGACACCAACACCAGCCATTGTGCTTGAAAACCTGACGTTCAGCTACGGCGGCACCCCCGTGCTCGAGAACGTCAACGCCACCATCGACGTCGAGGACTTCGCCTGCCTGGTCGGCCCGAATGGCGGCGGGAAAACCACCCTGATCAAGCTCGTGCTCGGCCTTCTCCGGCCGGACTCGGGGCGTGTGACGCTGTTTGGCCGGCCCCCGCGAGAGACCCGATCCCGGGTCGGCTACGTCCCGCAATACTTCCAGTTTGACCTGTTCTTCCCCATCAAAGTGCTCGACGTGGTCCTGATGGGCCGCCTGGATCGGCACCGGGCGTTCGGCCACTACGCACGCAAAGACGCTGACGCGGCACACGACGCCCTCGCCCAAGTCGACCTCCCCAACCTCGCCGACAGGCCGTTTGCCGCGTTATCAGGCGGCCAGCGCCAGCGGGTGCTGATAGCCAGGGCGCTTGCGGCCCAGCCCGAACTGCTCATTCTCGACGAGCCAATGGCCAACATCGACCCCGCCGTGCAAAACGAGCTCTACGAAGTGCTCAAGGCGCTTCTCGGCCGGCTCACCATCGTCATGGTCACCCACGACATGGGGTTCGTGTCCACGCTCGTGAACCGGGTGGTCTGCGTCAACCGCACGGTCTGGATCCATCCCACCAGCGAGCTAACCGGCGAGTTCATCTGCAACCTGTACGGCAGCGACGTCAGCATGGTGCGCCACGACCACCGTTGCTCCGAGGAAGGACACCAATGGCCGAGTTCCTGACCGCGCTGGGCCGGTACGCGTTCCTTCAATACGCGGTTGCGGCGGGCCTTTTGGCGAGCGTGGCGTGCGGCGTGGTCGGGACGTACGTGGTGACGCGCCGCATCACCTACATCGCCGGGAGCGTGTCCCACTGCATCCTCGCCGGGGTCGGCGCGGCGCGGTACCTCCAGGTGGTCCACAACGTCCAATGGGCGACGCCCATCCTCGGCGCGATCGTGTCCGCTCTGGCAGCGGCCCTGTTGATCGGCCTCGTCAGCCTCTACGCCAGACAGCGGGAAGACACCGTGATCGGCGCGGTCTGGGCCGCCGGGATGGCGATAGGCGTCCTGTTTATTGCGCGGACGCCGGGATACGCCGAAGACCTGATGGGCTACCTGTTCGGCAACATCCTGCTGCTTTCGCCGCGCGACCTGCTGGTAATCCTCGTTCTGGACGTCCTGGTGGTGGGCGCGGGCATCATCTGGTATGACCAATTCCTGGCGCTGTGTTTCGACGAGGAGTATGCGCGGCTGCGCGGGTTGAAAGTCGAGATCTACTACCTTTTGCTTCTTTGCATGACGGCCATTACGGTGGTCCTGCTGGTGAGCGTGGTCGGCATCATCCTTGTCATCGCCCTGCTCACCCTGCCCGCGGCGATTGCGGGCCATTTTGTCAGAAACCTGTGGCAGATGATGGTGGCGGCGGCGTTGCTCAGCGCCGCATTCACCGTCGGCGGCATCGCCGCCAGCTACGGTCCCAACCTGCCCTCCGGCGCAACCATCATCGTCATCGCCGGCCTCGCCTATCTCCTCGTCGCCGCATCCAGCGGCGCGGTAAGACGCCTGAGATACAGGTAAACGACCTGCAGGGTAAACGTCTTGTTGTCGATCCGTCTGATCCGTCCGATCCGTCCGATAGGTCCCATTCCGCCGGGAATAAATCACTGGTAAATTGGTGAATGGGGACAGTCACCATTTATATTGACATCTCGGCTATCTCCGTGCTAAGGTAAGGGCATGCCAAGAGCAGCGCGCATAGTCGTCCCCGGGGCGTCGCACCACATTACGCAACGGGGGAACAACCAGTTTGATGTGTTCTTCGTGCCCGATGACCGCCGTGTGTACCTGGAGTGCCTGCGTGAACAGGGGGCCCGGTTTGGATTCCGGCTCGAGGGCTATTGCCTGATGACGAACCACATCCATCTGATCGGCGTGCCGGCGCGCGAAGACTCGCTGGCCAAGGCGGTCGGGCGGACCCAC